>ERZ1292625.97-Hain-H41-01um-R1-97-length-149816-cov-13_pt1 | contig 149816 bp, 173 predicted proteins | sample MGYA00564400_ERZ1292625 | MGnify/ENA primary metagenome ERZ1292625 (study PRJEB36523, sample SAMEA6512639) | groundwater metagenome | collected 2019-01-08 | study: AquaDiva: Metagenomics assemblies of 32 groundwater samples | reverse complement strand
AAACTATATGAAATTTAACCATTTCAGATTATCCTTACAAAACTGTCGTACACCCACATCAATTGATGGCCGCTTTCATTACTTTCGCATGGAAAACCAACCCTTTTGATTTAATGCAACACAAATCCGCACGTAGATCACTATTGCTTATGGCAATAGTGGTGATCACATTCAGCTGTCAGCAACAGCCGAAAACAGAAACAGCATCAACCATTCCGGCAGGAGAATTCGACCGCACGGTTCTTCCTATACAAGAACCTATGTACCCGGCAATTACTGAATTGGATGCCCGCAATGCGAAAGCACCCAATCGATTTGAAGTAAAAGCACCGGAGAAAGCACCCAACGTTGTGATTGTATTGATTGATGACATTGGCTTTGGCCATTCCAGTGCGTTTGGTGGACCTATTCAAATGCCAACACTGGAGAAGCTTGCTGCGAACGGATTGAAATATAACCGCTTTCATACCACAGCTTTATGTTCACCAACCCGTACGGCATTACTTACTGGGTATAATCACCATTCTAATAATGCAGGTGCCATCATGGAAATCGGAACCGCATTTCCCGGCAATACAGGTATTCGTCCACAGACTATTACCCCGGTTGCACAAGTGCTGCGATTAAACGGATACAGTACGGCTGCCTTTGGAAAGTATCATGAAACACCACCCTGGGAAGCTTCCGTTTCTGGTCCATATGACCGTTGGCCTACCGGCTCGGGCTTTGATAAATTTTATGGATTTATTGGTGGTGAAACGAATCAATGGCATCCAATGGTGTATGATGGTACTACCCGTGTATATCCAAACGTAGATGACCCAAATTATCATTTCACCAACGATATGACTGACCAGGCGCTTGCATGGATGAACACGCAGCAGTCGCTTACACCCGATAAACCTTTCTACATGTATTTTGCCACCGGTGCTACGCATGCACCGCACCATGCCCCGAAGGAGTATTCGGACAAGTACAAGGGAAAATTTTCACAAGGGTGGGATAAGGTTCGTGAAGAAACATTGGCACGACAGAAAACACTTGGGGTAGTTCCTGAATCAACCATACTTGCCCCTAAACCTGCCGACATTAAGGACTGGGATAAACTTTCTGCCGATGAAAAAAGATTGTTTGAGCGCCAGATGGAAGTCTTTGCTGGTTTTGCCGAACATACCGATGCCCAGGTAGGAAGACTGGTTGCCGCACTGGAGGAAAGAGGTGAACTGGAAAATACAATATTCTTTTACATCGTGGGTGATAACGGCTCCAGTGCTGAAGGTGGCATGGTAGGATTGTTCAACGAAAACACTTTTTTCAATGGGGTGCCTGAAACACTGGAAATGCAATTGAAAAAGATTGATGAACTGGGAACGGAGCATACGTACAATCACTTTGCAGCAGGTTGGGCAGTTGCTGGTAATACACCCTTTACCTGGGCAAAGCAGATTGCTTCTAATTTTGGAGGCACACGAAATGGAATGGTGACGCACTGGCCTGCTGGTATTAAATCAAAGAACGAAGTGCGTTCGCAGTTTCATCATGTGATTGATGTTGCCCCTACTATTTACGAGGCCGCAAACATACCCGCACCGAAAATTGTGAACGGCATCGAGCAACGCCCCATTGAAGGCGTGAGTATGAAGTATTCTTTTGATAACTCAACCGCCCCTGATACTCGTACAACACAGTACTTTGAAATGACCGGCAACAGGGCGATCTATCAAGAGGGATGGTTTGCCGCCACCATTCACCGGGCACCCTGGGAAACGAAACCCAGGCGTCCGCTTGCGGAAGATATTTGGGAACTCTATAATGTGAATGAAGACTTCAGTCTGGCCACTAACCTTGCCGATAAAAATCCTGAAAAGTTGGAAGAGTTGAAAAAGAAATTTATGGAGGAAGGTGTGAAATATAATGTGCTGCCGATTGATGACCGCAGCATCGAGCGCTTTGATCCGGTGATAGCGGGGAGACCTGACCTGATGAATGGACGCACGAAACTTGAACTTTATGAAGGCGCAAAGGGAATACCTGAAAATGCTTTTATCAATGTCAAAAATACCTCACTCACCATTACCGCTGAGGTAGATGTATCTGCCAATGCAAGCGGGGTAATTCTATGCCAGGGTGGTGATTTTGGAGGGTGGACGCTATATATGATGGATGGCAAACCCACCTACACATACAATTGGGTAGGTCTTGAAACCTACACCATAACATCCGCACAAAAAGCTGCGGCCGGTAAGCACACGATCAAGTTTGATTTTGCATACGAAGGTGGACGCGGAGCAGGAGGTACCGGAACCATTTCCATGGATGGAAATAAAATCGGGGAAGGAAAGATTGCAAAAACAAACAGCAATACGTTTGGCATTGACGAGTCAGCCGATGTTGGAACCGATGAAAATACACCCGTATTCCTGGGATATGCCAGGAAGGAAAAATTCACAGGAAAGATTAACAAAGTAACGGTAGAGACATTTCCGGTGAAGAAATAAAAACCATAAGAATGTTAATGGTCATCTCCTGATATTGGGTGACCTTTTTTTTTGAAGAGAGTAATAATTCCTGTTCAAGAAGCACGCTGATGAAAATAATTTTATTCCAGCCTCCGATACGGTTTAGAGAAGTGTATGAGAAAAAAAAGTATTTCACCCTTTGCTTATTTGCGCTTTTACAAGCAGGTTTTATCTGTGCTCAGGAAAGAGAAGAATTTAAACCTAAAATCCGTGGTGCCATTATGATGGCCAACTCACATGTCCCTCATGCTACGGAAGGGGGGAAGAGTGTTGTCATTATCCCTACCTGGGGTTTTGATGTTGATTACTTTTTTCATCCGCGATGGTCTGTGGCGATACAAGGCGATATTAAACTGCAGAGTTTTGAAGTGGAAGATAACAATGTGTTATTGGAACGGACTAATCCAATCGCTTTTGCAGGAGTGCTTCACTATCATGCCTTGCGGCATTGGTCATTTTATGCCGGGCCGGGTTATGAATTTGAAAAACATAAAAATCTATTCTTAGTAAAAGCAGGAACCGAATACAGCTTTGAGATCACCGAAGATTTTGAAATAGCCCTGAACCTGATATACGAAAACAAACAAGAGGTGTACGATGACTGGACATTTGGGATTGCCTTCAATAAAAAACTGTGGGAGAAAAAATGACCTAACCTACCCCATCCGATCGGGGGAATACGCTACATGTGTTTATAAAGTAAAATTTCTTGCGGCTATGTACGGCAAGCCATCGATGGGTATGGATACAAGCACTGGTCAGAAGAGTAAGAATGCTCAACAACTCAAATAGCAAAAGCATGAGTTCTAGTACACCTGAGATTATCATTAAACGAATCCGTTTACCTTACCATCAGCTTAAATTGATTTGGAATCCTGACTATTCTCATTTTTAACAAAGCCCTTTTCGCCTATATTTATCCACAGAAGTAAATGCGAACATGATCACCACAACCTTTTCTACATCACCCTTTGCTGCCGTAATCAAATCCTATTGATGCGATAAACAACTAATTCCTCATGGAAACAGGCGCCAATATCAAAAAAAGAAAGTGGCCAATTGTAAGAACTGTTTTAATTTCAGTGGTCATACTCTTAGTCACAGCTGGCGTGCTAGTGTATAATAACTTCAACCGGCTTCTTTCCGATGCCTTAAACAAAAGTTTTAACTCCAGTATTGTTTCGGATATGTATGAATTAAAATTTGAAAACCTGCTGGTCAATCCGTTTGAAGGCTCCATCCGGGTTTTTAATTTCTCCCTGCAGCCACGGGAAAAACCATTGCACGATTATCCGTATATCAATAGTTCATTCCGGGTTAAGACAGAAAAATTAACATTGAAAAACGTTGAAATTTTTACCTTACTGAAATTAAATACGCTTATCCTGGAAAGAATTTCAATCACGAAGCCTGATGTCACCTTAACGCTTGCCGGTAAACGGCATATCATGCTGCCTTTTGCCGATTCAACCACATTAAAAAGCCCGGAGGAAGAAAAGAAAAAGAGAGCATTGGATTCCTATACGTTGAATGAATTTCAGTTGATTGATGCTTCCATACAAGTGTTCAATTCAAACAAGGAACGGGAATTCACGATCAGGAATTTCAATATCTCACTTAACAATCTTTTACTCAACCAGCAGCCGGGTGAATATCAGGCTTCTGTTAATGATGCGGCTGTTTCCATTGGAGAATTTACAGGTGACATGCAAAAAGGCGTCCTCCAACATGTAAGCTTTAAGGATTTTAAAATCGGAATTGATTCACTCGCCATTCAATTCACATTGGACACGTTGACGTATCGCTTTCATGATTTTAATACTGGCTTACGCGATCTGGATATTCATACGGCCGACAGCCTGTTTCACGTTTCCATGCAATCATTCGATCTTTCCTACCAGGATAAATCAATTAAGCTTAAAGAGATAAGTTTCAAACCCAATGTGAAACATGCCGTTCTGCAAAAGAAGTACACCTTCCAGCACACCGAGTTCTCGGGTACTGCAGGTAAGCTGGATATCCTTCAGGTGAATTTTGATTCACTGATTTATGCTCAAAAAATATTTATCGATGAGATTGTTCTTGACAACGTAAAAGCCTTCATTTTCAAAGACAAAACCAAACCCCTGGATACCACCCGAATGCCTGTTTACCTGGGTCAGACCGTAGCTGCGATTTCTTTACCCGTTCGAATCAAACACGTAAAGGCCACACACGTCCAACTGGAAAATACGGAACGAAAACCGGATAGCGCCTACGCAAAAGTGAACATCACCCGGGCAACATTAGATGTAAAAAATATCACCAATCTTTCTACTGAGACTGGTCTTCTGATGCACGCAGATGCCTACATCAATGGCAAGGCACATTTTAAAGCTGGATTAAATTTCCACTACCTCAAGCCGCAATTCACTTTTGACGGAGTGGTGGAAAAATTCAATTTACCTGATCTGAATCCATTGATACAAGCCTACACTCCAGCCAAAATCAACAAAGGCATCTCCGATGAAATCACATTCTCAGGCGTTGGGAAAAAAACAGCAGCAAACGGGACCTTGAGATTTTTATATCACGATTTGGAAGTTGACCTGCAACTAAAAGAAAAAGCAAAGTGGGTAAGTTCGGTGATTGCATTTACGGCAAACTCCGTATTGAACAACAGCAATCCCGCTTCTTCCGATTTGCCGGCACGCGAGGTTAAGTTCCAAATTGTGCGAGATATGAACAAGGGATTTGTGAACGTGCTCATCAAATCCATATTAAATGGCCTGAAAGAAACAATGATCATGTCGAAGGAAAACAAGAAGGCGTATAAGGAAACGAAGAAGACAGCAAAGCAGGACAGTAAAAAGAAAAAGTAAAAACTCAATAGAAATCAATTCCTGGAAATTTAAAATGAGCATATTTTATATTAACTTTACTTCATATAAAAAACGTACCTGTACCATGAAAAATCTAAGTTTTCTTTTTATCGTTGCCCTCGCGGCCTGCAGTTCTATTCAGGTCAGCTATGACTATGACAAAACCACCGACTTTAACAAGTATAAGAGCTATGCCTATACTGCTGATGCACTAAATCTTGGTGTTGGTGATTTGAACCGCGATAGAATGCTAGCCGCTATTGATGCCGAGATGGCTGCACGAGGGATTACTAAATCGGATAATCCCGATGCGTTAATTGACCTGATTGTAAAAGCGAAGGAAAGAACGGAAGCAACAGCTACGAATACAGGTGGGTATTATGGAAGGTATGGTTATGCTGGTGGGTTTGGAACTACTCAAATTAACTATAATACCTACGTTGATGGAACATTGTTTATCAATGTGATTGACAAAACAGTCGAAAAAATTGTTTGGCAAGGAAGAGGTACCAAGACTATAGATGAAAATGCTTCACCAGAAAAAAAAGAATCGAATATCAAGTATGCGGTAAAATCAATTTTCTATAACTATCCTGTTAAGCCACTTAAGAAATAACGACAACACATTATTAGAATTCCCCGGCTATTATCCTGACCGGGAATTTTTTTTATACGATATAGTCCTACTTTACTTTAGGGATCTAAAATTAATTTAGCACCAAAGAGCAATCGGTAGTCAGTGTTGGGGCTAATCACCCCAGGCTACCGATTACCTCTTACCGGTTCTACCTCCTCCTGCCACCACCTCCACCCCTGTTCATACCGCCTCCTCCCCTATTCATCTGGCTGGCATTATTGGAGCGCTGCATTCCCCTATCGCGGTTCATCTGTTGCTGATCAAGGTCACGATTATTTTGTTGGGAAGACTGCCAATCACTGCCATTATTTTGCTTCCACTCAGATCCTTGCCTTTGATAAACATTGCCGTTCTTATCGGCCATCACATTATTGTTGGTTGTATTCCTTGGTCCACCGGTTGATGGTGTAGCAGAAGGTCTGGCATTATTATTCTGTCCTTTGTTCGCGGGTTGGGTGGAAGGCCTGTTGTTGCTAGCTTGTCCATTGGATGGACGGGTAGAGGGCTTGACACCATTTCGATTGTCATAAATATTGTCACCTCTGTTGTTGTTACCATTACCGATATTGATGTCACCGGTGTTAATTCTCACATTGTTCCCTCCTCCATAATAATTATGATGATACCCATGATAAGGAGGATGATACATCGGTGGCCCATAAAATCCACCATAGTAAGGCCCACCTATATGAAAGGAAATACCAATACTCCAACCCATATACGGATTGTACTGCATGCCCATACCGTACGTTACTGGCCGTGGATAATAATACGGTCCATACCACGGATTATAATAATAACCTGTTCCATAAACAACAGTTGGTCCATAAGCATAACATCCAACATAACCGGGTGTATAGCCCACATATACTACCTCGGGCGTACTATCATAGATGTACACATATTTCACATTATAAACCGGACTACTCGGTGGAATTTTCTGAACATCTTTTGGAACTTCCGTTGACACCGTCCAGGGACCCGTAGGCGTTTTGCTATCAAACCAAACTGCATTCTCACAGGCATAATAAGTTTTATCAGATAAGATCACCGAACTGGAGGTGTTCACAGCATACGACAGTGTTGTTCCTTCAATAAGTTCAAATTTGGGCTCACCATCGTATTTCACCGTTGCGGTTGCCGTCTTCCTGTCCACCGCAGCGGTTTGGGGAACTTGTGCATCCATCAACGCTTCCTTGGCAGCTGGTGTGCCCGCCACACTGGCGAGCACAATATCTTTTTCAGAACCTTCTGGAATTTTTGCGAAGTCTGCCGGAAGTTTATCTGAAGCAATAAATATCCAAGGGCCGTTCAGGTTTTTTGATTGATACCAACGTCCAGAAATTAAAATAAAATATTCCTGAGTTTCGATATTCATAAACACATGGCTCACGGTATTTTTAACATACAATAATTGTGTACCCTGAATTGGAGTGAAAACCGAAGCGCCATTTGTTAGAATCATTTCGGCCGGAACTGTACGCACGATAATTTGCGGGGGTTCTTTCTTTTTTTCATTTTCAGCAATCGCTTTATTGGCTTCTGATACGGGCTGATCTTTGGAGAATTTTTCTTCCTGCTTTTTTACTTCTTTGGGTGGAAAACTGGTGACCTTCCATTCGCCCATGATCGATGAGGTGACGTACCATTTCTCATCTGCATTCAGATAATGCTTTCCATCTTTATCTTTTACAACAAAGTAAGGTGAGTTCATGACCCGCTCCAATTTGGTATCTTCTATTTTTTCAAATTTGGGCTCACCATCAATCAGTACTAATACAGAAGGTTTGGAAGAGATGATGATTTCCGGGGCCTTGGTTTTAAAGTTGTCGTTAGTATCTTTTTCTTTTTCAGTCACTTCCAATGTTGCCAAAAGTTCATCAAGCGACAATTCAAGATCCCATTTTATGATCTCTGTTTCCAGCAGGTTTTTCAATTTCCTCATATTGACTGAATCGACAGCCTGCGGAAATTTTACGTTCGTCACTTTTAAGTCAACAAGTGAAACTATTCTTTTGTTACGATCTGTTGCCACGCGTGCGTCCATCCATACGGCACCAAAAATTGGCTCTTGAGAAGTCTGTGTTACAGAAACTGCTGCACGCGCACTAAGTTTGTCACCCGAAAACACCTCAGGCTGTGGTTGATAAAGCGTGATCCTGGCTTGTTTGGCTTCAATGTCACGTGGCCATTGGTCCTGCGCATATCCAACATTGAGAATGAATACTAAACCTGATAAGGTGAGGTAAAAATTTCGCATGATAATCTTATTAAGTAAGTGTAAACTTAAACTTTTATCACAAAAAAAATGCCCTTGCATTTTAGGAGGGGCATTCAATCGATAAGAATTTTAACTTTTTTATTTTCCCTGAAGCATTGGCAATGCCTCATATAACTCCATACGAACGCCCACATTGATCAAATCTTCAACCTGGTAAAACCGTGCAGCGACAGAAGTTGATACACTTTTCTTAACTGTCTTATAATATTTCTCACGCAGAGACACTTCCTTAGACTGGATAGATCCACTTTCTTTCACCAGTGCATCCAGGCTTACATCGTCCATTTTATCATATTTATTGACATAGCTTTCAAGTAAGGCGATTCTGCGCGTACCTATGGCAGATCGTTCTTGCTCATACTTCTCGTAGATAGGCCAAAACTTGGTGGCATCATCGTTGGAAAGTTGCAAAAAATCGGCTACCAATGCCTTTTTTTCCAATTTAAAAACACTGCGAACAAGTTCTGTTTCAGTTGCCTGCGCATATGCAAATACACATGCGAAAATGAGGGAGATTGTAATGATTGATTTTTTCATGGTTGTTTAAATTTTGGGTGTAAGCTAGCTAAAATTTATAGAAATTTCCGGTCGTAATGGTAGACGTGTCCGTTCAATATTGTCAAATTATTAGTCTTTTTTGAATTTCTGTATTTTAATTAGGTTTGGTATGTTAATTTCGCACAAAAATACAATTACTATGATAAAGAGATTTCTATTTTTCGGGCTCCTTGCAGCGCTGGTAGCAGGTTGTTATCCGGGCGGGGCTGAATACACGGATGAGCTGGATCTGGTCGCCACAACCTACAATAAAGACTATGCTTTTACAAACTCAAATACATTCGCCATTCCAGATAAAATCCCAAAGATAGATGGTGATTTAGGGCAGGGTGAAATACCAAAATTTGTGGACGATGCTACCGCAAAAGTGATTTTAGATGGGATAAAGTCAAATCTTACCGAACTTGGATACACCGAAGTTACTACTGATGCGGATGTAGTCGTTACGGTTGCAGCATTAGAAGTGACAACAACAACAGTGTATTGCAATGATTGGTGGTACGGGGGGTGGTGGGGTTATTACCCTGGCTACCCCGGTTATGGTGGTTGCTACTATCCAAGTGCATATACCTATTCAACGGGTACGATTTTCATTTCCATGGTGGACGATAAACTTGAAGATGGGATCGCTGAAACACCATTATTGGGGGTTTGGGGCGCTGCACTAAATGGTCTTTTACAATCAAGTTCAAGTTCTACTAATATACGGATAACAAATGCCCTTGATCATGCTTTTGAACAGTCCCCTTATTTGAAAACCAACTAATTATTAATTTAAAGAACAAATGAAAAATTTCTTACTAATAAGCATTCTGGCCATGAGCAGTATTTCTGCACTGGCACAGGACGGTTACACCTCCTTACATTACGATATCAGTTTTGCACTTGGCAATACTTCCGATTTTATCAGCCAGCCAAGCTTCCGCGGAGTTGGTTTTGACTATCGTAAAATGGTGACCGGTAATGTTGGTGTTGGGATTTCTATGGCATACCATACATTTTACGAGCGCAAAGATTATGACACCTATTCTTTCGATGATGGCGTCACAAGTCTCTCAGGTGTTCAATTCCGCTATTTAAATGCACTTCCATTACACATTAGCTCAAACTATTATTTTGGTGAAGACGGTGATCAGGTAAGACCCTATCTTGGTGTAGGCATTGGAACACTTTTTTCAGAACGCAGGACTGAAATGGGTCAATGGTCTTCCACAACGAATAGCTGGCAGTTTAGTTTGCTTCCTGAAGTTGGATTACTCTATCAAATCAGTTCTGATGCTTATTTGTTTACAGCAGCAAAATTTACCACACCCTTTAAAAATGCCGACTTTGATAGCCAGCCTTTTCTGAGTTTGAACATCGGAATGGCATGGATGCTTCAGTAATTTTTACAATCTGATTTCCTAAAAAAATCCCAACGAAAAACGCTGGGATTTTTTTTGTCGTATTTGATTTAAGTAACTGATGTTACTAAAAATCTGACGTTATGTAAGCCCTAAGCAAAAGCTAAATATTTTTAGAAAGAAATACATAGACGATTTTTTCGCTAATATTGATATGCCTAAATCCAAAAACTATGAACGATCAGCCTACTCCACAAAACCAGGAAAGCTACATGACCAAGGCCATCGAACTGGTCATCCGAATTTCTGTACTCATTCTTATAATTGGATGGTGCTTTCTTATCATGGCCCCATTTCTTTCCTTGATCATTTGGGCAGTTGTTATTGCTGTAGCCGTTTATCCTATCTTCAACACCCTCAAACGAAAATTTGGTGATCGGGGAAAGCTAGCTGCTGTCACCGTTTCGGGTTCATTCTTACTCATCATTCTTGTACCCTCAATTCTCTTAGGCGATTCTTTATATGAAGGCATCCGCCACTTGAAGGCGATTTATGAAGGTGGCAATTTCACTATTCCTCCTCCAGGAGAAAGTGTTACTTCATGGCCTGCCTTTACCAAACCGGTGGTTGACTTGTGGACGCTCGCTTCAGAAAATTTGTCTGACGCACTTTCAAAATTTACTCCTCAAATAAAAATTGCTGGTCAATGGTTACTGGCGGTGATCACGGGAGCCAGTTTAGGAATACTTCAATTTATAGGAGCCATCCTTATTGCGGGAGTTCTTTTGGTCTATTCAAAAGAAGGTGGAGGCCTGTTGCGCAATATATTCATAAGATTAGCCGGACAGCGAGGTGCAGACTTCGCAGTGCTTTCAGAAGTAACGATACGCAATGTGGTCAAAGGCGTTTTGGGTGTGGCGTTTATCCAAACTATGCTGGCCGGGATTGGATTTGTGGTGGCTGGAATTCCGTTGGCCGGGCTGTGGATATTGCTATGTCTTATTTCTGCCATCGTTCAAATTGGAGTGGGGCCAATCGTGATACCCGCAGTGGTGTATATGTTTGTCACCGCAGATACGCTGCCTGCCATCTTGTTTTTGATTTGGTCTATTTTGGTAACGCTCTCTGACAATGTTCTAAAACCATTCTTACTTGGAAAGGGTGCCCCGGTGCCCATGCTCGTTGTCTTTCTGGGTTCCATCGGTGGCTTCATTGCAAATGGTTTTATCGGCCTCTTTATAGGCCCGGTAATTTTGTCGCTCGGGTATAAATTATTCTTGCTTTGGGCAGATAAAAAACCTGAGCCCTTAAGCATTGAACCTTAAGAGTACCACATCCAAGAAGGCAGCACGTCATTTCCTCTCAAAAAACAACAAAATTCAATAGAGGTGGCTCTGATTAAATTAGAACTTCCGTATATTTAAGCTCAGGCTTATCAAGACTATTTGCCGCAGAAAATTAAAGCATGTTGATGATCGAACTTGAATTATTTAACGAACGATAACACTTCAAATTACAACTATGAAATCCAAAAAAAACCTGATCACTGCCCTATTGATTTTGCTCATGGCACCTGCCTTCGCTCAAACAAAAGCCACTGCTGCTCCTAAAGACTGCTATGGCGAATGGTATACGCTGTTTAGAGACCGTGGTGCTAAACCTGTACCCGATGGAACTCAAGAGATAATCATTTCATTCCGTAAAGACGGCTATAGCCAATGCTTTATGGGAAAAGTAGACGTAGAAAACGGAAAGATGAAACTGCCCATATTGGTTGCGAAAGAAGATGGAACTTTCGAAACATTAGCGGAGACAGGTTTAAAAATTGATCCCGCTCAAGCAGCCTCCACAAGCCCGGAGGTCCTTACTTCTATAACCGATGGCATGAGTATTACAGCGTATACGACTGATCGTGAAAGTGTCAAGATTTTCTTTTATAAATTCGTTAATGACAAACCGAAGAAAAACAAAGTGGCGCCTTCTGCCAGCACGTTAGTTAAAAACTAAACCACAGCATCAAAAAAATTAAAAAAAGTCAGACTTATCATCTGACTTTTTTTATAGACCACTAAAAAAAAGTAAGCTTTGCTAAGAAAGTATCTACCACTCTTTTATATGCTGAACCACAAATGCTGATTACTTACGAACATGATTAACATCAATCAATATTTTACATTTTATTGTTACGCCCTAGTTTTAATCATCGCTTTTATCATGGCCGGATGTGGCCCCAAAAACGGTAGCCTGAGCGAAAAATCTGAATCTAAAGAGCGTGATGCCATGGCTGTGAGTGATGAAGTTTTAAAAACACTTCGTGGTTCGGAAATAACAAAGCAACTTCATTCATCAGGAGAGTTTTTTCACCGCGAAGTATTGAACGACATCTCTCGCACCAATCAATATCTGTTAGTTAGCAATAAAGCAGTGGCTGCCGCAAACCTGGGCATCTACATGTCGGATCTGGGTTATCTTATTGAATTTGAAAATATTGATGCAGGCCGGTATTTTGATGCCTGTCTTCTGTTGGCCGACTATGCCGGAGTAAAAAAACAATTTAGCAATGCTATAGAACTTCGCTTTCAGGAAATTATATCAGGTAATGAAGCGATTGAAAAATCTGTAGGCCTGGCTTTTAAAGATTCAGAAAATACGAGCGGAGGTGAAGAATTCAAAAAGCTCCATGCTGCCGCACTGACTGGCTACTATTTTGAAGAGCTTTATCATTTAGTCACGATTGTGAAATTATATGAAAACAAAAATCTGACGGACACCACATCTCAGGTTGTCAGAGCAGCACTGCATTCGCTGTTGAACCAGAAACAAGAAATCAATAATCTGGTTCGCTATTATGATCACATCAAACTTCAACCCAAGGGTATAATCTTGTATCAGGACTTATTAAGGATGCAGGCAAAATACCAGACACTGGAAATTGATCGGATGGTAAACGAATCCGATCTCATCGCAATCCTTCAGGATAAAAACGTTAAAGAAATCGTTGATTTTATAACCACTATCCGTGATGGAATTACCAACCTTTGAAGTACAATAATTTTAGCTTAATCTTTGATTAACTCATAGGACACTAATTAAGCTCATAAATAAAACAAGGTTCCAAAATGAAAACCATACTCGTCCCGACAGATTTCTCCGCTCTATCGAAAGTAGCAGTTCTGTATGCCCTGCAACTCGCCATAAAAACGGATGCCAATATTATTCTACTGGCAGTTATTAATATACATGACTCGAAAAAATCGCTATTGAATTGGAAAAAGTTGGAGGAAGAAATGGTGGACACCGCCCGCCAGGACGGTGAACAACTGATTCGCGAGGTTACATCAGCGCTAAACAGTACTGTGCCAATTTCTTACCGCTCGATCATAGGATTTCCAATAGAGGAAATGATTGACCTCTTTGCTGTTGATAACGGTATAGACCTGATTGTAATGGGCACCAAAGGGGCAACGGGATTGAAAAAGGTATTGATGGGGAGTAATGCGGTTGCTGTTATTAATAATAGTAGTGTGCCCGTAGTTGCCGTGCCGGTTGATGCTGAGTTCAGACCAGTTCATAAAATTGTCTATCCTACTGACATGGTCAGTCTGAATGACGAAATAAAAACCATGGCAAGAGTGGCCAGATTATTTGACGCAACGATCTGCATTCTCCACGTCATCCCAAGCGATGCAACTATAAAAATAGATGGCAAGAAAGAGGAAGAGGATTTGATAAAACTGACCGGGTATCCAAAAATATCTTTCCATGTTTCAAGGAATGATAGTATCACCAAGGAAGTAGATGCCTTTGTTGTGGACCAACAAGCCGACATGCTGGCTATGTTTACCCATAAACTTGATTTTTTTGAAAACCTATTTGGCAAAAGTGTAACACATCAACTGGCTTTCCATACGAAGGTGCCAATGCTAACCTTTAATAAGACCATGCTAAAGTAGTGATTCAGGAGATTAGTCACACAGTGATTTACTTCTTATCTCTGGAATAGTAAAAATTGGTTCCTTTAAGAATCTGAAAGCTCAGGGAAACATAAAACACATTGGCATCAAATCCGGCATAAGGTTGAAAGGTACCTCCATTACCGTCATTAGCGGTATAGCTCTTGTTAAAGAAATTGGTCAAATAGTACTTGAATTTTATTTGCGTACCATAAGGAGTTTGGACACCTAAAAAAAGGGATTGATAGAGGCCTGGAATGCGGTTGGAGAACCAATACACTTCCTTGTCTTTTTCCTCATTGATAAATGTTTTCTCTTTGTAGTTAAAGGGTAATTCAAGCTCATATCCACCAAATAAATAAATTCCTGTCATATCCCCGACTTTAAATCCAACAGGAACCCCCACGGTATAGGCCCTTGCTTTGTGCTTGGTTTCGGGCTGCACAGGGTCTTCCCAAATAAAACCAACATTCCGGAGATTTAAACCCGTGAAAAATCCAAGCTTGTCGGTCTTATCCATATGCACCTGACTTTGAATATTAATCACCGGTGAAAACCGGGTGATGACATCAATATCAAGGCCTTGCTGCTGAGCATCAGCCCACGAAAAAATCCACTCACCACCCGTGGTGGTATAGATGTCTTTCTGACCATGGGCTATTCCTACAATGAAGGATAGTACGAAGAGTAAATTGATGTGTTTTTTCATGTATTTCCTTGCTTTTACATAACAAAAATAGGGTTTTTACGCAGTCCAAAAAAGATGCTATGAAACACTTCGAGGTAAACATTATTCGGTATAGCTCCTTTCAAATACGAATCCCTAAAGTATATTATCTAAGTTTTATCATTATCTTGTCGCTCTATAATTATAACATTCTTCCTAATCAAAACTCTTATGAGAATTACCTTTGTTCTAATCGCATTCATTGGCATTATATTCACCTCACAGGCACAGCCAACAGTTACGCTGCTCACTTTCGAAAGCTATTCATTTTCAGATAGGGTAACTACTTCAGACGGTTATGAAGGTGAAATAGGTGATGGTTTTCAGTGGGGAGGTGGTCTCGAGTTTGGTTTACAGGAGACCATGGCTGTAGAACTGATCTACCAACGACTAAATACCGAAGGTTATTTACAGCGCCCGCTGTCAATTGATAGGGGTAGTGTTGCCGTCAATTACTTTATGTTGGGTGGTACCCGATATATGCCGGTAAGTGAAACGGTGAGTGGCTTTGGTACAGTTGATTTGGGTCTGGGCGTTTTAGGTTCACCTGACAATTCGAGCGATGGTAACGTTGAAAAATTTGCATGGGGTTTGAGACTCGGGGTTCGCATCGCCCCTTCTGAAAAAGTAAGTATTCGTTTACATGGTCAACTTATGTCAGCGGTGCAAGCAGTTGGCGGTGGACTTTATTTTGGTACTGGTGGTGCAGGCGCGGGGGTAACAGGGTTTTCAACTTTTTACCAATTTAACCTGGGAGGCAGTGTAAATATTCGAATAAAGTAAATTCAAAAAAGAGAAGCCTTAATAAGGTTAAGCCTATTCTCAAGCCTTTGTTTTTACCTGGCCCCAATCCTTAATCTGCCAAAAAACTTTTCCTGTAGTAAGGTGATTGCCGTTTCTGTCATGAATTTTTACCTCACAAGGAACGATCACCGCTTCCTGAGTTTGAAGTGGTGTTATAATATTCTCATTCAACCACTCTTTCGAAATTAAAAATTCTGCAAAGGCATCCATCTTCCCCTGGTAATGGTAATCCATTTCCAACCGCTGCATAATGAGGCGGTACTTTTTCATATCCAGGTTACTTATAAGTAAAAAGCCTGTTGCAAATTCTGATATAGTTGCGAGCGCACAGGCATGCAGCCCACGAATGTGATTAAAATTACTCTTCCGATAGGGTATGATTATTCTGAGACGAAAATCCTCTATTTCAAAAATTTTAAAGCCATGCGGTTTATTGAAAGGGACCATCCGGCCGAGCGACCAGTTAAGAACTTTCAAATAGAAAGCAGAATGTTTTGCTTTTTCGAGTATTTTGGCGGGCTCAAACATAAATATGTGTTTTACAATTTCTGGAAGTCGGCAGCATTACGAGTTACAATTTTAATCAAACATTAGCATGAAAAAGATTATCGTTTTAGGCTCAGGATTGGTTGGCAAAGCGATGGCCATCGACCTGGCTAAAAATTTTGATATCACTTCCGTTGATGTAAATGAACAGGCCTTAATGGCCGTCCAAAAACAAGGTATTAAAACACAGAAAGTAGATTTCTCAGACCTCCAACTCTTATCGTCCACTATTCAACCATTTGATTTGGTGGTGGGTGCTGTTCCCGGTTTTATGGGCTTGCAAACAGTACGTACTGTAATTGAAGCTGGTAAGAACATGGTCGACATTTCATTTTTTCCGGAAGATCCCTTTCAGTTGGATGAATTGGCCAAAAAGAAAAATGTAACTATCGTTACAGACTGCGGTGTGGCACCAGGCATGGGCAACATTATATTGGGGTACCACAACAAGCGAATGAAGATTACTACCTACGAATGTCTTGTGGGCGGTTTGCCTCTTGTACGCGAGTGGCCGTATGAATACAAAGCCGTATTCTCACCCATCGATGTCATTGAAGAATACATTCGTCCTGCCCGTTATGTGCAAAATAGCGGTATAGTTGTGAAAGAAGCGTTATCAGATCCGGAGCTTGTACACTTTGATGGCGTAGGAACATTGGAATCTTGGAACTCGGATGGCTTGAGGTCGCTTATCAAAACCATGCCCAATATCCCCAATATGATTGAAAAAACATTGCGCTATCCCGGATGCGTAGAATATTTAAGGGTGTTGAAAGAAAGTGGATTTTTTTCCTACGAAGAGGTTGAGGTGATGGGCGTAAACATCCGGCCCATTGACCTGACAGCAAAACTTCTTTTTCCCAAATGGAAATTAAAACCAGGTGAAGAAGAATTTACGGTAATGCGCATTCGCTTGAGCGGAGAAGAGAATGGTCACTTAAAAACATATGAATACAATCTTCTCGACCGCACGGAAAAAACATCGGGCACTCTATCAATGGCCCGAACCACCGGCTACACGTGCACTGCTGCAGTGAATCTTGTGTTAGATGGAAAATTCAATCGAAAGGGTATTTGCCCGCCAGAATATTTGGGAGAAGAAGAAAGCCATTTCACCTTCATAGTTGACTATCTGAAAGAACGAGGCGTGCATTATCCGGTTAGGCATAAGGACTTGGACATTAGGATTTAGTAAAAATTGGGGCCAAGCCCAAAATCCTAATGCCCAAGGCCCAATTCCCAAGTCCTGATTTTTATCCTATCTTGAAGCTTTTAAGGTCATTAAAAAGAAACACCAATGACAGTTGAAAGGACTCGTCCTAAAATCATTCATGCGATCATTCCTATTGCCACACTCATCATATTACTCACCATCAATGTTATTGTGTTGGGATCATCAGCCATAACAGGCGCCAATCAAATCGCCTTGTTATTAGCAGCAGCGGTAGCGGGAATCATTTCTTTTAGACTGGGATTCTCGTGGGAAGAAATTGAAGGCAGTATTATTAAGAGTATCAGTTCTGCTATGGGCGCCATGTTGATTTTATTAGTAATAGGTTCCTTATCGGGTACATGGTTGCTCAGCGGAATTGTTCCTGCCATGATTTACTATGGACTAAAAATTCTTAACCCTACGATATTTTTAGTTGCCGCTTGTATAGTATGTTGCATTGTTTCATTGGCAACAGGAAGTTCGTGGTCCACAGTGGCAACGGTGGGTATAGCGCTGTTAGGTATTGGTAAAGCATTAGATATTCATGAAGGTGTAATTGCCGGTGCCATCATCTCGGGAGCTTACTTTGGTGATAAAATGTCGCCACTTTCTGATACCACCAACCTGGCACCCGCAATGGCGGGCACCGATCTTTTCACTCATGTGAAGTACATGGTGTACACTACATTACCAACGCTCATCATTACCCTTGTTATATTTCTCGTGTGGGGCTTTACATTAGATGCGCCCCTGGTAGCCTCGGATACCAGTTCTGTTTTGAATGCCATTGAAAGCAAATTCAATCTGAATCCCATTCTTTTTATTGTACCGATTTTAGTCATCGTGATGATTGTAAAAAAAGTACCTGCCTTGCCAGCACTATTAGTAGGAACACTGCTGGGCGGAATTTGTGCGATCATTTTTCAGCCACAGATCATTGATCAGGTATCGGGTATACAAGGCAATTACCTGAAATCATGTTTTGTTGCCGTAATGAATTCAATGACCACTACCGTCAACATTCAAACCGATAATCAAATGATTAGTGATTTGCTCACCGCGCGCGGCATGAGCGGAATGTTGAATACCATCTGGCTGATTTTGTGCGCCATGATTTTTGGTGGCGTCATGGAATCATCCGGTCTGCTACATCGAATTGCCGAAGAGATAATAAAATTTGCTCATAGCACCGGATCGTTGGTAGCATCTACGGCCGCTACGTGCGTATTTTTTAACATCACAGCATCCGATCAGTATATGGCCATTGCCGTTCCGGGTCGCATGTATGCCAATACCTACAAAGAGCGCGGGTATAAACCAGAACTGCTTAGCCGCACGTTGGAAGATGCAGGAACGGTAACCTCTGTGCTCATACCCTGGAATACATGTGGCGCAACACAAGCCAATGTGTTGGGTGTTGCCACCATGGCCTATGCCCCCTATTGCTTTTTCTGTATCATCAGTCCGCTGATGACGGTATTACAAGCTTATCTCAACTTTAATATCCGCAGGTTGGATGACAAAGTACCAGCATAACGACCGTATCACGATCAGCAACGAAGAGATCAACGAACTACCACTTGGTGCGTTTGAAGGTAACGTAGATATAATCGAAGAGCCAGAACAACTGGAAGATGCATTTGCTGAAATAAAAAAGCATGCGGTAGTTGGTTTTGATACTGAGACGAAGCCAGTGTTTGTAAGTGGTCATTACAACAAAGTCTCACTCGTACAAATTGCACTTCCAAAAAAAGTTTTCTTAATCCGTCTGAAGCCTGTTGGCATGGCGCCACACATTATTCACTTCTTTGAAAATGAAAGAATTGTAAAAGCGGGCGTTGCCTTACGGGATGACATTAAGGCACTTCAGAAATTAAAACATTTTGAGCCAGTTGGATTTTTTGAACTGGCAGACCTCGCAAAAAAATCAGGGCTTCAGGTTGAGAGCGTAAAAAAATTAACCGCCTTGTTGTTGGGTTTTCGTATTTCAAAAAGCGCCCAGACCAGCAACTGGGAAGCACCTGTTTTTAATGAAAAGCAAATAAGCTATGCTGCCACCGATGCATGGGTTTGTTTGAATATCTACAAAAAGTTGAATGGACTTTGAATAACTAGACCTACGCTAATGATGGAACGTCTTTGCGAGCACCTGCGTTTGGCTTATGCATTGGGGGCGAAGCAATCTCCTAATTTGGGGATCGCTTCGTACGCCCCGCTTTCCTTCGCTGGTACTCGCGATGACGTCAAATTTTAGTTTGTGTAACATCAGTGAACAATCCTTATCGTGAATAAATTTCACACTGAAATCCTAAACCTGATCAAAGAAAATTCAGGCACGCCAACCCAACATACTTTTCTGGACTCGTATTTAGGTAATGATCATCCGCGTTATGCAATCAATATTCCAACACTTCGCACCATCGCAAAAGATTGGTCAATAGCACATAGGAACTTAACCGCTAAGGAATTTCAACAGCTACTGGAAAGCCTTATCTATGGGAAGTCCTCCACAGAAAAAACCATGGCTGGAATTTTATTAGACATCTCAACAAAAGAACAGCGAAAGTTCAATCCTGCATGTTTTAATGACTGGCTCGATCATTTGGTCGGTTGGGCTGAAATTGATTCCGTTTGCACCGGTGCCTATGCCGCTGCTGAAATTCCCGCTAACTGGAAATCATGGCATAGCTTGCTCATCCGTTTCTCAAAAAGTAAAAACATCAATAAGAGGCGCGCATCTCTGGTTTTATTGTGTTCGCCCATGCGCAAGGCTACTAATGACCGGCTTGCACGAGTAGCACTGGAGAATATCGATCGACTAAAACACGAAACCGAAATCCTGATCACGAAAGCTATATCATGGGTTTTGCGCAGTATGATTAAGAACCACCGGAAAGAAGTAGTAGCTTATTTAAAAGAAAACTTAGAGAGTCTTCCTAAAATTGCTGCAAGAGAAACCTTGACCGTGTTAAAGACAGGTAAGAAAACCAAATAGAATCGTTTTAATCACATCTCTGCAATCAATTTTTGTCTGTCTAAACAAGTTTCTCTTTTCTTCTATTCATTACCAGAATAACTACACCCGCCAGCACAAGAGGAATGCTCAAAATCTGTCCCATGTTTAAAAGCATATCATCTTCAAAAGCTTCCTGACTAATCTTAAAAAATTCGTCAATGAAGCGCAAAGTGAATAAAATGATCAGGAACCAATTAAAAATAAATCCATTTTGAATCTTTGTACGATATTTATTCCACACCCAAAAAAGGAGGAAGAATAATGTCAAACAATAAATCGCTTCATATAGCTGGGCAGGATGCCGGGGCAGGTTATCCTCACTTGTAAAAACAAAACCCCAGGGTAAATCAGTTGGCAGTCCAATCATTTCGGAGTTCATAAGGTTTCCCAATCGTATGCAACATCCGGTAAACGCCACCACAATGGCTAATCTATCCAGTATCCACAAATACGCTACCTTAGTTTTACGCGCAAATAAATAGGTGCCAATAAAAATTCCAATAGCTGCACCATGGCTCGCCAACCCGCCTTCCCAAACAGCTAATATTTTCAAAGGATTTTGGAAATAGTGAATTGGGTTGTAGAATAGAACATGTCCTAACCGCGCTCCAATAATGGTGGCCACCACCATGTAAGTGGTTAATGTATCTATTTCAGTTACGGAACGCCCTTCTCGCTTATAAATGAAATACATAATCTGTTGACTTATAATGAAACCAAGCGCCCAGGACAACCCGTACCATCTTAATGGATGATTGATAAAAGGGATAATGAAGATGTCAGGGCTAACATCCCATATGATATAGGAGAGGAAATTCATTATTAATTTTTTCTAAATACTCACAACTTCAATTCTTTCAATATTCTTAAAATCATCCGCATTAACAGTTGCGATACGGGTAATATCGTTAGCCAACGAAATCGCAACTATCTCAAAATCATGAATGACTAGACCTTTGGGTGAATGTACCTTGATTAATTTCTTAAGAATGTCTAAGCTCAACTCATTTGGAAATAGAACAGTGAAGTTGGCAGAAAACTCATCAAGATCAGCCAAAGCGGCTTCACTGGTTAGTAATGGACTGACTCCTTTTGTAGTAACTGCATAATACTCTGCCAGATTTTTTGAAGTAGTGTACAATTCAAACTCTGCGCTAAGTAAAGCCTGAGATCTTAGATGAAATTGAGAACTTTTATCTTTTGAGTAGATGAGGATGTTGGTATCCAACAGAAGCTTATTCATAGGCTTCCTTGCGAAAATCCTTATTGTCCAGCTGCCCTTTGAAATCGTGCAATGTGACCTTCACTTTTTTCTCTTTCCTTCGCTCCACAACTCTTTTTAGAAGACTATAAACCTCCTCTAGAAGGCTTTCGGGAAGCTTATCTACCTCTCTTTTTAAAACCTCTTTTGTCACCATAGAATAAAATTACAAAAATCCGTTAACAAAAAAGTCCTTCCCGTTGAGGAAGGACTTTCAAGTTTGTGGAGCCGCAGGGAATCGAACCCTGGTCCAGAGAAGATAAAAACGTACGTTCTACATGCTTAGTTGACTTTGATTTTCGAGAGAAGCAAGGCAGGCAACAGCCTAAACTCCTCCTTAGTTACTGTTTTCTCGACAGCTGCGCGTAACCACGCAACGGCCCAGTTCATGCTTTCGACATCGCTGGTCCAAGCCCGCGGAACAAAGGCTTGGGCGATGATGGCCTCCTGCTTCTTAAGCAGAATGAGTCAATCTAACCTTAGGTCAGATTAAGCAGCCATGGCGTAAGTATTCTCGCCACTTATTGGTTCGAGAGCAGTGTTCAAAGCTCTACCCTCACGAGCTTGCATGCTGGCATACGACATCACACATCCTGTCAATACCGGACGGCCCCGGGTAATCGTTGATAGTTGTTCGTTAATCGTTCTTAGTTTTTGGGCGGCTTACGGGCTGTCGGCACTCGCCAATCCACGCTTAAGCCCATTTCGGGCTCAAACAAATGCCTCCATCCCTGCCGCGTTGACCAACTTCAAAGAACGTCCTTCGATTTAAGATCGGAAGGGAGACAAAAGTACGGGAAAAATAGTTCCGGTGAGGTAAAAGTATAAATCAATGAATCCAAACTTTTGTTTTGTGCGTTCGGCTTGTGACAAACTTTATTTTTTTAGCATGATGGACTGACTAAGTGAATCGATTTTTAAATTCAGTTTCTGAACGTTTAACGTTGAGGCATCTAAAAGATTTTGAAGAGAATCTATCTTCCCACCCTGTTGTTCTATTTGCTTTATATCAGTTTGATGTTGTTGCTTTGCTACTTCTAATCGTCCATCATTTATGTACGTTATGATGGTAAATGCTAATAGGCCGCCTGATGCGAATCCGCCAATTATCCCAGCGAGAGTATAAGATCTGCCCAGAAGTGTCTTTCTGGTCGGCACCATCTCAACCTTTGTTACAGTGGGTTCGTCCTCTTTGTATAGTCCTGTCAGGTATGCCTTGCGACAGTTTTGGTAACTGCGTGAAAAATATCCCTCATGTTGTCTCTGGGCCAATAATAGCGGAACCTTCTCCAGAATGTCACAATATCCCATTATTTCAATTTCTGGAATCCCTAGTTTTCCTGGCAGCTCATCGTATCTCCAATTTTCCTTACTTTCTGTGCCTGGCTCTGTGATGATTCCTAAAAGGGCATGAATCTTATTATTTTTCATCTAGAGAGGTAATTACCCTTTGGACTTTAAACTTTCCGCTTTGCGCTCTATTCCAATTTCCTCAATCACCAAATAATCTTTCTTGGAAATGGACTGACGGGCGAGCAGTTCCGCAATAAATCCCGTAAGGAAAAGTTGAACACCTAACACAACAGCCACCAAGGCCAGATAAAAAATAGGTTGTTCTGTAATCTCGCGTTTCAACGGAATTTTAGAAATGAAAACCGAATCAATTTTATCCCATCCCATTTTTAATGTAAAAATAAAACCAGCTAAAAATGAGATAATCCCCCACGCTCCAAAAAAATGCATCGGGCGCTGGGCAAATCTTCCGATAAAAGTAATCGTCAATAAATCCAGAAAGCCACGCACAAATCGTTCCCAGCCAAACTTGCTGACGCCATATTTGCGTTCGCGGTGCTCAACAACTTTCTCGGTAATCTTTGTAAACCCAGCCCACTTGGCCATCACCGGAATGTAACGGTGCATTTCTCCGTACACCGAAATATTTTTCACCACCTGATAATGGTAAGCTTTCAGTCCGCAATTGAAATCATGCAAACTGATACCAGATATTTTGCGAGTGATATAGTTAAAAAACTTTGAAGGAATTGTTTTTGAAATCGGGTCGTGACGCTTTTTCTTCCAGCCACTTACCAAGTGATACTTCTTCTCTTTGATCAGCTTATACAACTCAGGAATTTCATCCGGACTGTCCTGGAGATCGGCATCCATGGTAATCACCACTTCACCCTGCGTAATTTTAAAGGCGGTATGTAGGGCGGCCGACTTACCAAAGTTGCGATTGAATTTGATTCCTTTAAAAGAAGAATTAATCAAACAGGCCTTACGGATTTCCTCCCAGGTATTGTCTGTGCTGCCATCATCTACAAAAATCACCTCATAAGAAAAGCCGTGCATTTGCATCACACGGCTTATCCACTGACTGAGTTCGGGTATAGATTCTTCTTCGTCCTTCGCAGGAATGACTAATGAGATCTCAAGCTTCGTCATTAAAAATTATACTTCAAGATCAGGGTTATTCTTCTTTGTGATAAGCGCCACCAGCAGGCCGATAATAACTCCTGCTATTATTCCAAATACAATTCCAAAGCCAAAAATGGCTTCCGGGGATGAGAAGGCTCCCGCAAACTGCATAGCTTGTTCAATTTGTTCATCAGACATCCCACGCTCTTGCATGGATTCAATTTGTTTGTCTTTTATAGCTTGTAAAAAACTGTCATCGATAAATTTGATGTAGACATAGGTAAAAATGCTGGAGATAATGCTTGACACCGTTCCGGCCCAAAAGCCAATTCCTGTTCCCTGGCCAATCGTCATAAATCCATCCCCTTGCTCTTTGTAATACTTGTGAGCCAGGAACAGCATTGCTGCAGTAATTGCCCAACCCAGATAACCGACAGGGCCTTGCATATCCAGTCCTGCTACATTCATGATCACAAAAAAAGCTATTGAAAGTACTGACATCATCAGGCCATAGCGAATACCTGCTGAACGAGTGGTCACCTTTTCGGTTTGTTCATTTTGCTCTTCCATGATTATAGGGTTTTAGGTTGTCGTCTTAAAATTACAGATATTATTATGCTTATAAAAAAGCTGATGATAAAGCTCTGAAAGAAATACCGTCTCGCCAAATAGGCAGCATCCGCATCCAGTATGGCCTTTAAACCCTGTTCAAACGTCTCTTTCCCCATTCTTTCGATATCCTCCGGTGGATAGGACTTTGCTTGTTCCAGCGTCAATTCAATAAAGGAGGAGACAAAATCCTTTTCCCAGGAAGCAAAAGCAAAAAGAAGAATGGACGAGACCAACGCATAAAAGAAGGTTAAAACAAAACTTCCCATCATCCCTTGCCAGAAATATAAAATGCCTTCGTTGTGAAATTCCCTAAAGTCCCGAAGACTAAAAACCAGCAGCAGCGCAAAAAGGATAATCCTGAAGTCAAAAAATACAGGTATCACAAACGGGTGCCGGCCCAGGTAGTATAAAATAACAAGCAGTCCAAAACCAATTACTCCAGCAATCGTACCATATCGCAAGACTATTATGAAAAGAGGACTTTTAAACATAACACAAGAAAAGCAATAGCGAACAATTTTTAGTCTTCAATTTTTGATTTGCCGTTATTGAATACGGCCATCGCTTTCCCTTTTACGGTGGTGTTCAACCAGGGCGAATTTTTAGACTTTGAGTAATTTGTGTTCTGATCAAAAGTCCATTCCGCATTTGGATCAAAAAGTGTGAGGCAAGCCTTCTGCTCTATTTCTATTTTTGGAATTCCGAGTTTCAATAATATTCGAGGTGCGGTTGTAATCTTTTCGAGAAGATCTTCTATCTCCACCGATTTAGAGAGGGAAGTCAGTTGCGAAGCAAAGGTTTGCAAGTTGATCATCCCAAAATCCGCGAGGTCAAATTCTAAAAACTTACTTTCGTCATCCTGTGGAACATGTCCTGAAATCAACACGTCAATGGTTCCATCCTTTAAGGCTTTGATCAATGCCTCGTTGTCAGCCTTCTCCCGCAAAGGAGGATTTACTTTATAGTTGGTGTCAAAATCCATCAGGAGGCTGTCGTCCAACAGTGCCTGGTATCCTGTTATGTCACAACTTATATTCAACCCCTTCTTCTTTGCCGCTTTAATCAGGTCAATAGTTTTAGTGGTAGAAACTTTTGCGAAGTGTAACCGGCCCCCGGCATAAGTAAGCAGTTCAAGATTTTTACTCACCGCCACCTCCTCAGCAATTCGTGGGATCCCTTTTAACCCCAGCATCGTACTATTGATACCTTCGTGCATCTGGCCAAACATACTTAACCAATTATCTTCAGGATGATCGATCAGCAGTCCATCAAACTTTTGAAGATATTGGAGTGACTTCAGAAAAATATCCGTATGCCAAACCGATTTAAGTCCATCAGTGAAGCCCACAGCTCCGGATTCGTGAAGATCAATCATCTCCGTTAACTCCTCCCCTTTGTTGTTTTTTGTTACAGAAGCCAGTGCATGAATTTGCACAAGGCGGTTATCATTGCCCTGAGTGAGGTAGCTTACCTCGTTTTTAGTTTGAACTGTCGGATAAGTGTTCGGTAGAACTGCTACATCTGTAAAGCCTCCTGCGGCTGCGGCCTTTGCTAGCGAAGAGAGGTCTTCTTTTTGTTCTAGTCCCGGATCGCCCACATAAGCACCCAAATCAAACCAGCCGATGGAAAGGAACATTCCTTCTGCTACAATTACTTTATCCGCGGCATAATTTTTATCTCCAATCTCAGCAATACGGCCGTTGCTGATTACTACATTTTTTTTCTTATTGTGAAAAGGTGATCCCTTACTGATGATCGTGGCTGATTGGATAAGTATTTTCATAGTGATTGATCAAGTAAAGAGACATTTACCTCACCCCGTCCAAATGCATATGTATTCCAAGGGTTTCTTGCCCCTCTCCCAATGGAGAGGGGAAAATGTTTTCCCTCCTTTGCCAAGAAAATACATTGGGCGAGGTAAATTAAAATATAATGGAATTTTATAGATGGTAAACCTGTAAAAGGAATGACAACAACATTACCTTTTACAAATTCTTCCATGCTTCGTCTTCTTCTGGTGAATCCCAATCACGGGACAATATTTTTTCGGAGGCGAAATGAGTAAGAATATCGTCTTCTTTAGCTTTTCTGCCTTTCAGAAATAGAAGATAGTCATATATTTCCTTCAGAAGGTTCTCTGGAGCATTCTTGATCTCTTCCGCTAGTGCTTCTTTGGTAGACATTCCCAAAATTACTTTAAAAACCTGATCAAAAGAACTTCCGTCAGGAGAAAGAACAGTGCAAGCACAATGGCATACTTCCATAGAGGTGTGCCCAAATATCTCTCTTTTATGGCATTACTAAAAGTCGCCACTGAAGAAGCCTGAAAAAGTGAAATATTATTTCCATTTCCCAACAATTCCTTAACCTCTTCACCTTTAAATTGATCTAAAACGGACTCAGCCTTATCAAGATTAAAGGCAAGCAAATCTAAGGTATCGCGTTGAAAAATGGCACGGTAAAAGCCTGGAGTAATCGCAAATTTTGGTATTTCCATGATGACCTGATCCATCATCTTGCGTTGTGATGGGACAATCTCCTGATACCCGATCAGCTTAATTGGTTCCTCTCCAAAAAGACTGTCCTTGCGTAAAGTGATCACACTTTCATTTGTTTGGTAATAGGCTTTGTCTTCAGTACGCTTACCACTTGCCGCGATGCGATACATCACAGGCACGAATAGCGCTTGATTATGAAAGTCTGTAAACTCCTTTTCTAATGGGCATGCCATTACGAAAACATTACCATTCCTGGAAAGAAAGGGTTGACCATCTTTAAATTTCAAAATCGCTGATCGGTCTGTACCCCAATCCAAAACCTTAGTTGCTTTTGGCATAGCCAGGGCGACTGATTTTTCCTGAAATACATTAGCAAAAAAAGGGTTCTGGAAATCAGGTTTATCCAGTTCAACCTGCTCTATACTTTCAGTACTTTTTAGTGAGATTGAATTTAAAATAGTTTTATAGGACGCCACATCAGGATGTGTACCCGAGATAAGTAACAATTGAAAGTGACCTGAAGAATTAGCAAGTGTTGCACGTAAGGTTTCAGGAATCATATTCAATCCATTGAGAACTACCAGATCGGCTTGTGCCAGCACATTAAAATCAATATTGACGGCATCAAATTTTTTATAACTAAATAGATCGCTGTTACCATAAACCCGTTGAACAAAAGATGACGTTGCTGTATCTCTTATTTCTACTACTTTAATCTTGTGAGAGAAGTTGAGAGTCAGGAAAAACTCATTATCGAAACTGACCGGAAAATCACTAAATGAAATAGTAGCTTCATTTAAACCATACAGCCCAGACGTTAAATCAAAGCTGGTTTCGGCAAAACTGTTAGGTTCAATATCAATGGCAGAGGTAGCAGACTGAATGCCGTTGATTGACATTTTTATAAATAGTCCTTCTTTCTTTATGATGCCTGTATTTTTGAGACGGAGCTTAACTGAATTCTTTTCTCCACCGATTGAAAAAGGATTCTCCAGATACACCGTATCCAGAAAAACATTGGAGGACTGATTAAAGGTTAATGGAATCATATGCCACTGGTTGATTGAATCCACCTGCAGACTACCTCTGGTAAATGTGGATTTTTGAAAATCGGAAATCCAGAAAATGTCGCTGCTACTGAGTTTTCCTATCCTTCTATTTACCTCATCGAATGATCGGCCCACCGGTGACAATCGCGTTTGAGCCAACAGGTCTTCTACTTCCCTCTTCGATTTAAAAGTGTTGGAAAAAGACGCAAAGTCATTGGTTATGAATTTGTAGCGTGTGTCGGCCGGAAAAAGATTGACAATTTGTTTGGCCAATTCAATCCCGGCATCAAGCGCTCTTACCTTTTCTTCTACTGGTGCCGACATGCTATAAGAATTGTCAAGATAAATTACCATATTTTTCCCACTGGTCATCTGTTCGCTAGCCGGCAGAAAAGGTTGTGCAAACGCAAATACCAAAAAGAGAAGGAACAACAGACGAGCGGCCAGTACCAGATATTGCTTAAGTTTTCGTTTTTGTGTTGTTTCTTCCTTTAACTGTTTAAGAAACCAGGTGTTAGAAAAATAAATGCGGGTAGTCTTCCTAAAATTAAAGAGATGAATGATAATTGGGATGGCAAGCACAGAAAGAGCCCATAGGAACTGAGGAAACACAAAATTCATCCCTACAAAGCTACTCCGGTTTCATGAATTAATGCTTCCTTAAATTGAATTTTTTGATGAATCGACTCATCCTCTCAACGACTTCATCACAATGAGAAATGCTCCAACAATTTGGTCGATGGCGTTGGAAAACGAACAAAAAAAAAGGCCACCTGAACGGTAGCCTTTCCTAATCTATTTACTGGTTTTTAACTTTGCTTGCTGCCCAGCATTAAGAAATCATTGACATTTATTTCTGTCACATACTTCTTTTCACCTTTGTCGGTCTCATACGCACGGTGTATTAGTTTCCCTTCCACGGCTACTTCTGCGCCTTTTTTGAGGAACTTACCTGCAACATCTGCAAGCTTACCCCAGATCACAATGTTGTGCCATTGTGTATCCTCCACTTTTTCTCCCTTCTGGTTCTTGTAGGCATCCGTAGTGGCAATCGAAAAAGATGCCTTTTGGCTGTTACCAAAAGTTTTTACTTCAGGGTCTTTACCCAGTCTTCCAATCAGGTTCACGCTGTTTCTTAAGCTTTTCATACTCATAAGTGTTTAAATTGTTTAACATTTTTTCCAACCGCTTCGTTGCGATTAGTGATACAAAGGTGGAGGACGAAAGATTGCTTAGTCGTTTATTAATCAGTTACTTTCGTTTATATTCGTTTGTAAACGTTTGTAGATGGAAACAAAACCTTCAAAAAGAGCTAAAATCGAAGAAAAAATCTGTTTGGAGTGCGGCTCAAAAATAATAGGCCGGGCCGACAAAAAATTTTGTTCTGATCAATGCCGGGTCTCGTACAACAATAGACTTAACAGTAACGAAACTAATTTTATGCGAAATGTGAACAACGTCTTGCGCAAAAACCGCAGGATACTAATCGATCTCAATACCACCGGAAAATCCAGGGTATCACGTGAAAAACTTCACGAAAAAGGTTTTGACTTTAATCTATTCACTAGCACGTATACCACAAAAGAGGCATCAGTCTATCATTACTGCTATGAACAAGGATATTTACAGGTTGACAAAAACTGGTATTTGTTAGTGGTGAAAAAGGAAACGATTTGATTTATGGAGACCAGAAAAGCAAAAAGGAAAAACCGAAAAGCAAAAAGATTAAAGTTTGCCCGAACCGAAAGAGCTGTTGTCTTGCCCATCCGCAAAACACCGAAGGGAAACAAATATGCCATCACAAATTACGGACGGGTGATCAGTTACACTACTATTCCAGTGGAAGGCATTATTTTAAAGCAAGGAAAAATCAGGAAGTACTTTGGAACATCTGTTGGCGGTAAAACTCATTTGATACACCGACTGGTGGCGTTGCAATTTGTAAGAAAACACAGGGCCGACCAGCGGTTTGTCGTTCACCTGGATTATAACAATGGCAACAATCATTATCGAAACCTGAAATGGACAAATCGCGATGAGATGGAAGCTCATCAACATAAAAATCCAAATCCCGAAAAAAGAGGGAATCAAAAACTGACTGTTGAACTTGTAAAAAAGATCAAGCAAAAAATTCAAGAAGGAAAAATAACATTGAAAATAATTGGCAAACAGTTTGGGGTAACCGATATGCAGATCCATCGTATTAAAACCGGTGAAAACTGGGGTTATGTAAAAATCTAAAAAAACAAAAATCATGAATAACTGGTCATTAAAAGGGAAGAAAGCATTAGTAACAGGTGGAACCAAAGGAATCGGGCTTGCCATTGTGCAACAATTCCTGGAGTTAGGTGCTGATGTTTTGGCGGTGGCGCGAGACACAAAGCCTATAAAAGGCAAACTAAAAAACTCTGCCCAGTTGTTTGTCATTGATGGTGATGTAACAGACCTGGCCTTCCGCCATCAACTGATGAAGAAGACCACCGAGAACTGGGGCAAGTTGGATGTACTGGTGAACAATGTAGGAACAAACCTTCGCAAGAAATTTATTGAATATACAGAAGAAGAATATCGGAAACTATTTGAAACCAATTTGTTCAGCCTTACTGAAATTACAAAGTTGGCTTTCCCACTTTTAAAAAATTCAGGAAAAGCCAGCGTGATTAACATAGCGTCTGTTGCCGGATCCTTCGATGTTCTTTCAGGTCCGCCATATGGTATGACCAAAGCAGCCATCATCCAGCTATCAAGGAATCTCTCGGTTGAATGGGCTATCTTCAATATTCGGGTCAATAGCATTTCCCCCTGGTACATCGAAACGACTCTGACAGCTCCAGTAATGTCAAATCCGGAAAGGTTGAAATTGATAATTGATCGTACTCCGCTTGGACGAGTAGGTCTTCCCGAAGAAGTGGCTAGTCTCGCTGCCTACTTAGCCATGGAAAAAGCCAGTTATATTACGGGGCAGAATATCATGGTGGATGGCGGGATGTCTGCTAAAGGACTTTAGTTTGAATTGACCTCTCAAGAAAGGAGATATGAAAGATGTTTCGTTGAAACCTGATTCCGAAAAGCGACTTTATGATCTGGCCTATTGGCTTGCAGTTTTCACCATTATCTATAATCTGGTAGAAGGAATTGTTGCCACCTGGCTGGGTTACGAGGATGAAACATTAGCATTATTCGGTTTCGGTGTCGACAGTTTTATTGAAATGATTTCAGGTATGGGCATCCTGTATATGGTCACCCGTATCCGCAAAAATCCACAGAGCCACCCCAGCGAATTTGAAAAGACTGCCTTACGTATAACCGGTTTTTCCTTTTATGCCCTGGTTGCCGGATTAGCTACCTCTGCCTTACTTAGTATGTACATACGTCACAAACCAGAAACCACATTTTGGGGAGTGATCATCTCTCTAATCTCAATCGTAGTAATGCTGGTGTTGATTTACGGAAAAATTAAAACAGGCAAAAAACTTCGTTCAGATGCCATACTGGCCGATGCAAACTGCACCAAAGTCTGTATTTACATGTCGTGTGTGTTGTTAGCCTCAAGTGCTATTTACGAAGTTACAGGGTTCGCGTACGCGGATGCTATTGGCACATTAGGCCTTGCCTGGTTTTCTTTCAAAGAAGGCCAGGAATGTTTTGAAAAAGCAAGGACCGGAAAAGATTGCAGCTGCGATCACTGATCTATATCACCGATTATGAAACCTATTGTTCAGATATCACTTGACTTAATTCAGCTTGATGAGGCCCTTGAAACCGCAGCCATGGCCATGCGGGCGGGTGTTGATTGGCTCGAAGCTGGCACACCATTCATACTGGCTGAAGGATTACATGGTATAAAAAAACTCCGTGAGGTATTTCCAGAAACTCCCATTGTGGCTGATCTCAAAACCATGGACGGGGGTTATCTTGAAGCGGAGATGATGGCAAATGCAGGCGCCACCCATGTGGTAGTGATGGCGAGGGCACACGCAGAAACAATCAAATGCGTTGTCAAGGCGGGAAGAGATTACGGCATCAAAGTAATGGGAGATAACCTTGGCTGTCCAGATATGATTGCTGCCGCCAAGTGGATGGAAGATTTAGGGTGCGATTACATTGTGCATCATATTGGGTATGATGAACGTAGGGGAATTGCAGCGCAAGGAAACCGCATGCCAAGTCCTTTGGATAAACTCCGGGAAGTGGTAAAGGCGGTGCAAATTCCAGTACAGGCCGTAGGCGGACTTAGTTTAGAACAGGCGATCCGATGTCCAGAATACGGTGCACCTCTAGTCGTACTCGGTGCTCCATTAACGATTGATGCCGATGCATTTAAGACAGCCACAGGCGACCTGGAAAGTTCGCTGCGATTGATTTGCGAAAAGATACACTCCTATGGAGACGTTGTCATTGGTAAATCGTAGATTACTCAATATCCGATATCCAAATCATCTCAACAAATGGGATCACAAATTAAATCTGCAGCAGTTGTCAACTTTTCAGCTGAACGAGGATCTGTAGAGATTCGCGAAATTGAAAAACCCATCATTGGCAATGAAGATGTGCTACTCGAAGTAGTCAATGTAGGTGTTTGCGGCAGTGACCTTCACCAATGGACTTCCGACCATAGCTGGCCAGTCAACTATCCTGTTGTATTGGGGCATGAGTTTGGAGGACATGTCATCGAAACGGGCAGTCAGGTGGCTAACTGGAAAGTTGGAGACCGTGTGGTAAGTGAAACAGCTGCAGTCATTGATCTTACTAATCCAATGTCCCGCATAGGACTCTATAATCTTGACCCAACGCGCAAGGGATTTGGCTATGGCGTGAACGGTGCCATGACACGATATGTGCGGGTTCCGGCACGTTGTCTGCATCATATACCAGATCAACTCTCCTTTGAACAGGCATGTCTTACCGAACCATGTTGTGTCGCATTTAATGCCGCTGTAGAAAATACCAGAATTAAACCAGGTGATCGGGTAATTGTTCTTGGTCCTGGAACAATTGGTATTCTATGCGCAGCTGTCGCAAAACTATGCGGTGCTGAAGTTGCTATTCTTGGATTAGAAGGAGACCAGCATCGCTTAGGAATAGCCAAACAATATGGTTGCGATACAATTATTGGCGATGCTTCACACTGGGCAAAACAACGGGATGGCTTAGGAGTAGATTGTGTAATTGATGCCGCTGGTGTAAGTATTACCTTGAAGAATGCCATGGAGCTTGTCCGTCCGAACGGGAAAATAACAAAGGTGGGTTGGGGCCCTCAGCCCTTTGGGTTTTCTCTCGATCCTCTCATCCAAAAAAATATTACACTACAAGGAAGTTTCAGTCATAACTGGCCCGTATGGGAACGTGTCATAGCGATACTTGCCAGCGGTCAATTAGATGTGAGACCAATAATAGGTGGTGTTTGGCCCATTACAGAGTGGCAAACGGCTTTTGAAAAAATGCACAAAGGCGAAGTTGTAAAAAGTGTTTTAAGGCCAGTGTAAAAATGCGACTGCAAAATAAAGTCATTATTGTTACCGGAAGCACAACCGGAATAGGTAAAGCCATTGCACTACGTTGTGTAGAGGAAGGTGCCTCCGTTGTGATTCACGGACTTGAACAAGATTTGGGTGAACAGGTTATCACAAAAATTGGCAAAGAAAAATCAGTACTACACATCGAAGATATTACCGCAGTCGGGGCAACACAACGATTGGTAGGTAAGGCCATCAAGGCCTTTGGTAAAATTGATGCCGTAGTTAACAATGCTGCGTTAGTTGTTTCATCGAATATCCACACAACAGATTCTGCTTTTTTGAGTAATGTTTTAGAAATCAATACTATCGCACCTTTCTCTCTTATCAAATCCTCCTTACCCTATCTTCAGCTGACGAAAGGTTGCGTTTTAAATATCGGGTCGGTAAATGCCTGGAGTGGTGAACCTGATTTATTGGCTTACAGTGTTTCCAAAGGTGCCCTGATGACCATGACGCGTAATCTGGGCGACACGCTTCATCGTGAAGCCGGAGTACGTGTAAACCAAATCAATCCCGGATGGGTATTGACAGAAAATGAAATACAACGCAAAAAAGAGCATGGATTATCTGATGATTGGTTCAAAAAATTACCAAAAGTATTTGCTCCCGCTGGACGTATTTTAAGGCCAGAGGAAATTGCTGCCGCAGCTGTGTACTGGCTTTCCGATGAAAGTGGTCCGATAAGTGGTCAGGTTGTTGACCTTGAACAGCATCCATTCATTGGGCGCAACCCTCCAAAGAATGAAACCGCAATTGACAGTTGATTTTACACAAAACTAAAATATTACGTCATTGCGAGTGTCCGCGCGGGCAGAGGGAGGGACGAAGCAATCCTCAAAATTGGGAGATTGTCTGCCTGTTCGGCAGACAGGCTTCGCCCTATCTCACAAATCCTCGCAGTTGCTTACAAAGACGTTTAATTGGTTTGCTTTAAGTCCAGTTAAGAATTAATTCAAACTTAGCTATGCCAAAGCTCGCTGCATTTCCAAAAGCATTCATGAATGCCCTATGCAAGGATGGAACCATGACAGTTTCCGATTGGATTAACCTTGCCGTTAAACTGGATATCGATGGATTGGAATGGTATGCAGGATTTCTCGAAATGTCTGATGAAGCAAATTGGTCTGGCTTTCGAAAGCAAGTAGAAAATTATGGCAAAGTAATTCCGATGATGTGTTGCTCACCGGATTTTACGCATCCCGATAAAACATTCCGGCAAAAAGAAATTGCAAAGCAAAAAAGATGGATTGACATGACCTTTGCGCTTGGTGGTTCTTACTGTCGTGTGCTTTCAGGGCAGCGAAGACCCGAACTTTCAATGGAAGAAGGAGTAAAGCTTGCAGCAGAATGTATTGAGACATGTCTGCCTTATGCCCAAGAGAGAAACATTACTCTTATTCTTGAAAATCACTACAAAGATGATTTTTGGGAATACCCTGAGTTTGCCCAGAAGATGGAGGTGTTCTACAAGCTGGTCGATAGCATTCATCATCCTAACTTTGGCGTGAATTACGATCCGAGCAATACGTATCTCGCAGGTGAAGATCCGCTTGAACTATTGAGCAGAGTGTCAAGCCGTGTGGTGACTATGCATGCAAGCGATCGCTTTCTTATTAAAGGTACTATTGAAGACTTACGCAAGGAAGAAGGCGGTGCATTAGGTTATGCCAAACAACTGCGCCACGGAGAAATCGGCAAAGGCCTAAATAACTACGATGCTATTTTTACCGAACTAAAAAAAGTCGGGTTCAACGGCTGGATCAGCATCGAAGACGGAGTGGATGGAATGGAACAACTGGAACGAAGTGTATCATTTCTTAGAAATAAAATCCGGCAATACTGGCCTGAATCAAAATAGGAGGTCACTATACTATCTTCTCCTTCTTTCCGTTCGCTATCGCGCGATAGATAGCCTCCACCACTTTCATATCTTTCAATCCTTCTTCACCTGAAACACTTGATTCCTTGTTTTCCAAAATGCATTTTGCGAAGTCTTCCATCTGAAGTGCCTGATGATTGGTCTGCGGTAAGTTAAGCTCACCTTTATTCGTGCGGCCTGCAAGAGGTCCATATCCATAAGCCGGACGCAGCTCTACCCAACCATTCTCAGCAGAAATAAAAAGTCGTTCGGTAGAACTGGCATAAGTTGTAGCCGAATTAGAAACCGCACCACTAGGAAATTCCATTTGCCATAAGATGGTTTCATCCACTTCTTTGAATTTCACCGGATCCGTTTTAAACTCCTGGGCAGTCACTGAAATAGGTTCCTCTCCTGTCGAATAACGTGCCGCCTGAATCGCGTACACCCCAACATCCATCATGGCGCCACCACCTGCTAATGATTTTTTTAAACGCCATTGAGTAGGGTCGCCAATCTTAAAACCATCTGATGATTCCACTAACTTAACTTTACCAAATATTTTTTGTTGGCCAATTCTCATTGCCTCTTGAGTGAAAGGTTCGAAGTGAAGACGATAACCAACTGAAAGCTTCACCCCTGCTTTCTTACAGGCATCAATCATGGCCTGACATTCCTTTACAGAAACTGCCATTGGCTTTTCGGTAATCACATGTTTACCAGCCTTTGCCGCACGGATCACATACTCCGCATGCATGGAATTGGGCAACACTACATAGACAATATCAATATCCTTATTATCAGCAATGCGATCGAAAGTCTCGTAGTTATAAATGTTCTTATCGGGCAGGTTGTATTTCACTTTAAACTTCTCCGCTTTCTCGGGCTTACCTGTAACGATGCCTGCGAGATAGCAGTTGCTGGTTTCCTGAAGGCCTGTTGCTAATTTGTGCTCAGCATAATAGCCCATACCCACAAGGGCAATGCCCAGCTTTTTTTCCTGAAAGGAAGATTTAGAAAAAGCCGTAACAGATGGAAGACTTGATAAGGCCGCGCCTGCTCCTACTTTTTGGATGAATTTTCTTCTGGAAATATGCATAGTTTCAATTTTAGAAATTGAATGTAAGCAAATTCCCGAAGCAAACTCCCTCTTAGAATTTAATTTATATGAAAGGCGATGGAAAACGTGGCTATTATTCCTTAAACCTAAGTTTAAAGAACAAGAGCGTTGAAGCCAACATCAGTGTCATCACGTTAGCAGCAATTACAGGAATGTCACGAACGAGAATTCCATAGGCCAACCACATCGCTACACCAAGACAAAAAAATGAAAACATACCTAGCGATAAATCCTTCGCTGATCTGCTTCTCCAGGTTTTAATTACTTGTGGAAGGAACGCAATGGTTGTGAATGTTCCTGCCGAAAGACCTAGAAGTTGTATTGTATTCATAGAATATTCTTTTAACGGTTGAGGTATTCTTAATACCAATACAAAGGTACATCAACGAGGAAGCGAAGTTGCCGGATGTAATTTTTTCTAATTTCCCGCGATCTAAAACGATTGCGGAATTTTTTTCTTACGAATCAGATATCCGATTTCTTCAACTTTAGATAGGCAAAATAATTGAATAGAAAAGTCCACACTAAGGCAATCGCAACAGCAGTAAAGCTCACATAATCTTGTATCTCCTGAAAAGCGTAACGAGCAAAAGGAAGGGGCACAAGATTAGTAATAGATTCCAGGGGGAAAAATTGTTTCAGCCATCCGATGCTATTCTCTAAACTTTCACGGAAGAGATTCAATTTGATGATAGCCTCAATCATGTGCGATAGCATTAACAGTACAATTGTGAGTCCTGATCGTTGAATAAAAATTCCTAACATTAAAGCATAGGAAAGAAACGCGAAGACCTCCAAGAAATAGGCAACAAAAAACTCCATGCCTGTAAAAAAATATGTCCACTCAATCTCAGGTGTATAAATGAGCCCTGTTACAATTGTTATCAATAATATCATAGCAACACTCATCAGGCTCAACAAAAGGTTAGTCAGAATTTTCGATAGAATAAACTCCCAGCGGCTAAACCCATCAATAATATTTTGACGAATCGTACGATATTGATACTCATTGGTTATAGAAATTACAACCATCACAGACAATATCAATTTAAAAAGTCCACTGATCCAAATCAGATTTTGCCAGATATCCGGGAAGTGATAAAGAGGTATTCTGTTAATATTAATCGAGGTACCAAACTCAGCCCCTTTGCTGGCAATCCATTTCAATATTTCCATTCCACTTGCTGTTGTAAAGCCCAGTGTTAAAAAATACAAACCACAGATGACCCAAAAAGTGCGGTAGCTGGTAAGTTTTTTAAGATCAATCTTTAAGAGATGGAGCATAATTCTGGATTCTGGATTCTGGATTTAGTTTTTTATTATGTTAGAATGTTGTGCCTCCGACAATATTTCCAAAAACTGCTTCTCCAATGTTTTCTTTTTGGTGATCAGGTGGGAAACAACTATCCCTTTATCAAATAAAAACCTGTTGAGGTCATGACTGTGGAAACGATCCTTCATCATCACCTGAAAGGCTCCATTCTCCTTCTTGATAGACGCACTGCCAACAAATTCTTGCAACAAGACCGAAAGGTCATCATGGTAAGCTTGCACCTCCACAATCTCCTCGCCTTTTCCAACTTCATCTACCGGGCCACAATGCATGAGTGTGCCACGCCTAAGTACGGCAAAGTGAGTACAAACTTTTTGCACTTCATCCAACAGGTGACTGGCCAATATAATCGTCTTTCCATCGGCTGCTATTTTTCTAATAATATCGCGGATTTCGGCAATACCCATGGGATCAAGACCGTTTGTGGGCTCGTCTAAAATAAGAATGATAGGATCACTTACTAAGGCTGACGCAATTGCCAACCGTTGTTTCATTCCCAACGAATACGTTTTATACTTATCCTGCTTGCGCGAAGCCAGCTCAACCAACTCCAGGACTTTCGGAATATTGTTAGGGTCCGCCCCCTTGATCATGGCATTAAGTTCCAGGTTTTTTTGCCCGCTGAGATAAGGGTAAAAAATGGGATGTTCCAACACAGCACCAATTTTCTTTCGCGTGAGATTCGTTGGTTGCTCTCCAAACCATGAAAAACTTCCAGAGGTGGGATTGACCACACCCATCAGCATGCCCAGGGTAGTAGTCTTCCCACTTCCATTCGGGCCCAACATACCAAACACTTGCCCACGTTTAACTTCCAGGTCAAGGCGATTGACTGCACAAAGTCTGCCGAAGTTTTTAGTGAGCTGATTTATTGAAAGAACTGTTTCCAAAGTTTATAAAATTTGTTTACATATTTCCATTGGTCCTGAGTAGGCAACAGGTAAGCGCAATAGGCAATGTGCCAAGATAATTTGCCTATTGGAATTTGCCTACCTGCCCTCCGCACGCTTCGGGAGGCGGGCTGCCTACTAGAACTTAATTATCATCATCATGATCGTCTTTGTCACCCTCCTTCTTCTTATCATCATGCGACATGAAGTCCTTGATCTTACCACCAATGTCTGTACTCTCATCAATTGTCTTGAAAAGTTCTGTCGCTTGATTGACAGCAATTTTACCTACAATGTCCAACACATACAAGTTAGTGGAATCATTTACCAGAATCACAGTACCTTTTACTTCACCGCCCTGTTCTTTAAGATAAACATCAAAATTTCTGCCCTGAAAGCGGCTGGTCATCATCTCTTCATACGATTCACTTTTATATCCACTTAGCAGTTTTTTATAATCTAAGCTGCTAAATGTTTCTTTTGTCTTATCAATTATCAAAAACTTCATCTTCTCGATGTCCTTGATCAGCTCATCAAACTCTTTGCTATCGTTCTGATTGAGCATACGTAACGTATTCCTATAAAAGTAGAGTGAAAGCCCGTCCTCAAAACGTTCATCCAGATCTTCGGTTGTTTTAGTCTGAGAGAAAGCAATTGGACTAAGAATAAAGAGAAAAATGAAGAAGGAAAGAAGTTTTTTCATAAGCATTCCATTAATACGTAAAAGCCTAAGGCAAGGATTGACTATTTCTTAACGATTTTGAAAAGCAAGCTCATTTTCCATATTCACGAGAAAATTTGGGTCAACGGTGCCTTTCATTTCAATTACCACAACCTCATCTGGTCCTTCAATTAATACAATGTAGCGGTTCTTTTTGTTTGTTGATTGCATAAAAAAAATGACATCATCTCCGTGGTCGCGAATGGTGGCCAACTCCTCGAATGAGTCTCTCAACAAGACCTTTCTAAATCCATCTACTGAAAGCCCTTGTGCCTTGAATTCTTTGGTGGGTATTGTTATTAACCGAATATTTTGTACGTCCTTGATGGCCTCCTTAAACTCCCATTCTCCAGCCATGCCCAGTACCATCCGGCAAAAGAAACCACTGACATTAAAACTATGCACATCAGGTCGGTCATTGAAATTATTCTTCAGTGCCTGATAACTATTGCTTTGACCGAAAAGTGATGATGAAATAAGGACAGCCGATAGGGAGAGAATTAAACTTACTCGTTTCATAGATTTTTTGGCTTTGGGCAGGAATAGTTGACAGTTGGCAAAAAAAACAATTGACAAATATTTGTTGTCAATTGCTTTTTTGCATACTGCCTGCTTAATTCTTCTTATCCTTAACATTCTCCAGGTTCTCCAAGCCGTCCACATTCATTTTCTTTCCAATCTTTGAAACCTGCTTCAAATCGATTTCGCCAAAGAGGCTCATCACCATAAATTCTTCGTTACCACCCATCACCATCACCAGCTCGCTGATTTTACCACCGGTCTCCTTGATAAAGAATTTCATGTCTTTATCCTTATCGCGTATGGTCATCAATTCTTCATATTCCTTTATTGGAATCATGCCCATCGCTTCTTTGTACAAAGCGCGAGAATCACGGGTATCCTCTTTGGTAAGTATACGTAACCCTTTTAACTTACTGATTGCATTCATCACTTCCTGGTCATCTTTGTCCTCCACTTCCATGTTGGTGAACAAATTGAACATCTTACTTGAGATGGTCACTTGACTGAATGTCTCATCATTTTGATATTTACTGAAAAATTTTGAGATGGCATCCTGTGCCTTCACTCCAGCTGTCATCATCACCATTACCATCACTACCATTACCTTTTTCATAATCCTTATCGGTTAATTTTTTATTAATTATTTACTTAGATAGTTGTTCCCTTGTCTTTTGTTGCATTCTTGCCTTGCACCTTTTGTTCGGCCTCATTGAAGAGCTTTATTTTTTCAGTTTCATGTCGTGCTTTTCCAAAACCTTTTGACAGCATCATCAGTGCCTTCTTGGTTTCTTCAAATGCCAACTTGGGGTCGCTGAATGTATCTGTCACTTCTGCCGGATACGATTTTCTCACCTCTTGTCCCACAAAGTACGTGGCTGCCACCACCACCGCGATGCCCGCGGCAATGCGTGCATAGTTGTAATACATTTTCACCGTCTTTGCCGCTGGTCGTGTTGCATTGATCTTGCGCGTAACATCCCCATCAAAGGATGGCTCGTTTAGCTGCACTTTTTTTTGATGATCAAAGTAGCGGAACAGTTCGGCTGTCTCTTTCAATGTCTCCGGAATGTTTTCACCTCTGAAGAAGTCTCTTAGTTGCTGCTCTTCTTCCAAAGAAGTTTCCGTGTTCCAATACTTCCCCAGCAGTTGTTCTATTTGCTTAGAGTCCATAGGCGTTCATTTTTACAAGTTTCTCTCTTACCGCGTTGCGTGCCCTGAACAAACTCACCTTTACCTGGCTCATGTCCAGTTCCAGCATCTCGCATATTTCATTGTAGCTATACCCTTCAATGTCCCGAAGGTGAATTACCTGTCGTTGCTTTTCAGGCAGCGCGGCAATCAGTTGGTTAATTCTTAACATGCTCTCATTCAGTTCAGTGTTTTCGTGAGGTGATAATGCTTCATTTCGAACTTCAAATCCTTCATCAATCGAATCGGTTGCCCTGCGCTGCTTGGAACGGAGCTTATCAAGCGAAAGATTTTTGGTGATGCGCATACACCAAGCCTCCATGTTCTGTATTTCCGCCATCTGTTCCCGTCCGTTCCAAACCTTAATCAGTACTTCCTGTACTACATCTTTGGCTTCTTCATTACTTCCCAACATTCGGAAAGCAAACCGAAAAAGCTTGTTTTTTGCAGGTAATACCCGGTTTTCGAAAGCTTCAAGATTCATCGTTCAAATACTAGACGGTGGAGCGAATGTGATGTTACAAGTAAATTTAAATTATTTTTTGGGCGGACGAACGGGCTATCCGCTGCAAGTCCGGCCACGCGCTAAACGCTCCGCTCTTCGGGCTTTCCGCTGCTATCCCTGCCGCAGTGTAGTCTAGGTGAATTTTTTTATTGCTTCGAATGTAATCTTTAGGCAACGATTTATAATTGTACTGAAATCATCTTGAGTGAAAGGATCATCATGTGTTTTAACCAATATCTCCTGATTGTTGCACAATACTTTGTATTCATTCGTGTCGAATAGAATTTTTAAGGTTGTACTTATTCCCCCGACTGATTTCCCGGATACATTATTTTTCAAATTCTGGAATTCAATTGAAATGCTTACCCCCAATACTTCGGCAAATATCCGACCATGGATTTCCGTTAAAAGTTTGCTCGCCTTTTCCGTTTCTATCGCCCCACCTCTCTTACTAACAATATCGCTTTGTTGCGTCCGACCTTTTGGCAGGTGAACGCTATAGTATAGAAGCTGAGTATTAAACGAATCGCCAAAAGATTGATTAAGTTTTTCAAGAAAACTCAAAAATAGTGCCTTAATAGATTTCGCGTAGAGATCTTTAATTTTACCTGCTTGCTTTAAAGCTTCATTTACTTCAACCTGTTTATTTTTTTTCCAGAGCGCTATCTCCTTCTCGACATCATCCAATTCTTCAATATCCTCACTACTAGCTGCTTTTACACTTAATTCAAACGACCAAGTCAATTGCTTAGTCACGTACTCAACAAAGGCATTAACATCTCCTACATCGGCTTTATTCAAAGCATTCAAATAATTTTTTTTATCAGTAGACCTAATAATAACCGGTGGATAACCAAATCGCAACAAAACGTAATTCATCAATAGTCTGGAGGTTCTTCCGTTGCTGTCATCAAAAGGATGAATGCGAACGAACTTATAATGAATTAAAGCTGCAATTTCTACCGGATGGAGTTTCTTCTGTTTAACGGAATCGTTATACCATTCCAGCAACTCCTTCATCATAGCCGGGGTGTCTTCCGGAGAAGCATAGTGAAACATCTCTCCATTTTGAAGCAGGACAGAGTTCGGCTCTTTCTTATATTCTCCAGGTGTTATCAGTTTTCGTGTAGGTTGGCCGTTCGCGGTTTGGGCGTTACCCCAGTAGGGTTCAACTAAAATAATTTTATTGAGCTCTCGAATGTCCGCTTCAATTAATTCTCGCGATTTATCGCTTGCATACTCAACAATCATTTTTAAAGCAACATCATGGGCTTGCATTTCGCGGTATTCACGAATGTCATGATCACCTGTTGTCTTGCCAAAGAAAATGAGTAGTTCTGTTTGCCCGTAGGTAAGCGTGTTGCCCTCAATATGATTTGAATTGTAATTCCATTCTAATCTAAATTTCTTCCAAAGGCGTTCTTCGTCCTCCCGCTTCAACGGCTTCAGTCTCTCTAACTGGGCGTGAAGAGAATTTATTTTATTAAGCAGGTCTTGAAGTTGTGGCATACAAATCAAAGATACAATTTATCAAAGAAACCGTTCTCCCACTTCCTTCCAATTGTTCACCCGTTGAAAGTGATTGAACTGCATATTGTGCGGTGCCGTATAGAGCAGCTTCTGACCATTAAACGTTTCCAGGTTATGAGGCAGATCATCAATCATATAGTCTCCGTATACCACTTGTTTACTTCCACAAAACACAAATTGTTTCCAATGTAAAAAAGGGAAATGTTCACCTAACCATTCCAGTTTTTCGGATAGCGAATTAGGGAACTCCATCGCGGAAGAAACTATAAAAACCTCGTATTTTTGATTTAATTTCTTCACAACATCCTGGCTATTGTCATTGACCGCCATCTTCCGAAAGAAATTTTTCCGAAAGGTAAATTGATACACTTCATCATGATGGCCCGGGAAGCGCTTCATTTCGTCTTTAAAATTCATCGACTCTTTTGTTACCAGAATGCCATATTCCTTTTCATAATAATTGATGAATTGACCTGTTGCATCCGCCAATACATCATCCATATCAATGATTAGCCGGTTATGTTGATTTGAATTCTGTTGACTCATACGGAGGTTCTTGTTCAGTTTTTAATAGCTTTAATTGTATGGAAAATGACAAAATTATTGTTTTAAAGCAATTTGAAAGTGCTATTGATGCCAACATTGCCAAGACCAAGCTGGATGCCTATGGCATTCCCTGCTTTTTGACCGATGAGAACTTAGCCGGACTTTATCCCCTACCGAACATGACCTCCATGCAAGCGCGGATTCATGTCTTTGAAAATGATATTGATCGGGCTAACGAGATTTTGAATGAAGAGAATTGAAAGAAATGGAGCCACAGATTCACTGATTTAATCTGTGAATCTGTGGCTCATCTATTTCTTCAATACCGTAAACTCAACCCTTCTATTATTCGCTCTCCCCTCCTCGGTTTCGTTGGTCTCAATTGGTTTTGATTCACCATATCCATGAGCTGTTAATCTTGCACCCTCTATTCCTTGACCAACCAGATAGTCCACTACTGACTGCGATCGTCCTTGTGAAAGTGATTCATTATATGTGTCAGAGCCTTTGCTATCCGTGTGGCCAGATATTTCAATCTCTACAGATGAGTTTCGTTTCAGAAAATCCGCTACTTTGTCCAGTTCAACGAATGACTCAGATTTCAAAGTAGTCTTATCAAAATCGAAATAAATATTCTTTAGCCGTACAGTAAGACCAACTTCAATCGGCTGTAAATAAAAATCCTTGATGATTGGCGTTTCTTCTTCTGAAGTTACCTGAACACTATCAGTAGAATTCAAATAACCCGTGGCAGAGGCAGTCATTACATACCATCCCATTCGCGATATATCCTGCTCATATTTACCAGTTCCAGCTTCAAGTGTAAGATTTGATTTAAGGTCAGTCCTAATGATAACATCAATTTTGGATGTTATCGGTTGATCTGTTTTCTTATCATACACCGTGCCTGTAAGAATTATTTTTTTAGAAATAGGGGTAAGGTAAATCTCCACCGTCAAAGTTGTATCATTTTTAATTTTAGGCACCACAAAAGTCTCTTCTTTTGAATGGAACCCTGCTGATGAAACAGAAATCATATATTCATTTGTTTCAGGAATCCTGGTTCCAAATTTTCCATTTGCACTTGTATTCATGCTGAGCGGCTTTTGCTCTTTAATATTTAGAATGAGAGATGAAGAAATTGGTTCTCTTGATTTTTCATTTAAAACGGTACCCACCAACATCACTTTGATATCTTTTGGAACCAATACAAATAAATCCAGGTTGCCACCATCTACACGGCTGTTGGCCCGTGATGTAAAAACATTGCCATTTGCGTCCATCGAAAAATAAGAATCACCGGCTGCCGTATTAATGGGGCGGCCAAGGTTTACTGGTTCCGACCAGTTCTCCCATGTTTCATCTGATCTCTCAGATTTATAAATATCAGTGCCTCCTTGCTTACCTGGCGCGTTACGGTCGCTGGCAAAATAAAGAGTTTTATTATCAGGTGCGATGAAGGGGCCAAACTCATCTGAGTTATTTGTGATCTTCATTTTTGCCGGCCGTGACCAGTTGCCATCCTGTTGGGCATGGCTGATATACAAATCACTACGGGTGCTTCCCTCGAATTCAGAAAAATACAAAACCATATGCTTGATATCCGTTGATATAGTAGCTCCATAAAAGCGGCCCTTCTCCATGTCTGAGAAATCTTTTACCTTAAACTCAGTTATCCCTCCTCCTCGGTTCACAAGGGAAAAACCCTCGTCATTTTTCCCTCTGCCACCACGCACAAAAATTGAACCATCCGGCAGCACATTAAAGACCTGGTTCGAACGGTTTGTATTTAGCGGAGAGCCTACTCGTTTAGGTGGTGACCATGTCCCTTTATCGTCCTTATGGGTAACCCAAATATCTTGGCTTCCTTCTTTTCCGTATGTGTTTTCAGGATGATTTTGAATAAAAAAGTATAAGTCCCTTCCATCCGGTGAAACAACAGGAGCTGCTTCATGGTAAAACGTATTCACTGTTTTATCCAATTTAACGAGTTCGTAGCGTGGTGCAAATTGCTGAGCATTTAAAAGCGGGCCCATGAGGCAGAACAAAATCAAATACACGTATCTCATCGCGGAAATATTTTGGGTAAAGTTAGTAGTTTCAACTAAGAATAGTAATGCTAAATTTAACCTCATGACAAAAGAAAAAATAATTCAGGAACTTGAGAAGGGGTTTGAACAGGTGACAAATGCCATTGAAGTAATGGAAGTTGAGATGTTTTTCCGCAGAACAGGTTTAAAATGGTCTGTAGCCAATAATATTGAGCATCTTATTCTGTCCGTAAAACCACTAAAACGTGCATTTCGATTACCCAAATTTTGCCTTCTTTATTTCGGAAAACCAAATAGGTCTATTCGTGGCTACGAAGAATTGGTGAACAAATATCTGGCAAAGCTAAGTGCAGGCGGACAAGCTACTTCCGCTTTTATTCCCAAGACTAATTATACCGATAAGCGACAGCTAACCGAATATTTTAAAGCGGAAAATAAGAGATTTATCAAAAGCCTTGGAAAATGGAACGAAGCAGATCTTGATCGTTACTTGCTTCCACATCCCTTGATGGGGAAACTCTATGTGAGAGAGATGTTATATTTTACCATCTATCACACACAACATCACCTTAGATCAATTGAAAAGCTATATGAAACTGGACATGATTCTTCCGCTGGGTGATCCCAGGTTATATCAGAAGTGTGATAAAGTTTTAATTGAGGAATTGAATTCTTTAAAACCAATCATTCAAGACTTGCACGACATACTTTTCGAGTTTCGAGCGAAGTATAATGCTGGCCGTGCTATTGCTGCACCTCAGATTGGTATACTGAAAAGAATAATCTATATGCATATCGATAAGCCGGTAGTCATTATTAATCCAATAGTAAGTGATCTAAGTGATGAAATGTTCGAACTGTGGGATGATTGTATGTGCTTTCCTAATTTACTTGTTCGCCTGAAACGCCACACATCCATCACTTTAACTTTCAAGGATGAATATTGGAAGAACACTCAAGAAAATTGAGTGGCAGCCTTTCTGAACTCATTCAACATGAGTATGACCATCTGGAAGGAATTCTGGCCACCCAACGGGCCATAGACGATAAATCATTTAAGTGGAGATAAACCTAAAATCACTCAATGCCACTAACTTAATAAGAAGGTAAACTAAAGAAACCCCTTCTGTTCATCGAAATGGTCGCGATGATAATCACGAGTGCAATTGTATTCAAGATAAATAACCGTCTGTGCTTAGCAGTGTGGTCTGTTATTTTCTTTATTGAAATTCGGGCAATGGTGATTAGCACAATAGCAATGATCATCATGGTGTTGTGTTCCACAAGCCAATAACGGGCTTCAGAGTCCTTCATAGAGGTGCTGCTAAAAATCACGGCAGGGCTCACAAAAAAGAGAACGATGCCGACCAAAAATTGAGTATGAGTAAGCATAAACAGCCAAAAACTTAGCATGTCTTCCGTCTTTGTGAATTCTTTTTTATACATCCACCCCATTAATGAACGAGCAATTAGCAGGATAAGAAATATCAATAAAAAATAGCGAATGGTAGAATGGAAAAGCAGGAGTAGTGAGTGCATATTGTGAATTGTTGGAGTACGAAATTAAGTGAAGAAATTGACTTTGCAATTTTAAAGTCCAAATAGATATAAAATTTTGCTTCCCAACGCCTTTTGTTTCTATATTGGGTTATCCTTCGTGCCATGAAATTAAAAGTTCTTCTTATATTCCTTTATTGCTTACCAGCTGTCCAACTTCAGGCTCAGCCAGATACTGTAAAAGTGGGTTCGTATGTCATTAGCTTGCACGACATAAACTTTCGGGATAAGGAATACACCATTCGGTTTTGGCTCTGGTTTGTCTACGATAATCCAGACTTCGATTTTACCAAACAATTGGATATTCCTAACGCTAAGACCATTGAACCGCCAGAGATCATTTTGGACAGCTTGAACGGCAAGGTATGGGTGATCATGAAAATGAAGTGCACCATGAAGGAAAAATGGTTAGTACACGATTTTCCTTTTGATAAACAGCATTTGAAAGTTCAGATCGAGAATACCCTGTTTGATAACGAAAGTCTTGTATTCGTTCCTGATATTTTAGGTAGCCGTTATGACAAAGAAGATGCGCTAGACGGTTGGACTATTACTGATTTTAATGTTGCGGATGGAATCCACTTGTACGAAACGGGGTTTGGAGATGCAACTCCCGGCCGCGACCATCAAACTTTTTCAACTTTCCTTCTGGAAATGGACATTGAACGCGAGGCCCTAGGGCTATTTATGAAACTATTTCTTGGCATGTATATCGCTTTTCTTATTGCCGCCATCAGTTTTATTCCAAAACCGTGGGAGTTGGATCCTCGATTTGGCTTACCTGTCGGTGGTCTGTTTGCCGCGGTTGGTAATAAGTATATTATCGACTCCGTTCTTCCTGAGACTTCTTCGTTCACACTCGTGGATACTTTACACACTATTACATTCTTAGGAATTTTTGCAATATTGGTTGTGTCTGCAATTTGTTTGAAACTTTACGACATGGACAAAAAGGAAGCGTGTATAACGGTAAACCGCATTGGCTCCAGAATCGTGCTCTTATTTTACTTACTTGCAAATATTCTTTTCGTAGGATTAGCAATACTTTGATCTTCCAATAAGTTGTTTTATTACATTTTGTTTTTCGTATCGATGATGATCGTCACAGGTCCATCGTTAATCAAACTTACTTTCATATCTGCGCCAAACTCACCTGTCTGAATCATCTTTCCCAAATTCGTTTGTAAAGCCCCTATAAATGTATTGTAGAGAGGAATTGCAACATCTGGCTTAGCCGCTCTGATATACGAAGGCCGGTTTCCCTTCTTCGTACTGGCATGAAGGGTGAACTGACTTACTACTATTATGTCACCTCCATCTTCTTTTACGCTGACATTCATTACTCCCTCAGCATCATTGAATATGCGAAGGTTCACGATTTTTGCCGAAAGCCACTCATTATCTTCCTCCTGGTCAGCCGCTTCAATGCCTAATAGCACAACCAGGCCTTTTCCAATCCGGGCTTTGACTTCATCCCCGATTTTCACATAGGCTTCCGATACACGCTGAATAACTGCGACCATACCTGGAATGCTTAATCAATAACTTTGTAATTCATCAGACTCATGAATGAAAATACCTGGTCTTTCTTCTTTCGCCTTCGCTAAAATAGCACGTGCAACTTTTATAGAATCAATGGCTCTGAATTTTTGTGGAACCAGGAACCCAAAAAACTTAAAGAAAATGCTTGTCGCTTGTTCACCGGCTCTGCTTTCCATTCGATTACCTTGCAAGAAGGAAGGCCGAAAAATATGATACGATTCAAAACGTTGTTCTGCGATCGCTTCCTCTATTTCACCCTTTATCCTGTTATAATAAATTGAGGATTTCTTGTTTGCGCCTAATGCTGTTACAATAAAATATTGTTTTGCTCCCAATCCTTTCGTAAGTATCGCAATCTGCAAAGGGTACTCAAAATCTACCTTTCGAAATGCCTCTTGTGAGCCCGCTTGTTTCATTGTTGTGCCCAGGCAACAAAAAACATCATCCACGTTCAGCTTAACAGAATATTCCGGCAGGCGACTAAAATCTACGATGACATTCTCCAATCTGGAATGAGTAATGGCTAATGGCTTTCTACTAATAACAATTACCTTATGGTAACGAACATCTGCCAATAGCAATTCCAATAATTGACTTCCAATTAAACCCGTGGCACCAACGGCCAAAGCAACTTTGCTCATTAAAATTAAAAAGTTTGTTGGATCTCCTTCTTGAGTTCAGAAATTGCATGTCCAATGGGGTCTAACTTCTTTTCAAGTGCCATCTCAAAAATTCTTTTCGAAAGATCAACTGCGTTTGAATCTACGGTCATCTTACTTGCCGCTTCATTGATTAACATTATTAAATCTTCCCTGGCATTCCTCACTTGGCTCCACACCTCTTCGCTCATGTACACTTGTTGTGACACATTATGGTTGTATTCATTTCGAATTTCATCCAGCAGTATTTTCTGAAAATCGCGGGCCTTGTACCCCGGATCACTCAGACGGATAAGGAGATTTTGTGGAGAGATTCTCTCCAAAAACAAAGTAATCCGTTCATACGCTTGCAGGCGAATGGGTAAAGTGATTTCAATACTACGATCTCGGACATCCAGTTTTTTAAGTTCAATCTCCTTAATGATGAACGACCTGACCATCAAATAAACGGCATAAAGGACAACCGAAGCCGGTAATAGTATCTTTCCAAATTCAATTAATACTTCCATAGGATTTTTTTAAGTCTTATTCGCGTTTGAAAATTAGCTAATTTTGGTATTACGTTTATGGTTAATCTTAAAAAGTTAACTGTACATCCCACTCTTGAAATATGTTTGACAATTTAAAACCCGTTAGTCTCACACCGAAAGCGGCAATCGAAGTGCGAAAAATCATGGAAACGAAAAATATTCCCGCCAACTATGGCTTGCGTGTTGGTGTAAAGGGTGGAGGCTGTGGGGGTGTTTCGCTTATCATTGGGTTTGATAAGAAAAGAGATTCAGATCACGCCTACACTATTGGTGATATTGCCGTCTACGTTGATAAGAAACACACTATGTATTTGATTGGGAAAGAAGTGGATTTCTACGAAGGTGCCGATGCCAGGGGTTTTCTGTTTGTGGAACATAAGCCAGTCAACAGCACACATTCTGAGGTCAGCAAGTTAATTTAGGTTCATTTCTTTTTATTAACCGTAACCGTAGCTTTTTTACACACACCACCAATGGGTGGGTTAAACTTGGATATTCTCACCTCAATGGCCTTTGCTTCTGAAAAAGCCTTTAGTGTCTGCTGGGCAATTGCATGTCCAACTGTTTCTAACAACTTCGAAGGCTTCGCCATCTCAGCTTTCACAATAGCATAGAGGTCCTCATAATTTATCGTGCCGGAAAGATCATCCTGAAAAGCGGAGTCCGAAAACTCTGTATCAACAATAATGTCCACCTCAAACTTATTGCCGGAAGACCGTTCATGCGCATATACCCCGTGATAGGCATGGAACTCCAGACCTTCCAACGCCACTTTGCCGGTCATTGGATGTCATCAAAAAATGATTTTTGCACTTTTTTATCATCCACCAGAACCGCGGCTGCTGATTCCGCTAATACCTGTTGGGCAGAAGCTGTTTTCCTTATTCCACTTTCAAAATCTGCATTAGGATAGAGTGCCTTCTTGGTTTCACGCTTGGCCATATTCAAATGTTGCTCCGGATCAAATTCGCGTGCCACAGTCCTCATTCGTTCAACACGATCAATCGTTTCGCCCGCCATTCTCTTTAAATCTGAAAGCAAGTTGTCGCGGTATGTCTCCAGTCCTTTATACTGCTGGACCAGTGCTTTCAACCGTTCTTCCATTTCTTCCAACATCTGTTTGGAGGTTGTTTCCGCTAATTCAATTGTGTCTTTTGCTTTCACCTTCGCTTCATTTAACATGCCTTCCGCTTTCAATTGTGTTTCTTTCATATGTAGTTCCGCTGCTTTGTTTGCCTGACCGATTACGTTGGCACCTGTGTCTTCAGCCGTTTTTAATGTTTTATAGAGTGAGTTTTCCACTTCGCGAAGTTTATTCACTTCACGCTCGGAGGCTTCGTATTTGATTCGCAATTCTTTAGCCTCATCAAGTGCCCGCTCCCATTCCTGTGAGAGTGAAAGCAAAAAGGCGTTTACTTCATCTTTGTCGTAGCCTCGCATGGCCCTTTCAAAGGCTTTTTGTCGGATTTCAAGTGGTGTAATTTTCATGGTTATATTAAGTTTAAAAAATAATGTTCCACACGGACAGGCTACGGTCATCGCTGGCACTAATGATTTGATTATTAAACGAAGTCCAAAGCAATTTATTGACAGAAGTTCCGTGACCCGAATGACGGGCCTTGTCAATTACTTTCAGAAGCTTAAGGTTATCGAAGTCCCACACCTTAATTGATTTATCAAGGCTACAAGTTACAAAATGTTTGCCATTTGGACTAAAAGCCACGTGATTGATCGCATATAGGTGGGCTGCCACTTCAGCAGTCTGGGTATATTTTCCATCTACATCCCATGCCTTTAAGCGGGCATCGCGTGAGCCACTGAGCAGCGTTTTTGAATCTCTGGAGTAGGCCAGACAAAAAACTGAGTTTAGATGGGCCTTCCACTCATATTTCAGGTGGTAATCCTTTATATCAAAAACACGAATGTAATGGTCACTATACCCTACTGCCAATTCACCCTGGATAGTATTTACTGCCATCATTCTGGCACTTTTTTCAGAAAGAGCAATCCTTCTCTTAACCGACCAATTCTGAAGGTCCACTACCGAAACAGTCCCATCCCCGGAGGCAACAAACAAATCATTGTCAAAAGATCGGATGTCAAAGATGGCAGCCTTGCCCAACCGTAGCGATGTCAATTCCTTTTTTGTTTTCCAGTCTAATTGATGAATCCCGTCATAGTTATGTGCTGCAATTAATAGATTTTGTTCATGTAAATAGTGTAAAGCATAAACTGAGTTTGGAAGTTTGGCGATAAGTTCTCCTTCTTCTGGATTCTCAAGGTCCCATAAAACGATCATACCATCCCCGGCACCGGAAAAAAACTGATGGGGAAGTTCACCTTGCTGTAAGGTATAAATACAATCGCGATGCCCTGTGAGGGTCCGAATCTTTTGAACCTGTAACATACTGAGGATGAACTGCGAATATTTGTCTATCCTTCAAATAGACGCGGTTAATCCAATTTTTTTGACAAAATTGTATCATTAACCTGGATAAACCTATGCCTTTAGTGAAAATGCAAAAGACAGCTAAGCAAAGCGGGTGGGCGATTTGGTTTATTACTGAAACAAGAGAAGAACTAAACTCTCTCTCACCAGAAGTTTGCCCTTCAGACATCATCAGTGAACAAAAGAAGCTTGAATGGCTGGCAGGGAAAATATTGATCAAAACTTTAGTTGAATATTCCGGTCTTGATTATCACGGACTTTGGAAGGATGAATTTGGGAAACCATTTTTAAAAGAACATCCAAATCCCATTTCACTTACACATTCATTCCCATATGTGGCTGCCCAAATTGACTTGCTACAGTCCGTTGGAATTGATTTGGAACAACCCAAAGAAAAATTGTTGAAGATCGCTCATCGCGTGATGGCCGATTATGAACTTGCCGATGCCGGACAAGATATTTTGAAACATTGTGTGTACTGGTGTGCGAAAGAGGCATTATATAAAGTATATGGCAGGCGAGGCCTTATTTTTTCAAATCACTTAAACATTGAACCCTTCACTCTTCATTCTTATGGTGAGTTAAAAGGAAGAATTGAAGAGAATGGAAATGAAATGAAGGTCGATTTGTGCTATTCCATACAGCCAGATTATGTGTTGGTCTATACTAAAACGAATGTATTATGAAAAATCAGCCAACTCTTCTAAAAGGAATGCAGAACAGTTATACTGGTTCAACCCTCACCCATAGCATGTCTTTTGTTTTTTTGATAAACCTTAGCACAATCTTAAACGCACAAACACCACTACCTACCGAACAAGCAGGCATTCAGAATTTTACTTTGACCAATGTAATGGATGGCAAAGCTTTTTCGTTAGATCAATATCCCGCTGCTAATGGAATAGTAATCTTGTTTACCAGCAATCAGTGCCCGTTTGATATTTATTACAAAGACAGGATCAAAAACTTGATCAGCGCTTACTCTGGCAAAATTCAGTTTCTCTTGGTGAACTCCTATCTGGAACTTGCGGAGACCCCTGAGAAAATGGCAATCCACTACACCAATTTAGGCGTGCCCTACCTGTCCGACAAAGACCAAGTTGCCATGTCTGCCCTGGGGGCAAAGAAAAGTCCCGAAGTATTTTTACTTAAACCCCTTGGTGGAAAATTCATGGTTGTGTATGGCGGAGCGATCGATGACAATCCGCAGGTGCCAAAAGATGTCAATCAAAAATTTCTGAAAGAGGCTATTGATAATCTACTGGCTGGCCAAAAGATTGAGACGGCAAATTATAGGGCAGTGGGGTGCTCTATGAGAAGGAAGTAATACTAATTTAAAAAGGATCTAAACGGGAACCGCAATTCATTGTTCGCACTTCAGGTGTTAAAATCATTTTTTGAAAACTAAAATTAATATGGAAGAAACCTCACGTTTGCAGCAAAGTGAACTGCGCAGCCCGGAAGTGCAGGAAATCATTGGGAAAGCGCCCAACAACATCATCCGCTGGGGCATTACAGCTATCTTTTTTGTGATGGCGACACTCCTATTTATCAGCTGGTTTATTAAATATCCTGATCTGCTCACTGCCAAGGTGATGATCACCACTACACCGCCTCCTATTGCCCTTGTGAGCCGCGCCAGCGGGAACCTTCATCTGTTGAAACCAGAAAATGAGAAATTGCAAAAAGGGGAGGTAGTTGCCTACCTGCAATCCAATGCGGCCATTGATGCAGTACTGTTCGTAGAAGAAAAGCTGAATGACGGAACTGATTTACTTACAGCAAGTATGCCCGGCTCGCTTGGTGATCTGCAACCTCATTATGCGGGGCTGACTTCCGCTCTTACTTCATTAAATGCTTTGAACGAGAATAAAATTTATGATAAGCAGATCGAACAACTGCAAAAGCAAATTGCCACTTACGGAAAACTTGGACGATCCCTGCTGGGCCAGCAAAGGCTCACAGCTCAGGAATTGAAACTGGCTCAGGAAAAATTTACTACCGACTCCGTTTTGTTTGTCCAAAAAGTTACCTCTGCCATTGACTTTAATCAGGCTAAAACCATTTGGCTGCAACAGCAACGCAACGCCCGCAATGCAGAAACAACACTGTTAAATAATGAGGCCCAGCTAAACCAATTGAACAAACAAATTGCCGACCTGGAAATACAAAGAACCGAACAACAACAAAAACTGGAATTGACTGTGATGCAAGCCAAAGACCAGTTGCTTGCACAAATTACTAAATGGAAAGAGACCTTTTTATTTATTGCCCCCAGTGCCGGCAGCCTTGCTTATCTGGGTTTTTTAGAGGACCAACAATTTGTAGAAGCAAACAAACCTCTGTTCTCCATCATACCAGAACATGGAAAGTTGATGGCGAGAGCTGAGCTTCCCTTTCGCGGTTCGGGTAAAGTGAAAGAGGGGCAGGCGGTGAATATCCGTTTGGAAAACTATCCCTTTGAACAATTTGGTTTGTTACGTGGCCAGATTTCTTCCATTTCTGTAATGCCCGGTGAAGACAAATATTGGGTGACCATAGAACTTGCTGACCACCTTCTTACCAATCAAAACAAAACACTTACTTTTAAACAGCAGCTAACCGGAAGTACTGAAATAATCACAGAGGATTTGAGATTGCTGGAAAGATTTTTTTATCAGTTTAGGAAACTTCTTACTCGTTCAAAATAAGTACATTTGAAAGGTGAAAACCAAAGATGAACATGGCTCCATTTACCCAAAATAAACTTAACGAAGCTAAAGTATTACACTTATGGTTACTCAGCAAACTGCCATAACTACTGCACGCGCTTTTGTACAAGAGTGCAAAGCAATCGGATTGACTTTTGATAAGGTACTTCTTTTTGGCTCATATGCACGCAATGCAGCACACGAAGGTTCTGATATTGACCTGCTATTGATTTCAAAGAAATTCACCGATGATGTATTTAGCAATCTTAAACAATATTCAAAGGTGAACATCCGATACCCTTTAGTAGAAACCCATCCCTATTCTTTTCAACAATTTATGGATGGGGATGAATTTCTTGCCCAAATAACAAAGGATGGGATTGAAATTAACTAAAATTTCCCTTGGAGAATTATACCCCTTCGAACAATTTGGTTTGTTACGCGGCCAGATTTCTTCCATTTCTGTAATGCCGGGCGAAGACAAATATTGGGTGACTATAGAATTGCGTGACCAACTTCTTACCAATCAAAACAAAACACTCACGTTTAAACAATAGCTCAGCGGCAGGACAGAAATAATCACAGAAGATTTGGGGTTGCCGGAGTGGTTTTTTTATCAGCTTAGGAGACCGGTTCGGGCTCGTTGACTTTCTCTAACAACTTCCTTAGCTGGTATTTCAGGTCATTGATTGAAAATTCCTCGGGTAGCTTCTTTCCATTGATCAGAATTGTAGGTGTAGTTGTGATTCCAACTTTTGCACACCATTCTGCATGTTCTGCTATTACGGCACCTACAGTTTTTTGATCTGGAACTTTCAGAATTGTATTTTCCTCTTTCCATTTCTTTATATCAACACTTCGATTTTTTAAATACCAGGAAGAAAGTGCCCGCAGAACTTCCTCATTTGTGCTATGCATTTGCAACGCTATCAAATGGCCTAGCATCTCATAAGACACTGACTTGGTATCCATTGGGTTTATAGCAAACCGGAAAACAATTTTCAACTTCCTTTCATACCGATCCATTAATTCTTCAATGACGGCATGTGCGCTGGCACAAGGGCCGCATTCAGGATTGCTCGCTACAGTTAAGGTAACAAAGGCCTCAGAGGCGCCAGATTGAAGCTCATTGAAAAAATATCCGGTCTCAATCTGAGGCTGATCTTCCAAGAGTTTCTGAAATACCCTGTCACTTTTGAGAAAACGATTAAGATTACGTTGCAGTTTCTCCACGTTAAAGGAATCCAAGAAGCGCTCCCGAATGCTAAGCCAAAAAATAAGAGGGATTGAAAACCCAACAAAAACTACTATCAAACTGGTTACGGTTAGCGGCAAGAAAGAACCAAAACTGAGGTGAGTGGCAAACTCCAACCACAGAATAGCCAATACTGCCAAGCAAAGGGGGCACCATTTTCTAATAACCCAACCTTGATAATACACGGCAAATAGACTTATGGGTAGTGGAAGCATGGCTACCACAAAAAGAGGCAAGGCTATTGGCGCGTCAGAAATTACCCCTAAAGCAATTGACAAAAGTCCTCCGGCAAAATACCAGGCACCTATTTCTGAAAGGTGTATGAAGCCAAAAGCTCTGGAGGCGGGCGAATGGATCGCTGCATCACAATCGCTATAGCGGCCTATTTTACAAAATGCATCTATTGCAGCATTGCTGCCGCCAAATTGTTTTTGCAATAGAAAATAGCACAAAACCCCTCCGATAAATTTGACACTATAGATTGAAGCAAGTTGCCATGTGAAAAATGGGATAGGCAATAGTAATAAAATCAGCAGCAATCCTAACACGGTAAATGAGCTCACATGTTGAAAGACCTCTTGAGCCCTTTTCTCCCTGTAATTCTCTTCACCCGATTTTTCATTTGCTTGCACAAGTAACACAACCCCTGTCCATTTCTTTTCAAATTCCTCAAGTGACTCCTCAATTATGCCAATTTCTGGATCCATATAATGGAGCAGTTCATTTTCCAATTTTTGCAGTACAACAAAGTGTCCATTGTTTTTTTTGAGATGGGCAATAGATGGGTAAGGGATTTCCTTTAACTGTGAAACTGAAGAATTAATGGCTAGGTTTTCAATTTTCCAATCATTAAGACAATCTGAAATGGATAAAAGACTCGGGTATTCTTTGTGATATCTTAGTTGGTTTAAAGAAGTGGCTGAAATTTTAATATTTAATAAAGATATCAAGTTATTAACGGATGCATGCGCATTATCCCAGACACCTGACCGTATTATAATTCTCATATTCAATCTTCACAAAACGATATAATCACAATATGTTATTTCCTAATGGGAACTGGTTGATTAGGATCAAAAGTAGCACCCATTTCATTTGCGTACTCGTCAACAGTTCCCTTCAACCCAACTATTCTTCTCATTAAATTGACCTTATTTGGTTCTTCAACGGGCCATATTATAAACTTACCATTCGTCTCAGCACCCCGATAAGCTTGAGTTCCATATTTTTGTTTCAACCCCATATCCATGAGAATTCTATCTTCCATCATTGCCGCATGCTGCATTTTAGCTTCTCCTTTGCTTGCCATGTCCTTAAGTGAAGGGAAATACTTTTGCATCATCCACAATTCTGAATGTTGGACAACGTAAAACAGTGCATCTGACGCTTTGGTGCCAACTGATGAACAACCTAACCAACCACACTTTTCTAATACAGAGCTCACTATTTTTCTATTCAACTCATCATTTTCCTCCATCTTCGTGTAGTATTGGCCAGCTTGTGGCGAATTTATCCCTACCGAATCGAAAAGCTGCCTCCTGATCTTTTGATCGGATTCATAACATCCTTCCAGAATTACTTTTAAGGAATCGTTATTGCAATTAATCTGCCCAAACGATTGAGACGCCAAGACCAGTAATAGCAAAAAGCAAATTCTATGTGATACCTTTCTCATAAAATAAGAATTATTTCCACTCGGCAGTATAGGGGTTATAGGTACATTTTAGGGGTTTAGAATTATCCTTTCCGTTTTTAGTAAAGACTCTACAGTCTGTACATATATATCTAAATTCACAGTCCATACAAACCTCCACAAAATCCTTTGTAACTGACCATACTGATTGAAATATAGCATTTGACGGTAACTCCTTAAGGTCAATTTCCTCTATTTGTCCAAATGATTGTGTTGATGAAGGACAATTCTTGACAAGTCCTTCAGTGTCAATACCGATCTTCCGATTAAGGCAAGAATTAAAGCTTTTGGCTTCGCTAACCATTGGAAGATTGACACGGAAGTCTCTCATCGAAATTGCTCCACAATACTCATGGCTATTAAAATCTCCCTTAACATAAAAAATGCAATTACCTCTGCTCTTATCAGATATTGACAAAGATTTCTCCTCATGTGAGGAAGTTAAAATAAAATCCGTAACTCTAAAATGTTTTGTAACTAATGCCATTAACTCCAATTCAGCATACCTAATATCAAATCTCAGAAGTATTTCAATCGAGCGAATTCTACAATCAATAAAAGATTGTAAAATAAAATCGATAAATTCTATTTCTGGAGAGTAATAGAATCTTATTTGAAGCGCTATACATCCAACAGAATCCAGTTTTCTTGCAACTAGCTCATACTTATGCTTCGAGTTTCTGTTAATGTCAAGAATTGCATTGGTGATTATGTTCGGGCTCTTCCAATTGGATTCGATTTCAGGGAATAACTCTGGCTCATCAGTTATAAAACACACTTTCTTTTCAAATAAAAAATCAATATATTCATCCCACACTGCTTCAAATTGAATAGGAATTGTTTCTTTGACTATCAAAAAAGGCTTTTGCTTAAGTAAAGCCAAGATTTCGAACAAGGCGTTGGGTATAAAGTAGTAGGTTTCATTTGAGAGATCGCAAATAATGCTTCTTCTCGCACCCTTTACTGGAATGCATGACGCAAAAAGCTTTAAGTAAGTGGACTCCTTAAAAATCAAATCCCTACTTCCATTTGCGGAAATACTCCCTACCATATCATCCGTGAAATTGGCTTGTAAAATCGATAACTATTGTATGATGATGTCCTATGAAAACTGCTCGTTGTAAATCTGACCCAATCAACGGTTGATGATTGTACCTTATGATAATTTACTGGCAATTTAGCTTTTTCTGAAATCGCAATATCCTTAAACATTTTACCTAGATCGATTTCTTTCATATAGGTTGATCTTTAGAAATAAGAAATTTTGCCAATGACTCCTCAATAAAATAATTGCATGGAATAGAGACCATACCAAACTGACCTAGTGGATTTACTTCTAAAAAGAAGTAATCCCCATTTTTACAGCGAATCAAATCAATTGAGCCACAATTAAGATCTATCGAAAGCATTAGTTTGTGAAGTTTATCTTTTATTCCTATTGGTAAATTATAAGGAACTTCTTTATTTGGATTTTCAAGTGCATATCTTCTAAAATCTAATTTCGTACCTATGTTTTCCTGAGAAAAGATTGCCATTGAATAGAAATCACCGCTGAGATAGAAAGTTCTTATTTCATATTGTTTATCGATAAAATTCTGAAAAAGAGAAGGGAAAAATTTATTAGGCATGTCATCTATTTCGTTTTCTTCAATTTCCACTGTATAGTGTGTATACCCTAAATTTTTATAATTAAAAGCAGCGATATCTGAGGAGCATTTTGTTATAATTCTTCCATTTCGCTTTAAAAAATTAATTAAAATCTTCTTTTTATTTGTAATTAATGTATTAGGAATTTTTAACCCAACATTCTTTGCTTTCCTCAAAATTTCAATTTTATTTCTTGATCGCGTCAATGACGAAGGTTGATTCAGCCAAATCTTATCTTCAAACATTGAAAACCAAGCCATGCTTACACTCAAAAATTCACGATGTAAATGATTAGCCATTTGATGCTCCAACTGATCAGATGACTCGGGTAGATATGCGGATTTGAAGAAATCTTTGTTTGACCATCGTCTATACCAAATCACGTTAATATTATTATTATTATTACTTAGATTGAATTGATCATTATTAACTTCAAATAAATTCTTGAATCCATCTAATTCTAAAGAAATATCTGAATTGACCTCAAAATCAGCTCCGTTTACCCTGACGTATTTGGCTTGCAAAAAATCCAACCAATCAATTACATGATTTGTGGATTCTTCAACTTCATTTTGGCTTATTATTAAAATCATATCTCTGGTAAAACAAAAAACACCCTCTTAAAAAAATAAAAGGATGCTTTTTGAGGGCAACATTCAAGTTTTACTGACAGGGGTCTTTATCAATGTTTTCATCAGTACACGTTGTACCCCAAGCATTTGAGGTGCAGCAGGTAGATACTACGGTATAACCACCTTTGATTGATTTCATTTGCTCTGCATCAATTTTTTGAAATAGAGCATCGTTCATTTTCTCAAACTTAATATTTTCCATAATCTTTTTTTATGTATTGTTATTTTAAACTATTGTTGTGCATCATTATATTGATCAGTACAACTATTGTCTGAATTACAATTAGGGTCTGTTGTTTGTGTACAACAGGTATTTGTAACAGTCGTCCCGCCTCGTATCATAGACATTTCATTTTTAGTTATCTCCGATGATGAGAACATTGGATCATTTAGTCTCTCAAAAACAATCTTTTCCATTTGTTTTGCTTTTATATTTATAGCCTACTCATTCGCTTTTCGGTATCCGCGGCCAATTTTTGAGCTAGCTTTCAAAAACCTGCGTGCACAAGATAAAGTTCATCAGTTCGGTAATACCGAACTGGGTCAAAATTTTGAAAACAATTTTGCCCTCCTTTTACCATTGTTTGGTCATTTTTGTCTATTCCAATCTTCAGAACAAAGGGGTTTAGATAATAGTATGACTCGGTCATCCGGCAATAAGTAACTTCAGCCCCCAAAGCTTTTAGCTCCTGTAATTCCTCCATCAGCATAGTCTTTTTTATTCCTAACCGTTGAGCAAAATCTTCAGGAGTACCCGTGGCCTTTCTTCTGATCAAATCATCCATTCGTTTCAGCCGGTCGATATATTTTAGTAAACTCATAAAATTGTATTTAGTAGTGAAATAGTCCTTAGTTTAGTTTCCCAATTCCAACTGGTTTTTTACCAGTTCAAAATATTTTCCTTTTGCCAATGTTAATTCTGAATGTGTGCCTACCTCCACAATCTTTCCGTTCTCCATCACTACCACCTGGTCTGCATTTTTAACAGTGCTTAGCCTATGCGCAATCACCAGTACCGTCTTGCCCTGCCTATTGGGCCCGCCTCCCGAAGTCGTACGGAGGGCAGGCAAGCGGGCCTTAAAAAAATCATCCAGGTTTTCCATGATCACTTTTTCGTTGTTAGCATCCAGCGCGCTGGTGGCTTCGTCAAAGAAGATCATGTCGGGGTTTTTGTATACGGCCCTGGCAATCAGCAGACGTTGCTTCTGTCCCTGACTTAACCCAATTCCGTTCATACCAATTTTGGTGTTGTAGCCCAATGGCAATGATTCAATGTGTTCTTTAATGTTGGCCACGCTTACGGCATGCAGTAATTTTTTTCGGTCCGGTTCTTCATCTACTAACGAGATATTACGGGCTATCGTATCAGAAAAAATATAGCCGTCTTGCATTACCACCCCGCAATGCTGTCTCCATGTGCTGGCATGAATGTATTCCAGATTTTCCCCGTCAATCTTTATTTTTCCTTCCATCGGTTTATAAAACTTCAGCAGTAGTTTCATCAACGTAGTTTTTCCGCTACCACTCGTTCCTACAATGGCCGTCACTTTTCCTTCGGGTATGACCAGGTCAATACCATCGAGAACTTTGGGCGAGTGCGGACCTTCATATTGAAAGGAAACATTTTCTAAAATTATCGTGCCTCCTAAGTCCCTCTCTTGTGGAGAGGGATTTAGGGTGAGGTTTTCTTCATTATCCAGCAAATGGATTTCACCAATTCTTTCCAAACTGATCTTAGCATCCTGCAAGTCGCGGGTGAAAGTGATAAACTCATTAACAGGCGCATTCAACTGGCCAATGATGTATTGCACAGCCAGCATCATGCCCAGTGTCATGCTTCCATCCATGACGGCCAGGGCCGCCATCACAGTAATGATCATGTTCTTGGATTCATTCAAAAACAAACTTCCCGCATCCTGATATTGCTGCAGCTTAGTGCTCTCCACGCTCACGCGAAACAGTTTGGCTTGTATGCGCTCCCACTCCCACCGTTTGCGCGTTTCGCAGTTGTTCATTTTTATCTCACTCATACCCTGAACCGTCTGTATGAGGTTGCTTTGATTGTCGCTCATCTGCTGGAAGCGTTTGTAATCCAGTTCTGCCCGCTTCTTTAAAAACAAGAGTATGAAAACAATGTACACCGCACTCACGCCAAAGAAGACCATAAAGATGGGTATGCTGTAGATCAGCAACACCAACCCGAAAACCACAAGATTGAAAAAAGAGAAGAGGATATTCAGCGAAGATGTACTCAGAAATCTTTCAATACGCGAATGATCTTCGATCCTTCTCAGGATATCACCAATCATTTTGCCCTCAAAAAAGGACATTGGCAATTTAAAGAGTTTAGAAAGAAAATCGGAAATGAGAGAAATGTTGATGCGGGTACTCAGGTGCAACAAAATCCACCTACGGATAAAGTCCACTGCCGTGCGACTAATAAACAACATCATTTGTCCGGCAAAGACCAGATAAATGAATTGGATGTTCTGTGTGCTGATGCCCACATCTACAATTGATTGGGTGAGAAAAGGCAAGGTGAGTTGAATCAAACTGCCAGTGAGCAACCCTAGAATAAGCTGAACTATGAACTTGCGATTGCCTTTGAGATAACCGAACAAGTAAACAAGGCTTTTACGTTTACTTCTTTGCTCTTCTGGCTCATGCTCATAAAATGAGGGCAAAGGTTCAAGTAACAATCCAACTCCTTCTTCATGTCCGTTCTCTCTGGCAGAAAGCCAGCCTTTATTAAATTCGTCTTTGGAGTAGGTAATGAGGCCAGCAGCGGGATCGGCCACAAAGACCTTACCACGATGGATTTTGTAAACCACCACAAAATGTCGTTGATACCAGTGAATGATACAAGGCAGTGGTGCTTCCCTTTCCAGCTTTTCGATTGGAATTTTTACCCCTATGGTCCGAAAGCCAATAGCCTCAGCAGCATCACTTATACCTAGCATCGAAACTCCTTCGCGGGTGATGAACGCTTTCTTCCGAAGATCATTTAACGAGTAGTACCGCCCGTAGTATTTAGCAATCATTTGCAGGCAGGTTGGCCCACAATCCATTTGGTCGAGTTGCTTGTAAAAAGGAAAGCGTTGCACCAATTAATTTGCCAGGTTTCTATTCTCAACCATCGATTGGTAAAAGAATAAAATAGATAACAGCTTATACTGGCGTATAGGAGTTACTCCTATACCAAATAACCACGCTTCCCACAATAAATTAAGAATTTAAGTGAGCCGACATTATACCCCCAAATCCCCTCCATCCGAAATCTCAACCAACAATACCTTCGCTTCATCAGCCTTGGCATGTTCACCCATTTTTTCAAAAGACATAATCAGGTTACGCAACGCCCTTCGAATAATTTCTAAGTTATTGCAGGGTTCAAAGAATGAGTTTTGTGGAACAAGGTGTAATTCGGTGATGTAGTTTTCAATATCTTTCTTTGAGAAAATCAAACCACGATTAAATGCATTTATGTAAAATTGATTGTTATCATCTTTGTAAGTAAGCAGGAAGAGGTTTGGAAGATTAACGCCATGAATTGGCAATTTTAATTTCTGAGCCACCAACATATAGATCACACACAGCGTGATGGGGTTTCCCTTGTGAGTCTCCAACACTACATTAATCATCGAGTTGCCCGGTGAATGAAAGTTTTTAGAATTGGCTCCAAATTTCAGCTTATTAAACAAGACACTGTTAATTACTTTGACCTGATCAAAAGGATGGAGATCAGGACGGAATTCTAGCCACGTATCGTAGTAAATTTGTTCAAGCTCCTGCTTGAGTTTTTCAAGTTCCATGTCTGGATATTGGTAGGTTGAGATTATCCACATCCCGGTCAATAGATCCTGATCATCGCTAGAATACCAGTCCTTTAATCTCTCTTTAACCAAATCGTACTGAAGTGTGTGAATCAAGTCTTCGATGCGCTGCTGAAGAGCAGGGTTTAATGTGCTTTCCCATTCTTTTTCTAAAAAGGGAATGACTTTCTTGCCAATAGAAAGAATTTTTCCCTCGACATGAGATGAAACTTGCTTATCATCGTCATCTAAAAGAGAAACCAGTGCTTTTAGCTCATTCTCTTCCATCAAAACAATAGTGAATGAATAGATGAGAGAATGAAGGAATGAATTAGTATCATACAAATTGAAAAACTTAAGTATTTTTTCGTGCTGTTGCAAGAACGGCCAAAATCTCACCACCTTCTTTTCCGAAGTTTTGAATTTGACTGTTGTTATAAATTCCTGATTCGATCATAACCTCAACCCAAAATATCGCCTCGTCCGGTTCTTCCACCGTAATACTAAGTTTTGCAAAAAATCTGGTTTGGACCTCTGCAAATTCTTAGTCCTAAGTTTGAATTTCTTAATGAACTCTTCTTTAGGTGTCACCCTTTTATTTGTAATATGAAAATTCTTTCATTAGGGAATTCTTTCATTCTATCATTACTTTTAAGTTTGAATAACACCCACATTATATTTTTCTACTGGAGCATGATTGGCGGCTTCAATTCCCATTGAAATAACATGGCGGGATTCCAATGGGTCGATCACACCATCCACCCATAATCTTGCAGCCGCATAGTATGGACTTAGTTGTTCGTTGTAGCGATCACTAATTTCTTTTAATAAGCCATCTTCTTCCCCTTTCGTTATTTCTTTGCCTTGGGCTTTTAGTGCGCTAACCCTGATTTGTAATAATGTTTTTGCTGCAGCTGCTCCACTCATAACTGCAATCTGAGCCGTTGGCCAGGCATAAATCAATCGTGGATCATAGGCCTTGCCACACATGGCGTAGTTACCAGCACCGTATGAATTTCCAATGATGAAAGTAAATTTTGGTACCGTTGAGTTGGACATGGCGTTTACCATTTTCGCTCCATCTTTGATAATTCCTCCTTGCTCCGCTTTGCTCCCCACCATGAAGCCACTAACATCTTGTAAAAAAATCAGTGGAACTTTGCGTTGGTTACAATTCATGATAAAGCGCGCGGCTTTATCCGCTGAGTCCGAATAAATCACACCACCCATTTGCATCTCACCTTTCTTTGTCCTTACTACTTTGCGTTGATTTGCAACGATGCCAATTGCCCAGCCCTCAACACGAGCAAAACCACAGATTAGTGATTTTCCGTAAAGCGCTTTGTATTCATCAAATTCAGAATTATCCACTAAACATCTGATGACCTCCATCATATCATATGGTTTGGTTCGATCAGAAGGTATTAGTCCGTAAATATCTGAAGGTTTTTCAAAAGGTGGCTTCGGTTCCGTCCGATGAAATCCTGCTTTTTCAAAATCTCCTAGCTTATCAAACAGATTGCGTATATGATCGAGACATGCTTGATCATTCGGAAATTTATTGTCAGTTACCCCCGATATTTCACAATGTGTTGTTGCCCCTCCCAAAGTTTCATTGTCAATCTCTTCGCCAACGGCTGCCTTCACAAGATAAGAACCTGCCAAAAAAATAGATCCCGTTTTATCAACAATCATAGCCTCATCGGACATGATGGGCAAATATGCTCCTCCTGCTACACAACTTCCCATGATGGCCGCAACCTGAATGATACCCATGGAGGACATCTTCGCATTATTTCTAAACTGTCTACCAAAATGCTCTTTGTCCGGAAAGATTTCATCCTGCATGGGCAGAAAAACTCCAGCACTGTCCACTAAGTAAATAATGGGTAGGCGGTTCTCCATCGAGATTTCCTGAGCGCGAAGATTTTTTTTTGCCGTAATCGGAAACCATGCACCTGCTTTTACAGTGGAGTCATTAGCCACAATAACGCACTGTCTTTCATTTACGTATCCAATGCCGGTAATAACACCACCTGAAGGGCAGCCCCCCAGCTCTTTATACATACCTTCACCCGCAAAAAGTCCAATCTCTAAAAAGTTCGAATCTTTGTCTGTGAGATACTCAATTCGCTCCCTGGCCGTGAGCTTACCTTTTTGATGTTGGTCCTCAATTTTCTTCTCGCCACCACCAAGCATAGTCTTCTGGGCTTTTGACTTCACGTGCGCACAAAGTTGCTTGAATTGATCTTCGTTTTTGTTGAACTCCAAATCCATGCTCCTTTTCCCGTGTATTAAGAATAGTATATGATTGTTTCTCTAATTCTTCTTTTTTCCCTCCTCTTCCTTTCTTCTATCACGGTCAATTTTCTTCTTGCTTTTTCCTAGTGGTGCAAGAAAATGACTGGGGTTGTTATTGAAATTGACAGCCAGACTATCCAGGCTTAGCAATAGCCTGTTAAGGTTATTGTATAAAGAATCTTCCATTAAGAGTTTGCTTGCGGTATTGTCCCCTTTTTTAAGCTGCGCAAGAGTTTGATTCAAATTGTTTAAAGTCTGTTGAGTTTTGGAAAGGGTTTGATTCAGTTGAAGCCGCTTTAAGGAGTCAGACATAACTTTGAAATTCTTAAGTGTGGGATCCAGTTCTTTAAGTGTCTCATTTACATTATTTGATACCGATTTAAGTGCCCCTGAAATTTCATCCATTTTACTGTTGGCATTACTCAAGGTAGTATTTAGCAAATCAGGTGTGGCCTGAAGCTTTGCAAAAATGGCATCCAGCTGTTGGGTATTTTTTGTAAGGTTATCGATAATAGCGTTAAATTTCCGAAGGGTTATTTGCAAATTGTCAGCTACTGGTGTTGCCGTTTCAGAAATCACGTCAAACATTCCTTTTGCAACTTCTGCGAGAATGGTGTCGTTTGGCAATCTGGGTGTTGTTACTTTACCGATTGAAAGTAAAATCGACTTTCCACCTAAAAAGTCACTATCTAATATAGCCTTTGATGAATCACCCAACGTAACTTCTGAATCTATATTGATCTCCACTAATACCCGGTTTTGTTTATTTTGCAGGATTTTTATGCGGCTTACTTGTCCTACCGCATACCCATTTACCAATACAGGATTCCCCACCGAGAGTTGATCGATGTTATCATAAATAGCATAATATTTTTTTTTGGTAGAAAAAAAATCATTCCCCTTCAAAAAATAAAAGCCATAATACAAAAGTACGATGGCACCAGCTATAAAAAGACCAACCACCAATTCTTTATTCTTCTTCACATAAGTTAGTTTACAGATTCAATTTGATTCTTATACTCCTTAAAAGCACGGTAGATTCCGGAAGCTATGAGATCCTGGCCATTATCACTGCTCAGAAACCTTTCTTCCTTTGCATTTGACAAAAAGCCTGTTTCTACCAAAACACTTGGCGTTGTAGTCATCCATAATACCAAAAAACCAGCTTGCTTTACACCACGGCTCGAACGACCAACTCGACTTTTGAACTGGCTCTCAACTTTCTGAGCAAAATTCAAACTACTCTCTTGATATGCACTTTGGTTTAGCGAAAACAAGATATAAGATTCCGGACTATTAGGGTCAAAGCCTTCATACTTCTCCTTGTAATTTTCATCCATTAAAATGACTGAGTTTTCTCGCTTTGCTACTTCAAAATTACTATTGTCCTTATGCAAACCCATTACATATGTTTCGGTACCATAAGCATTAGCCCCTACAATAGAATTGGCATGAATACTTATGAATAAGTCTGCCTGATTTTTATTAGCTACATCTGCCCGATCTTGAAACTCTACATATTTATCAGTTTTGCGCGTATAAAGTACTTTAACACCAGGTAAGTTTTCTTCAATATACTTACCTAATTTTAAGGCAATTTTCAGAACCACATCTTTTTCTTTTGCGCTTTTGCCCAGGGTGCCAGGATCATGCCCACCGTGCCCGGCATCAATTACTACCACATCAACTTTAAAATCTGTTTTAACAGGTGAAGCGGAGAAATTTAGCAAGGTTATTGCTACTAGCAGGGTCTTGAATCCGATATTCCTCACGAGTTTAACGATGTCTGAAGTATTTGAGATAACTTTGTGTAAAGTTGTGAATTTTTCACTGAAAGATAAACCACTGAAATTCAAATCCGAAGGTGTGCGTTTCCTGCTAGCATTCATCTTTTTTAAGAGCCTTTTACTTTTAATCTCAGTGAACCTGGTACTAGGGCAGGTAGAAACACAAGTTAAAAGCCCTTCAGCCATTTTACCCTCAAAAAAAGATACACTAGCAGGTCCTCCATCCACTTCCGTGGACAAAAATGATACCGTAATAATCAAAGAAAAGAACAACGCGGACAGCCTCAAGGCAGAAAAGGCAGGTGATATCTCAACCACCATCTTCTATTCCGCACGTGATTCCATCAACTCTAACTTAGAACAAAAGATAATAATACTATATGGCGAGGCTAAAATAAAATATGGAGATATTGAATTAGAGGCTGAAGAGATCACCATTGACTACGAAAAATCTACCATCTCAGCCCATGGAAAGCTTGACTCAGCAGGGCGCAGAGTTGGATTTCCTATTTTCAAAAATGGAAAGGAACTATATGAGACACGTGATATGGTCTACAATTTCAAGACGAGACGGGCCATTATATCGGAGGTAGTCACCCAGCAAGGAGATGATGCTTTTATTCATAGTGAAGCTGTTTACAAAAACGAAAAGAATGAAATTCTTAGTAATACCAGTGCCTATACCACCTGTAATCTTGAAACGCCACATTACCGGATCATATCAAGAAGATCCAAAGCGATACCGAATGACAAAGTAATAACAGGCCCTTTCTATATGGAGTTTAATGGCGTGCCTACCCCGCTCGGGTTTGGCTTTGGAATGTTTCCCTCACCACGCAAAAGTGCTTCGGGCATTATGATACCTAAATATGGAGAAGAGAAAAACCGAGGCTTCTTCTTACGCAGTGGCGGTTATTTTTTCGATATCAATGACTATATTAAATTAGCGATTACCGGTGATGTATATTCCAAAGGCAGTGCAGCCCTTTATGTCAACTCAACCTATAAGAAACGCTATCATCACAGCGGTAGCTTCAACTTTAGTTTCACCAATAATAAAACCAGTGATAAAATTGAAGACAAAACAAGTAAGAAAGATTTTCGAGTCCTTTGGAGCCACTCACCACAAACGAAAGGTACAGGCAGATTTTCTGCTTCGGTCAATGCTGCCTCTTCATCTTTTAGCAGCAATAATTACCTCGGTGCAAATTCTGCCAACCCGGCTACACAACTTACTAATCCTTCGCAAAAACTAAGTTCCAATATTTCGTATTCCAAAACCTTTACTGGTACTCCTTTGAGTTTGGGGCTTAATCTTCGGCATAATCAGAGCCTAAACACTGGTCAGGTTGATTTAGGCTTACCTGATCTAAGCTTTAATGTAAATAATTTCTATCCTTTCAAGAAAGTAGATCTTACATTTCTTGAAAACATGTCGATACGTTACACCTTCTCAGGCACGAATCAAATAACAAATAACTTAGGTAGAATTGGAGCGGATGCCTCTAAAGACAGCATTGCCCCCTTCAAGTTAGAGAATATGAGCACCTTCATTGAAAATAGTAGAAAAGGCTTCCGCGGCAACATACCCTTATCAACGTCCATAAAAGCATTGAAAAATTTTACACTCAGTCCGGGCATAAATTTCGATCAACTTTGGTACTTCGAAAAACTTCAATGGGGCATCGATGAAAAATCAAAGCTACCCGTAGTTCAAGATACCCTCAACATTTTCAATGGTGTTTACAATTACTCTGGCAGCATTGGGCTTACCACACGTTTATATGGAATGTACTTGTTCAAAAAAGGAAGTATTAAAGCAATACGGCATGTCATCAATCCCAGCATAGGTTATTCTTTCCAGCCTGATTTTGGTGACCCGAAATATGATTACTATCAAAAGCTAGTCGTAGAAGGAACCAATGGTAGTAAAGATCAAGTTTACTATCAATCGCGCCATCAGGGTTTTGCTTATGGCTCTTCCAGGCTTGGTAAAAGCAGCTCTGTTGGCTTTGGATTGAACAATAATATTGAAATGAAAGTGAAAAATAAAAAAGATACTATCGCTAAAAAGATTTCACTGCTAAACACACTCTCAATTGGGAATAGCTATAATCTCGCTGCTGACTCCTTTAAGTTGTCCTCATTCAGTTTAGCAGCAAACTCCAACGTGCTACAGGGTAAAATCAACTTAAATATTAATGCCACTTTAGATCCTTACCAATATGTGTTGGATAGCATAAAAACAGACGAGAAAAGTAGTTCGGTGATATACCAGCATAAGATAGACCGCTATGTCTGGAAAGATGGATTTGAGGTAGGTCAAATTACCAGTGCCGGATTTGCAATTAGTACCAATCTGAGTCCTAAAGGACAAGAAAAAGATAAAGAAACACGCGAAAAGATTTCAGAGTCGGATATTTCAGAATCAGATAAACAGTTCTTATTGAACAATCCCGATGCTTATATTGACTTCAACATTCCATGGAATTTAAGAGTAAGTTATAACGTTTCTTTTGCAAAAAATGGGTATCAAAAGGCCACTGTGACACAGGCGCTGACATTTTCAGGAGATATTTCTTTGTCCGAAAAGTGGAAGGTTGTGTATAATTCAGGTATCGACCTTGAAAAAAAGAAGTTTACACAAACCAACATTGCCATTAGCCGCGAATTACATTGCTGGCAGTTCAGTCTAAACTGGGTGCCATTCGGTCATTTTCAATCTTACAGCTTTCATATTGGAATCAAATCAGCATTACTCAGCGATTTAAAACTCGACCGCAACAGGTCGTTTGTTGATAATTTCTAGAGAAATCAAGGTTAACAAAAGAATCTGGCTTGGTCTGCCAAACACCTCAACCACAAGCCAACTCTATCCTGATAGTTTTTCTGGATTTTGCCAGGATTCAATTTCCTGGACAGTTGGATTAATTACACCTTCTAACTTCATCTTCTTTCGCATTCCAGAGATATCATTAAATAGTTTAGTCGCTTTGGTTTCCTTTAACTGGTCAGTGGATTGTATTCCCAGTTTTTGAATTATTGGAATCAGCTCTATACGAATACCTAAAGCTTCAAAATCCTTCTCTGTGCTTTGGCCCAAAGACTTTTCTGGCCTCATTTGAGGAAAGAAAATGACATCCTGAATAGAAGACGAGTTAGTCATTACCATACATAGGCGGTCAATACCTATTCCCAATCCTGCAGTTGGCGGCATTCCATATTCCAGAGCGCGTAAGAAATCTTCATCCAGTGTCATCGCTTCTTCATCACCTCGCTTGCCAAGTTCTAATTGCTCTTCAAAACGCTTGCGTTGGTCAAGGGGATCATTGAGCTCGGAAAATGCATTACACATTTCTTTACGATTACAAATTGCTTCGAAACGCTCCACCAACCCAGGCTTACTGCGATGCTTCTTGGCTAATGGTGACATCTCCAGCGGGTAATCTGTAATGAAGGTTGGCTGAATCAAGTTAGGCTCGCACGTCTCACCAAAAATTTGATCAATCAGTTTGCCCTTTCCCATTGTTTCATCCATTGGCACATGAAGCTTGCGACACGTATTGCGCAAGGCCGCCTCATCCATTTCAGAAATATCTACCTTCGCAAAATGTTGAATCGCTTCATACATGGTAAATCGTTTCCAGGGTCTTTTAAAATCAAGTATGTTTTCCCCAACCGTTACCAATGTTGTTCCATGCATATCCATGGCCGCCTTTTCAATCATCTCCTCAACGAGATCCATCATCCAATTGTAATCTTTATATGCCACATATAACTCTACCTGGGTGAATTCGGGATTATGGAAACGCGACATCCCTTCATTTCGAAAATCCTTCGAAAACTCATACACTCCATTGAACCCCCCAACTATTAATCGCTTGAGGTAAAGCTCATTGGCAATCCTCAAATAGAGCGTCATATCCAGCGTATTATGGTGTGTGGTAAATGGCTTTGCCGCTGCACCCCCATACAAAGGTTGAAGAATGGGAGTCTCTACTTCCAAATATCCCTTGCTGTTAAGGCATTGCCTCATTGAATTAACTAACTGAGTACGCTTAATAAAGGCCTCACGAACATGTGGGTTCACTACCAGATCAACATAACGCATACGATACCGTTGCTCCGGATCTGTGAAAGCATCATGCAAAACGATATTTCCAGCTTCATCCTTTGTTTCTTTTACAATTGGCAAAGGTCGTAATGACTTTGTCAAAATTGTTAAATTAGTGACATGGATAGACGTCTCACCAGTTTGGGTGGTAAAAACAAATCCCTGTATACCTAGGATATCACCAATATCCAGTAGTTTTTTAAAGACGGTGTTGTAAAAAGTTTTGTCTTCGGTTGGGCAAAGATCATCCCTGCGCATGTAGAGTTGGATACGGCCGGTTTCGTCTTGCAATTCTGCAAATGAAGCATTGCCCATTATTCTTCGGCTCATCATGCGCCCTGCAATTGAAATATTCCTGAATTCCTGCTGAGGATAATTTTCATGAATCTCACGAGTGGTTACATTCACGTCAAATAGCTCGGCCGGGTAAGGATTTATTCCAAGCTTCACAATTTCTTCCAAACTTTGCCTACGGATAGTTTCCTGCTCGCTCAATTGCATGACTCTTTACTTGATATTGAAATTATTTTTAAGGGCAAAAATAGTGATTTAACACAAACCTTAACGATTAACGTTGCAAGGTGATCCTACATTTCCTGAACACACCCCTAGAGCTGGGATGGCATGCATGAAATTATTTACTGGATTTTCTGCGCTTAAGTTCTCTGCGTATCATGGCCAACTCCCGACTGCTTTGCCCTGCAACGGAGGTGTTTTCAACTGCTCTTCTTAATAAGTACGGCATCACTGCTTCTACCGGGCCATACGGAACATACTTTACTACGTTATAACCAACTTTGGCCAGGTTGAAAGAAATGTTATCGCTCATCCCCAGTAGCTGTGCAAACCAAACCCGGCTGTCATTTTCCTTCAAACTATGTTTTTGCATTAGCACCGTCAAATATTGGTTGCTATACTCATTGTGAGTGCCTGAGACCAACATAATCCGCTGTTTATTGTCCATGCAAAATGCCAGCCCTTTATTGTAGCTATTATCAGTTGCTTCTTTGGTAGGATGGATGGGATCGGTATAGCTCATTTTTGCAGCTCGTTCGCGTTCCTTTTCCATGTATGCACCGCGCACCATCTTTACGCCCAGATAATAACCTTGCATGGCAGCATGATGAAATGCTTCCTTTAAATTATTAAGCATATCAACTCTATACATTTGGTAGGTATTAAACACAATCGCCTGCTCCTTGTTGTATTTTTCCATCATCTCATAAACAAGGGAGTCAATTCCATTTTGAATCCAACTGTCTTCAGCATCAATCAATACAGGCACTTTATATTCGTATGCTTTCCCACAGATTTTATCCACACGTTTCCGGACACGCTCAATGGCATCTTTCTCTTTTTCCGAAAGTGATTCCTTGGATTGAATTTTTTCAAGTAAAGCGAATTCTGCCATACCGGTCAACTTGAAGACACAGAATGGAACAGCAGGGTTGTTTCTTGCTTTGTCGAAAGTTTTTAAAATTTCTGCTGCCGTGGTTTCAAAACCTTCCTCTGTCTCCGCTCCTTCAATCGAATAATCAAGGATAGTCCCAACGTGAAATTGAGCCAATCGTTGAATGGTTTGTTCACTTTTTTCAATGGTTTCTCCTCCACAAAAATGATCAAAAACGGTAGACCGGATAAGTCCTGTTATTGGCAGATGTAAGGCAAGCGCTGCTTTTACAGTCGCTGTTGCAAGGGTGGAAATTATAGGGTGATTAACTACGGTAAAAATAAAATTTGCCTTCCTAAGGCGAGTGTTGGATTTATAGGAAAAGGCGACTTCTGTATCGTCAAAGTGTACAAGCGGCTCTACTTCCATATCTATTTTTTGCACAGCAAATATACTGTTCAGGGTCAAATCTTTGAGTCAATTCTTTCTCTTCTGCCACTAGAATTGCGTTATTTTGCCCATCTGAAAGAAAAAAGAATGCTCCCGACCCATCTCGTTATTGGAACAAGTCCTTCCCTTCCCCTATCAGGATTTCTATCAAAATCTTCCTATTCAGTTATAGTTGTGCTGGTGGATGAAAATACGGAATTGCTTTGTTACCCGGTTATTCAAAAGTCCCTCCCTCAGCATAAGATCATACGGGTGCCAAGCGGTGAAGAGCATAAAAACTTAACTACCTGTAGTCAAATTTGGGCACAACTTACAGAGTTCACCATGGATCGACATAGTTTACTGATCATCCTCGGTGGTGGTGTATTGGGAGATATGGGTGGATTTTGTGCTGCTACCTATAAGCGCGGCATTGATTTTCTTTTAATGCCCACCACTCTTCTGGCACAAGTTGACGCAAGCGTTGGCGGAAAATTGGGAATCGATTTTCAGTATATTAAAAATCATATTGGTCTTTTTCAGGAACCAACTGCAACGCTCATCTGCACCGATTTCCTGAAAACTTTGCCCGAAAGGGAACTTCGTTCTGGATTCGCTGAAATAATCAAACACTGTCTCATTTCAGATAAGCGCATGTGGGATACTGTTCAAAGCAAATCCTTCAACGGTCAGGATTGGAAATCTCTGGTTCAACACTCTGTTGAGTTTAAATGGTCGGTGGTGAAAGCAGACCCAAAAGAGAAAGGGCTGCGCAAGATTTTAAATTTTGGCCATACGGTTGGCCATGCTGTGGAAGGTTATACCTTAAAACAGGGTAACCGGATTTTCCATGGGGAGGCGATTGCGGTTGGTATGATTGCTGAATCTTTTCTTGCCTTTAAAAACGGGCTTTTGAGTAAAGACGAGCTTGACCAAATAACTGACTATATTATTAGAAGTTTTGGGAAAGTGGAACTGCCGCTACTTCTTGAGCCTGTACTTGAGGGGGCAATACAGGATAAGAAAAATAAAGGCAATAAGATTTTAATGGCCTTGATCAAGGGAATAGGTCAGGCTGTCTGGGATGTTGAAATCAGCAAAGAGGAGATACTATCATCATTAAAACACTATGCTTCGTGCTAAACGTAGTGAATATCAGAGTCGTCAACTACTTCTTTGGAAATGGTTTTTCTTAAGTCATTAGCTTTTTTGACAATAAAATCTTTTGTCTTTTTCCTGCGGTCTCCGGTCAGCAACCATGCCGCCAAAAGCGCCCCGCCAGCTAAACCTAACCCAATGGCTATTTTTCTTGTGTTACTCATACTATCCTTAACTCAATTTAAAATTAATTTGTTTCATTGATACGAAAAAAAATGACAACTAAAATTATTTTAGATTAGACTCTTTAAATTTCAAACCGTGGGCTCCTCCTCTATATTTATCAAAAAAAATAAATTTCCCGAAGGAAAAGCAAACCTGCTTCCTTCGTCCAAGAGCATCAGTAATCGGACTCTGATCCTGAATGCACTTTCCGGCAACCAATCAATCGTTAGTAATCTATCTTCTGCTCGTGACACACAACTAATGATGCGTCTTATAAACAGCGAAGATCACGTTATTGACGTGATGGATGCCGGCACTACCATGCGATTTCTAACTGCTTACTTTGCCATTTCCGGTAAGAAAAAAATACTCACCGGAACGACCCGCATGAAGCAAAGGCCCATCGCCCTTTTGGTTAATGCGTTGAAAGAGGTTGGCGTAACCATAAACTACCTGGAAAATGAAGGGTGCCCACCTCATGAGATAGTGGAGTACCATCCTGGCCAGATAAATACTATTTCCATTCCAGGCAACATTAGCAGTCAGTATATCTCGGCTTTGATGATGATTGCACCTCTCTTACCAAAAGGTCTCACCATTCAACTCAAGGGGAAAGTGGGCAGCCGACCGTATATCAATATGACGGCTGAACTGATGCGAAAATTCGGAATCACCTGCGATTTTACAGGGAAGGTCATTACTATTCCTAACGGAAAGTATGAGCCTGTCAGTTACATTGTAGAAGCAGATTGGTCAGCAGCCAGCTACTGGTTTGCTTTCACCGCCTTAGCAGAGATAGCAAATATTACCTTACCTAATATTTCATCGGAATCATTACAAGGTGATAGAGTCATTGTTGAAATAATGGAGAATCTTGGGGTTATGACTCGTTTCGAGAATAACCAGGTCCATCTAAGTAAATCCCGTCATCGTACTTTTCTTGAATGGGATTTTACTGATTGCCCCGACCTTGCCCAAACAGTTTTGCCTGTATGTGCTTGTAAAGGAATCCACGGAAAATTTACCGGTCTTGAAAGTTTACGAATAAAAGAATCGGATCGTATTGCTGCCCTTCAAACTGAGCTTGGCAAGATTGGCGCTAAAATTACTGAAGATACTACGGGCATTTGGACCCTGGTACCAAGTTCCGGATGGACGAAATCCGGCATTCAAATTGAGACTTACCATGATCACAGAATGGCCATGGGCCTTGCTCCGCTTGCTACTCTTATGGATTTAGAAATAAAAGAACCTGAGGTTGTAAATAAATCTTATCCCGGATTTTGGGAAGACATGAAGGCGGTTGGCTTTGAGGTGGGTAATCTCTAAGTAAGTCTCCCCAGTTGTGGAGAGACTGCTATTGACATATCCAGGAAGCCTACTACTTATTAAATCACTACCGTATATAGCGAAAATCGTGGCCAGGCTTGGTTTGCAAGAGCACTTCGTAAATCAGTTGAATCACATTTTCCACGTCCTCTTTATGAACCATTTCCACTGTAGTATGCATATATTTAAGGGGAAGTGATATCAAAGCAGAGGCTACTCCCTCCGATGAATAGGCAAATGAATCAGTGTCCGTACCGGTAGAACGGGAAACAGCCTGACGCTGAAAAGGGATCTTCTTCTTTTGAGCCGTTTCGATAATCATCTTTAGTACATTATTTTGGACTGCAGGGCCATAACAAACCACTGGCCCAAGGCCACATTTCAGGTTTCCGCTTTCTTTCTTATTGTACATTGGAGATCCCGTATCGTGTGTAACATCAGTGCAAATGGCTAGATCTGGCTTTAATTTGCGTGAAATCATTTCCGCACCTCTAAGACCTATTTCCTCTTGAACCGCATTCACAATATAAAGGCCAAACGGCAGCTTTTTCTTGTTTTCACTCAACCTGCGGGCAACTTCAGCAATCATGAATCCACCCATGCGATTGTCAAGCGCCCTGCCTACCAGGTAATTTTTATTTAATTCCATCAACTCATCCACGAATGTGATGACACACCCCACGTGGACCCCCATGGCATCCACTTCCTTTTTGGATTCAGCCCCAATATCAATAAAGATGTTTTTTAGACTCGGAGCTTCTTCTTTGCCAGCATCGCGAACGTGAATGGCAGGCCAACCGAAAATACCTTTTACTATCCCCTTGTCAGTATGGATGTTCACCCGCATAGAAGGTGCAATCTGATGGTCTGATCCACCATTACGCCTGACATATATATAACCTTCATCTGTTATATAGTTAACAAACCAGGAAATTTCATCAGCATGGGCTTCTATTACCACTTTATAGGCAGCTTTGGGATTAATGATACCCACGGCAGTTCCATATACATCCACCATATAATCATTTGTGTAGGGCTTTATGTAATCCAACCAGAGTTGCTGGCCTTTGTGTTCAAAGCCGGTTGGCGATGCATTGTTAAGGTAACTGTAAAGGAAGGTTTTGCTTTTCTTATCCATAATCTATTTGTTAATGATTTCGATTGTTGGGTAAGTAACGAATTCCCAATTCAAGATTCAAAATTTTAGTGGGCTGATTTTACAATGGAATAACTCGTACTGCGCCCACCACCAGTTTCCTTTTCCAATATGTCCAGGTCTATCAGGCTTTGTATATCCCGTAAGGCAGTATCGGGTGAGCACTTGGCGATCTTCGCCCATTTTGATGAGGTGAGCTTTCCTTCAAATCCATCCATCATTTTATTGAGCATCATGCGCTGTCGCTCGTTGAATGCAACTGTCTGATGCTTTTTCCAAAACGTAGCTTTGTTTAATACGTCAAGAAAATTTTCCTCCGAAGTGGAGAGTGCATGGTCGAGGCAGTCGATAAACCAAAGTAGCCATTGCGTTATATCTAAAGTGCCCTGTTGCGTTTTTTCCAAACAATCATAATAGCCATTTCTTTCTTTCTGAATTTGCGCTGACATACTATAGAAGCGCTGCTTGCTGTCATCTGATCGCGAAAGTTGCATATCGGCTATCGCTCGGGCGATACGACCATTGCCATCATTGAAAGGGTGAATGGTAACAAACCAAAGATGGGCAATGGCTGCTTTAACCACTGAGTCGACTTCATTAAAATGATTGAACCACTCCAAAAAAATTTGCATCTCAGTTGTAAGTCGCGATGCTTCCGGTGCTTCAAAATGTACACGCTCTTTTCCCATAGCCCCTGATACCACTTGCATCGGACCACTGGTTTCATCACGCCAAGCACCTACTTTGATGCGTTGCATACCACTTCTTCCTGTCGGAAACAATGCAGCGTGCCAACCATACAATCGCTCATCATCAAGAAACTGGTTATACTTTTGGGTCGCATCGAGCATCATCTCCACAACACCTTCTACATTCCGGTCAACCCGAACTAAACCCGCCACTGCAATCTCCAACCTTCTTGCAATAGAGGAGCGCACTTGATCCATGGGCAATTTTTCACCCTCTATTTCACTCGACTTTATCACATCGAGTGTAAGTGTTTCTAGTGAGGCTTCCTCGCGAAGCCGAAAGCCGAGCCCTTCCAGTTTTCCCAAAAGCCGTCCTTGCTTATGTCGCACTTCTGATAAAGGCCTCACAAGCTTTTGATGCTGCCATGTAAAAGCAGGCCATTCCTTTAATAAATGGATGTATTTAGGCATTCTCCGCACTATATGCGGTAAATAGAAGTATTATTCTCCACAAAACCAAGATAATAACCGCAAATTATGCGGAGATTAAGATGCTATTCTCCGCACCATTGAAAGTGTTCACAACGGAATATTTCCATGTTTTTTCTTCGGAAGCTTTGCCACTTTATTCTCCAACATTTGAAAAGCCCTGATTAATTTCTCACGGGTTTGCTCAGGATAGATTACTTCATCTACGTAACCTCGGTGTGCTGCCCGATGGGGGTTGGCAAACTTTCTTGTGTATTCCTCTACTTTCTCAGCAAGTTTAGCTTCAGGATCAGCGGCTTCTGAGATTTCTTTTTTGAAAATGATTTCTGCAGCGCCTTTAGCACCCATCACAGCAATCTCAGCCGTAGGCCATGCATAATTCAAATCTGCTCCAATGTGTTTGGAGTTCATCACATCGTATGCTCCACCATATGCTTTACGAGTAATGACTGTTACGCGAGGTACCGTTGCCTCTGAAAAAGCATACAAAAGTTTGGCTCCATTGGTAATGATTGCATTCCATTCCTGATCAGTACCTGGTAAGAAACCTGGAACATCTTCCAACACCAGTAAGGGAATATTAAAGCAATCGCAGAATCTGACAAACCTCGCAGCTTTAACACTACAGTCAATATCTAACACTCCCGCCAGTGAAGCGGGTTGATTTCCCACGATACCAATGCTTCTTCCTGCCAGTCGTCCAAAGCCCACAACAATATTTTCTGCAAAGTTTTTGTGCACCTCAAAAAAGCTAGCATCATCAACAATTCCCACGATCACTTCGCGCATATCGTAAGGTTGATTAGGATTGGCCGGAATGATATTATTCAAAACAATCCTTTTCTCATCGCCTAAAACATATGGTAACCGTGGAGCATCATCCTCACAATTTTGAGGAATATAACTCAATAATCGTTTTATATCGTTAAGGCACTCAACTTCGTTCGCACTAGCAAAGTGTGTAACTCCACTCTTGGTACTGTGCGTAGAGGCACCTCCCAACTCTTCGGCTGTCACATTTTCGTGTGTAACTGCCTTTACTACGTTGGGACCGGTTACAAACATGAAAGAAGTGTTCTCCACCATAAAAATAAAATCAGTCATGGCGGGAGAATATACTGCGCCACCCGCGCAAGGACCCATAATCGCAGATATCTGGGGGACCACTCCCGAAGCCATTACATTGCGGTAAAAAATATCAGCATATCCACCTAACGACACAACTCCTTCTTGAATCCGAGCTCCTCCTGAATCATTCAGCCCAATCAGAGGGGCCCCATTTTGCATGGCCAACTCCATGAGCTTTACAATCTTTTCAGCATGAGTTTCAGAAAGTGAACCACCAAAAACTGTGAAGTCTTGTGAGAATACATAAACCAGTCGGCCCGCAATAGTTCCATAACCTGTTATTACACCATCTCCCAAATAATGCTCTTTGTCCAGCCCAAAATCCTTACTACGGTGCATGACAAACTTGCCCAACTCTTCAAACGATCCTTCATCCATCAGAAGCATCACACGCTCTCGTGCAGTAAGCTTGCCTTTAGCGTGTTGTTGTTCGATGCGCTTCTCACCTCCTCCGAGAATTGCTTCTTTATTTTTACGGTCCAGCTCATTAAATTTTTGCTGTAATCCTGCATCTACTATACGCTGTTTTGCCATGACCGCTTATTTAACCTTCTTTAATAATAAATAAACACATCCGAAATATAGTTAATGGAAGGTATTAAATTCGCAAGCTTTTGAAGTATGGAGAATAAGATTGCCATTATAGACTTGGGGACCAACACCTTTCACCTGCTGGTGGCAGATTTGGGCGAACAAGGTCACCGCATTATTCATCAGGACCGAGTTGCGGTAAAAATTGGTATGGGCGGCATCAACGATGGCCGCATTACAGATGAAGGAGCAAGCAGGGCATTGCACGCCTTACAAAATTTCAAGGTTACCCTGGCCAAGTATGGCGTTAATACAATTATAGCCTTTGGAACAAGTGCCTTGCGCAGTGCAAAAAATGGGTTGGAAATTATACAAAAAATAAAAATCGAAACTGGAATTAAAGTAAGAATAATAAGCGGGGAAGAGGAAGCCACCTACATTTACAAAGGAGTTCGGTCTGCTTTGAAGTTAGGCCTTCAAAAATCGTTAATTGTTGATATTGGCGGAGGCAGTGTAGAGTTTATCATCTGTAATGAGAAGGTACATTTCTGGAAACAAAGTTATGAGATAGGCGCACAACGTCTTCTTGAAAGATTTCAAAAACATGATCCCATATTGCCCGAAGAGATGGAAGCTTTAAATGATTTTTTTAAATTTTCACTTGGTCCTTTATCTAACGCAATAGCCGATCATCAACCTCATACACTCATAGGGTCTTCGGGTACTTTTGATACACTAAGCGACATTTATTGTATCAGAAACAACATTCAGCAGCAAGACACTCCCGAAACACCATTTACGATCAATGCTTTCTACGAAATTTTTGAAGAGTTTAAATCCAAAAACCGAGCTGAGCGATTACAAATTCCTGGTATGATTGAGTTGAGGGTGGATATGATTGTAGTGGCTTGCTGTTTGGTGAATTTTATTTTAGCTAACTTTTCCTTTCACCAGGTCAGAGTTTCTGCATATTCATTAAAGGAAGGCGTGTTGGCTTCACTTAGTAAGGTGTAATGAAGGCCCTTGTTTTTATATTATTTTTATTGCCTCTGGTATCTGCAGGTCAGATCTCATTTTTTAATCTGCCTAACCCTGACATGTTGCCGGATGTTGGGTATTCTTATTCTGAGTATGACTTGTATCAATCCCTAAAGGGTCAAAAGACTGTTAACGCTTCCGTCTTCAGAATGTCTGTGCAGGCCGCGCCATTTTTGGAAACAGGAGCTAACATTTGGTTCAATTCTGATCATCCGCAGGATCCCAATCGGATTGTGTTGGCAACCAAGTGGCGCGTTTGGCTTTATCAGAATAAGAAAGTTAAACTTAGCATGTCTCCTGGCAACTGGACCAGCCTCTATTTTGTAAAAGATACCCCCATGAAAAATATTTTATACAATTTTTTAGGGATAAGCATCCAACACAGTAAATATATTTATACCCGCTTCATGTTTGGCGGATATGGAAAGTTTATCAAGAATCAAACTTCTCAATACGGCCTAATTACAGGACTTGAACAACGTCTTTCAAAAAGTCTGGTTTTCGTTACTGATTATTTTTCCGGATCAGGAGAAGGATATGGACTTGCGCCTGGCTTTGTCTTCTATGCGAAAGAAAATGGCACAAATCTTCCTATTTACCTCGCTTATCAATTCGACAATGACAGCCGACAAAATGATTTACTATTATTTGAGATTGGTTATTTTTTAAGGTACTGGAAACCAAAAAACAGGCATTAAGTATTCGGCATTTTTGTGACCAGACATGTAAATGTCCAAGGTCTTGGATTTATAACCCGCTCACTTGTTTATCCTTAGGATACTTTACTTCAAACTTATAAGAAAGCTTTCTTGTCTCATTAGGTTGAAGCGTCAAATTCCAAATCAACTTGCCTGTATCTTTTGTGAAGTTTGCCCCACCAGTATCCAATGAAATCACCTCAATCTGAGTGTTTTGAGAAACAGGAAGCTGATCTTCAACCGTAATTTTAATGGCCTCTGACTTTGTATTCCTTATAGAAATCTCCCAGGTATAATTTTCCTTTTGACTTGCGCCAATAAGTTTGCGCGAAGTTAAATCCTTCAGTTTCTCCCGCTTCACCACAATCCGTTTGTCCCTGCCTAAAGAAAGAGAAAGTGTATCCTTGATAGTGTTGGGATCAATGAATGTCTTTCCAACAAAAGTACCTTCAAAAAAGATATTGGCTTCACCTGGAAGCAAGCTGTATTCCCCCCACCCAGTTGCTTTAGCCAATAAAAACGCATTCTGATCTAGCTTCGGTGCTACAGCATAATTATACTCAGCGTTCACATCATAATTCCCGATATCTACCAACGTTGGTTTACTTGCTGACGCAACTGTGTAAGGTAGAGCAATATCAAATTCTGTATTCAAAGAGGTCTGTACGGTAGTAACAAATTCAGATAAGGAGGAAGCTTCGGCCTCATCAGCCATTTCAGCGGCAGGAGCCGATTCAGCACTGCGTGACATAACTTGTGCCCCTTTGCTTTTACGGTCACGCTGATAGGCAACAGGCTGGTAAAAATCCAAATACCACGTATACAGTTCTGGTTTCAACCCAGAGAGGTTAGGATTGGCAGTAGATAATTTCAGTTTTACATTCTTCCATTCTTCCCCTGTACTTTGAAAAACATTGGCTTTGTAGTTGAGTTGAAGAGGGCTTTTGGTATTGATGGCTCTTACATCATAAACTGGCTGCCATCCTGCATTGGCAACAATATAGTTCACTTCCAGGTCAACAGAGGTTGGAGCGTCTGCAGAAACATTCACCACAATCTCACTTGTGTTTCTTCCATAGAGTTCATTTTGCGAATTGATTTGAAGCTGAAGTTTTGCAATTCGCTCATTTATTTTTTTAATCTTTTCGTCTTCCTTCATACGTGAGATTACTATTTCGCTTAACCTACTTCTGTAAAAGTCAGCCATTGATTTTAATTCCGCTACTGTAAGGTTTTGAGTGGTGCCCCCTATCTTTTGGTTGTTCATCAACATTTGTTCTTCTTTGTTCAAAATTTCCTTTTGGCTTTGCTCAAGGCTAAGTTGTTTTTGAAAATAGTCAACTGAGTCTTTCAATGATTTCAATGACTTTGGCATATTAAACTCACTCAAATAGTTTTGCCGATTGCTAATTCCCAGAATGACAAAAGTCCCTTTTCCCGCTACCTGAATACTTTGCGGGTCGAGTTGTGCGGTAAGCCCAGATATAATCAGGTTGGTTTTACCGGCTTCGATGCGTGTCTTCACTTCGCGTGTAACCTGAGCATTGCTTAGAAAGACTGTGACATTTTTAATTTTAGATTCTACTGTTCTGTCAGGTTGTGAAAACCCAATTAGCGATAGCAGGCTAAGAGCGGTCACTAGAATGTGATTTTTCATGTTTTAATTTCTTTGATTCAAATAGAAGATGCACATAGTGCTAAATTTCCACATTCTAGACGATAATTTTCTTAAATCGTTGGAAAATGGATCTAAAAAAAGACTTTTGTGCTATGAACGATATTGTAATCTCCCACGCCAAACTCAAAAAATTCGCAAAAGAAATTTTCCTTAAAATCGGTTGTCCTGAAAGCCAGGCCAATCAAGCTGTCGAAGTATTGCTAAGCGCAGACCTCCGTGGAATTGATTCACATGGTCTGGCCAGACTTTCTGGCTATGTTCGATTGTGGGAAGCTAAACGCATCAATAGTACACCCAACATTAGGATCGTTCATGAATCACCCAGCACAGCAGTTGTGGATGGCGATGCTGGACTCGGACTAGTAATAGCACCTCGAGCTATGGAAATCGCAATTGATAAGGCAAAGACCTGTGGCACTGGCTGGGTAGCGGTAAAAAATTCGAATCACTTTGGCATTGCGGGTTATCATTCCATGATGGCCTTACAACATGAAATGATCGGCATTTCTATGACCAATGCAAGTCCACTTGTGGCTCCTACTTTTTCAGTAGAACGATTACTGGGAACTAATCCCATCTGTGTCGCCATTCCGGCAAACGAACAACCACCATTTGTTGCCGACTTTGCAACCACCACTGCCGCCAATGGCAAACTCGAGATCCTACAACGAAAAAACAAAAATGCACCGGAGGGGTGGATCCAGAAAAAAGATGGATCATCATCAACTAACCCAAACGAGTTAAAAGATGGCGGTGCCCTAATACCGCTTGGCAGTGATCGAGAACATGGAAGCCATAAAGGATTTTGTTTGGGAGCATGGGTGGATATTTTTTCTGCTGTTTTAAGCGGAGCAAACTATGGACCCTGGGTTCCGCCTTTTGTTAGCTTCTTAGCTCCCCCAACTGATCCTGTTGGAGAAGGCATTGGTCATTTTTTTGGCGCCATGCGAATTGATGCATTTAGACCTGCGAGCGAATTCAAATTCCACATGGACAATTGGATCACCCGCTTCCGATCTGCCAAGACAATTGATGGTCAGGAGAAAGTAATTATTCCTGGTGATCCGGAACGGGAAAGCGAGACAGAACGTCTGAAAAAGGGTATTCCGCTCAATCCAAAAGTTGCTGAGGATCTCAAAGCTTTAGCCCAGAAATTTGAAGTGACGTTTTAGAAGCCGGCTGTAATGCCTACCCTGAGAATAAGTGGACTGGAATAAGGGTAATACGAGTAATTCGAAGAGTTCTGATATGAAAAATTATACAGGGCGGTCGCGAAGAATCCAGCATTTCGACCAACAGGTTGAAAAAACCCACCACCGGCCAAAAAACTATTGAAGTCCTTTCGCAATGTTTCTCCCGGTGTATTCCCCGGAAACTCATAATTCATATGTTCAAACTCGGCATGAAGAAATAACGGGCCAAACAGCTTAAAGCGGGCAAAAATGCTTCCACCATAGTCATTGGTAGTCACCTTAGGATTAATCGACTTATAGGATGTGTATCGATACATTAACCCAATGCCAGGCGCAAAGCGGGGTGATACTTTATAGCCAATAATAGGAGAAATGGAAACGAAATCCGCGTAACTACTGAAACTGGCACCCAGTCCACCTCCCACAAAAATCCGATCACGAACTGCTGGTTTATCACTCAACGTTTCATCTCCCCACTGCGCAAAAACAGTCGTACTTAAAAACAATAAGATTGTGTGCACTAGAAATTTCATCACTCCTCCTGAATTATAAAGACATCTTCAGTTTCTTTTTTCATCAGATACTTTTCGCGGGCAAATTTCTCTAACAATTCTTTGTTAGTCATCAATTCCTTCCTGTCTTTTTCAACTTCAGATATTTTCTCCTGGTAATATTCCTTCTCATTTTGAAGTGACCGTATTTTGGCACCAAGCCTAAAGCGGGAGATGAGATCGTTGGAATCCAAAAAAGTAAGCCAAACCATGAAACATAAACTGGTAACAATGTAGAAGTTTCTAAAAAGTAGAGGTAGTCTTTTGAACATAGTTTAAAAAATGATGGTACGAAGATAAAGAAATTTTATAAAACCACTTTTAGACTCAGAAAAAGATCCTTAAAAATAGCTTGCATGAAACCTCTTTCACGTATATGGATAGAAAAGGAAAAGCCGGAGTTTTCACCCCGGCTCAGATTATCGGTTTAAAATTCCATCAAAACTTCTTCCCCGGAAAATAGGCCATATCACCAAGCTCTTCTTCAATGCGAATGAGCTGATTGTATTTCGCCATTCTGTCTGAACGTGAAGCAGAACCTGTTTTGATTTGTCCCGTATTCAAAGCTACAGCCAGATCTGCAATGGTGCTATCTTCTGTTTCGCCAGAGCGGTGGGAAATGATGCTCTTGTAGGAGTTTCTTCTGGCGAGGTTTACAGCATCAATCGTCTCTGTCAGCGATCCAATCTGGTTTACTTTAACCAAAATGGCGTTACCTACCCCTTTATTAATTCCGTCCTGAAGTCGTTTTACATTCGTAACAAAAAGGTCATCACCAACCAACTGTATTTTGTTCCCGATTTTTTCCGTCAGCGCTTTCCAGCCTGCCCAATCATCTTCGGCCAAGCCATCTTCAATTGAAATAATTGGATATTTCTTAGACCAGTTGGTCCAATATTCAGCCATTTCCAATGGCTTTAATTTCTTCCCTGAGGATTTCTTGAAATGATAAGTCTTGGTCTTGCTATCAAAAAATTCAGAAGCTGCTGGATCTAGGGCCACAAATACATCCGAGCCTGGCGTATAGCCTGCTTGCTCAATTGCTTTTAATACAATTTCAATGGCCTCTTCATTGGACTTAATATTTGGCGCAAATCCACCCTCATCGCCCACGTTGGTAGATAATCCCTTGTCGTGAAGAACTTTCTTGAGCGTATGAAAAATCTCAGCCCCCATTCGTAAGGCTTCGGAGAAAGTATCTGCGCCAACGGGCATCACCATAAATTCCTGGAAGTCGATTGAGTTATCGGCATGGCTTCCGCCATTTAAAATGTTCATCATCGGAACAGGAAGCGTGTTGGCATTAACTCCGCCAATGTAACGGTATAAAGACTGGCCAGATTCCATTGCAGCAGCTTTTGCAACGGCAAGCGAAACGCCCAATATTGCATTGGCACCTAGTTTTCCCTTATTGGGTGTACCGTCCAATTCAATCATGATCTTATCAATGAAGCTTTGTTCCATGACAGGAAGCCCAACAACCTCAGATGCAATTTTAGTATTGACATTGTTCACTGCCTTGAGAACACCTTTGCCCATGTATCTTTTCTTATCGCCATCACGCAATTCAACTGCTTCGTGCGAACCGGTAGAGGCGCCTGATGGCACAGCGGCCCGGCCAAATGCACCGGTTTCAGTAAATACATCTACTTCAATGGTTGGGTTGCCCCGACTGTCTAAAATCTGACGGGCAAAAATACTTTCGATTAAACTCATTTGATTTGGGATTTAAGATTATAAAATTAAGATTTTTGATTTTGTTTACTTAATGTTTTCAATGAGGTTGTAAAGATGGCAACAAATTCATTAGATTCTTTTACTGGCAAATTCAACTCTTCATCATCCAACCTTAATAACCCCAGATCTGAAATAAAAGTCAGCCAGAAATTGCTTCCCTCAGCTTCCTCTAATACTATTTTGATTTTGTGCTAAAATCATTTTTGGACTTCGCCCTGTTGACTGCCCGATAATTGGCTGCCACAGAGGATGAAGATTTAAGCAATTGATAGGTCACTATTTTTGCCGCTTCAGTCTAAAATCTCAATTATGTTTTAATGAATTGCTACTTTGCTGTCTTCCTGAATCATATCTAAGAACTGATCAAAGAGGTATCGTGAATCGTGCGGACCGGGTGAAGCTTCCGGATGATACTGCACTGAAAAAGCTTTCTTATTTTTCAGTCGTATACCCATGATGGTGTTATCATTCAAATGAAGATGGGTGACTTCCACATCAGGATTTTTATCAATGTCTTTATCGCTTACCGCAAAACCATGATTTTGCGATGTCATCTCTCCTAATCCGCTTATCAAATTTTTAACAGGATGATTCAAGCCTCGGTGCCCATGGTGCATTTTATACGTAGATAGACCACATGCCAATGCCAGCAATTGATGACCTAAACAAATTCCAAAAATGGGTTTGTCGGCATCTAACATATCTTTTACTGTTTTAATGGCATAGTCCATGACGGAAGGATCACCTGGTCCATTAGAAATAAAATATCCATGCGGTTTCCACTTCTCCATTTCCGTAAAAGTTGTCCTGGCAGGAAATACCTGAACGTAACAATCCCGGACAGCCAGGCTTTTTAAGATATTATTTTTAATTCCTACGTCAAGAGCTGCTATTTTAAAGCGAGCGTTCGCCTCGCCAACAAAATAAGGCTTTTTTGTGCTCACCAATGAGGCTAGTTCAAGCCCATCCATGGTCGGTACCTTGCGTAATTCTGACTGTAATTGCTCAGGAGCTAAGAAGGAAGAGAGGATCGCATTCATGGCTCCATTACTCCGAAGATGTCGCACCAACTTACGGGTGTCAATATCTGCTATGCCCACAATATTGTGTCTCTCTAAATATTGTTGAAGACTCTCCCTGGCAGTTTTCCGACTAAATTCTTCTGAAAATTCATTCACTACCAAGCCCTTTATCTTGGGAGTGGAGGATTCTTGTTCCTCATCCACCGTTCCATAATTACCGATATGCGCACTCGTGTTTACAATGATTTGGCCAAAGTAAGATGGATCTGTATAGATTTCCTGATATCCCGTCATGCCGGTGTTGAAGCAAATTTCACCACCCGCTGTTCCCTTTTTTCCAATGGCTTTGCCTTCGATGAGAAGGCCGTCCGCAAGAAGTAAGTAGGCTTTTTCGCTCAAGTGGTTTTGCTAGTTGGTTAAACAAAAATAGGCTCTGAAACAGATTTTAAGTGGAATGTTTCCATTAAAATTTACACAACCGATTTAAACTCTGTTCTACTGAAGAAGTGCCACATCTAGAGGACAATAAAAAAAGGATTGAACCAAGTCCAATCCCCTTTCATTTACTAATGCTTTCACTTATTCTGCTTTCTTTGAAGATTTCTTAGCTACCTTTTTTGGTTTTCCTGCTTGTTCGGTTGGCAGGTCTTCCTTCACTTCAGTGACCACTTCTTCCCCAGTCCCCTCTGCTTTCTTTCCTTTGCGGCTTCTTCGGGTTTTAGCCTTTTTCTCCGCACCATCTTTTTTGTAAAGATCATTAAAGTCGACAAGCTCCAGCAAGCACATTTCCGCATTGTCTCCCAAGCGAACGTCACCCATTTTAATAATACGGGTGTATCCACCAGGGCGACCCGAAGTACGGCCTGCTACCTCACCAAACAACGTCTTAACAGAATCTTTGTTTTGCAAATAAGACATCACTGTCCTTCGTGAGTGTGTGCTGTCTGTTTTTGCTTTGGTAATTAAAGGCTCAACATATTTCTTTAAAGCCTTAGCCTTAGCCACAGTTGTTGTGATCTTCTTATTAAGGATTAGTGACGAGGCCATATTCGAAAGCAACGCACTTCTGTGAGATGCCTGCCGGCCAAGGTGATTAATTTTCTTACCGTGTCTCATTACTCTTCTTCCAGTTTATATTTGCCCAGATCCATTCCGAATGTAAGGTTCTTATCAGCCACTAATTGTTCCAATTCTGCGAGAGACTTCTTACCAAAGTTTCTGAATTTCATCATGTCAGAGATATCCAGACGAACCAAATCTCCTAATGTTTTGACATCGGCTGCCTTCAGGCAATTGTAGGCACGAACAGAAAGATCCAAATCGTGAAGACCAGTTTTCAATAACTTGCGCATATGAAGCATCTCTTCATCCACTTGCTCAATTTCGCTATCCTTACCGGTTTCCAGTTCAATGGACTTATCGGAGAACAACCTGAAATGTTGAATCAAAATATAAGCAGCTCCTTCCAACGCTTCTTCCGGATGGATTGATCCGTCCGTTTCGATATCAATTAAAAGCTTTTCATAGTCGGTTTTTTGCTCAACACGCGTATTTTCAACACTGTACTTTACGTTTTTTACCGGGGTGAAGATGGCATCGATAGGAATGAATCCGAAGACTTGCTCAGTTGGCTTGTTCTCTTCTGCAGGTAAATAACCTCTTCCTTTTTCGATGGTCAGTTCTATTTCGAAGTGAGCTGTCTCATCTAAGTTACAGATAACATGCTCGGGATTCAGAATTTCAAAAGCAGTAGTGAATTTCGCAATGTCACCGGCCTTAAACTGTTTTTGCTTTTTAATATTCACCGTTACTTTGGTATCAAAGCCATCCGTGATTTTTCTAAAACGAGCTTGCTTCAGGTTAAGAATGATTTCCGCAACGTCTTCCACTACACCTTCGATCGTTGAAAATTCATGCAACACACCTGGAACTTTGATTCCTGTGATGGCATACCCTTCCAGAGAAGAAAGAAGAATTCTTCTTAGTGCGTTTCCAATCGTAACGCCATATCCTTTTTCCAGAGGTTTGAAGGTGAAAAGTCCATGAAAATCATCTGACTTCTCCATCACCACCTTCTCTGGCATTTGAAATGCTAATATTGACATAATCGATTTATTTAATTTGTTGATTACTTAGAGTACAATTCAACGATCAGCTGTTCATTGATATTTTCAGGGATATCCTGTCGCATTGGCAGATTAATAAACTTGCCAACCAGTTCACGACCATCCCACTCCAGCCAATTGTACTTCTTGGCAGATTGTATGGACAAACTATTAGTTATTGCTTCTAATGATTTCGATTTTTCACGAACTTCAATGCTATCGCCAGCACGAAGCGCGAATGAAGGAATATTCACAACATCTTCATTTACTAAAATGTGTTTGTGAACCACCAGTTGACGTGCTGCTCTGCGAGTGGGTGCGATGCCTAGTCTATACACAACATTGTCCAATCGGGCCTCCAACATTTGAAGTAGCACTTCACCGGTTACACCTTTTTTGCGGGTGGCCTTGTCAAAGGTATGAGCAAACTGCCTTTCTAATACACCATAGGTGTATTTCGCTTTCTGCTTTTCAGCTAGCTGAACAGCATATTCAGACTGCTTTCGCTTCTTACCCTTTCCGTGCATTCCAGGGGGATAGTTCTTCTTTAGAAGAGCTTTGGTCTCACCCAGGATAGGTTCGTTAAACTTTCTGTTAATTCTTGCCTTGGGGCCTGTATATCTTGCCATTTTCTATTGTTGATTTTAGATTGTTGATTTCAGATTTCTACATTCTTAATCTCCAACCATTAATTCATTCTACTTTCCCTTGTCACCTTAGATCGTAAATCTAAAGTCTCAAATCATAAATATTTAAACTCTTCTCTTCTTAGGAGGACGGCAACCATTGTGAGGAAGTGGAGTTACATCACGGATGATCGTAACTTCAATACCTGAATTTTGGATGGTACGGATAGCAGATTCCCTTCCTGCTCCAGGGCCCTTAACAAAAACTTCCACTTTGCGCAGGCCTTGTTCAAATGCCTTAGTAGAACACTCCTGTGCTGCCGTTTGTGCTGCATAGGGAGTATTTTTCTTGGAGCCCTTAAAGCCCATCTTGCCAGCCGAAGCCCAGGAAATAACCTGGCCTGTTGTATTGGTCATTGAGATAATGATATTGTTGAACGTAGCGCGAATGTGTGCGTGCCCTACGGCTTCTACATTCACTACGCGCTTCTTCGCTTTATCCTTTCTCTTTTCTACTGGTGCTGCCATATGAAAAGTCTTTTTCTTTTAACGATTAACCTTTAACTGCTTTTTTCTTGTTCGCTACGGTCTTGCGCTTACCCTTTCTTGTACGGGCATTGTTCTTGGTTTTTTGTCCACGTACAGGTAGCCCTCTGCGGTGACGGAGACCACGATAACAACCGATGTCCATCAAACGCTTAATGCTCAATTGAACTTCAGACTTCAGAGCGCCTTCAATCTTAAATTTTTCTGCAATAAATGCACGGATTGCATTCGATTCTTCATCGCTCCAGTCCTTTACTTTTTTATCAAAGCTCACACCAGAATGTGCCAAGACCTTCTGAGCAGTTCTTCGGCCAATGCCAAAAATGTAAGTAAGGCTAATTTCGCCTCTCTTGTTATCGGGAATATCAACGCCAGCAATACGTGCCATAATTATCCTTGTCTTTGTTTATATCTAGGGTTCTTTTTGTTGATCACATACAGCTTGCCCTTGCGCCTGATGATCTTGCAATCAGCGCTGCGTTTCTTTATGGATGATCTTACTTTCATTTTACTTGTATCTAAATGTTATTCTGCCTTTTTTCAAATCATAAGGTGACATTTCCAACCTTACTTTATCTCCTGGAAGGATGCGGATATAATGCATCCTCATCTTTCCTGAAATATGTGCGAGCACTTCGTGACCATTCTCCAATCTCACATGAAACATTGCATTTGACAACGCCTCTGTGATGGTCCCGTCCTGCTCTATCGACTTTTGTTTCGCCACTTATACGAATAGTTTTCTTCTATATACTCGTGTGTTGTCAATACCTCTGTTCTGCCTTCGTAGACTGCTACCATATGCTCAAAATGAGCTGAAGGTTTGCGATCTGCCGTGCGGATTGTCCAACCATCCTTTTCCTGAACCACGTTTTTAGTTCCCATGTTGATCATTGGTTCTATTGCGAAAACCATTCCTGGCATAATCTTCACTCCTTTTCCCCGCTTTCCGTAATTCGGAACTTCAGGATCTTCGTGAAGACTTTTACCAACTCCATGACCTACTAACTCCCTCACCACACCGTATCCGAATGATTCGACAAAGCTTTGTATCGCAAAACCAATGTCTCCAATCCGGTTACCTACTTTAGCTTGCTCAATTCCCAAAAAGAGCGAGTCATAAGTCCTATTCAGCAGATTCAAAACTTCCTGACTTACCTTCTCCAGGGGATAGGTGTAAGCAGAATCGCTATGAAATCCCTTGAACAGCACCCCGCAGTCAATAGAGATTATATCGGTCTCTTTTAACTGGTTGTTTCCCGGAAACCCGTGAACCACAGTATCATTGACTGAGATGCACAACGCAGCCGGAAAGCCGTGGTAGTTCTTAAACGAAGGCGAGCCTCCATGATCCCGAATAAACTCCTCTGCAATTTTATCCAACTCTTTGGTTTTCACACCAGGCGTAATGTGCCGGGCTACTTCCCCATGCGCTTTTCCTAAAATTTGAGCGCTTTCTTTAATCAGTTGAATATCATTTGCCGATTTGTAGTGGACCATTCCAACTCAAGCCGCAGCAAACTGAGAACGTCCTTTTACTCTTCCAGATTTCATCATCCCTTCATAATGCCTCATCAACAAATAACTCTCAACCTGTTGAAGTGTGTCAAGCACAACCCCTACAAGAATCAAAAGCGATGTGCCGCCATAGAACTGGGCAAAATTTGGCGTAATGCCAGCGAGCACCGCAAAAGCAGGCATGATGGCAATTATCGCCAGGAAAATAGCACCTGGTAAAGTAATCTTTGATAAAATACTATCTATAAACTCAGCAGTTTGTTTTCCGGGTTTGATGCCAGGAACAAAACCACCATTACGCTTTAAGTTATCTGCAATGTCATTTGAGGGAACAGTAATCGCAGTATAAAAAAAGGTGAAAACCAGGATTAGTGACGCAAACAATAAGTTATACTGCCACGAAGTAAAATCTGCAAAAGTCGATCCTACGTATGCACCAATATCACTATCCCTCCAGATACCAGCCAATAATGGAGGTATAAACATTAATGCTTGTGCAAAGATAATGGGCATTACACCAGCAGAATTTAACTTCAAGGGGATGAAATCGCGCTTACCTCCATATAGTTTATTGCCCACGACTTGTTTTGCATATTGTACAGGTATTCTCCGAACAGCCTGGGTTAAGGCAATCACTCCAACCACTACAAAGAACAATGCTAAAATTTCAATGATCGTCAAAATAGCACCGCCCATTCCCTTGCCGGTAATCTCTTGATAAAGGGCGGCTGGAAAACGAGACACAATACCGATCATAATCAACATGCTGATACCATTACCAATTCCTTTATCCGTAATTCTTTCACCCAGCCACATACAGAACACGGTACCTGAAATCAGGATAATGATGGATGAAATAGTAAAGAAAGTTCCTGGATAGAGCATGGCCTCCGTGTTTATAGTGGCACGCAGGTAAGCATATGATTGAGCCGCTGTTATGGCGATTGTCAGAACGCGGGTAAACTGATTTAATTTCTTTCGGCCACTGTCTCCTTCCTTTTGCATCTTAGTAAAATGAGGAACGGCCACGGTGAGCAGTTGAACAACAATGGATGCTGAAATGTAAGGCATAATGCCCAATGCAAAAATAGAAGCCCTGCTAAATGAACCTCCTAAGAAAGTATTTAGGAGGTCAAATACTCCACCCTGATTCCCGGAAAGTGCATTTGCATCAACACCAGGAAGCACAATATAGGATCCCAATCTGAAAATGATGAGGAATCCGATTGTGTTGATGATCCGAATCCGAAGATCTTCGATTGAAAAAATGTTCTTTATGGTTGTAAAGAATCGTTTCATTTTAAATAGTTGTAGCCGTTCCGCCTACGTTTTCGATCGCCTTTGCTGCCGTGGCTGAAAAAGCATGAGCTTCAACACTAACTTTAGCTTTTAGCTCTCCTCTTCCTAAGATCTTAACCTGATCCTTCTTCCCGACAATTCCATTGTCAATCATTAATTGGAAACTTAAGGAAGATGCTTTTGTTTTTTGAGCAAGATCTTCAAGAGCGTCAAGATTGATACCCTTAAAATATACCTTATTGTTATTCTTAAATCCAAACTTTGGAACCCGTCTCTGAAGAGGCATCTGACCACCTTCGAATCCTACTTTGGTACTATGTCCTGACCGAGATTGCGCTCCCTTATGTCCACGACCTGCAGTACTGCCACCTGAACCCTGGCCTCTGCCTAATCTTTTGTTATTCTTTACCGATCCATCGGCCGGCTTTAATGTATGCAGCTTCATGTTATAATTCTGTTACGGCCACTAAATGACTTACTTTTTTTACCATACCCTGAATCTGTGCCGTGTATTCCACCTCAACAGCAGCGTGTACTTTGCCTAAACCCAATGACTCGATTGTGCGCTGTTGCCGCTCGGGTCTTTTGATCATGCTTCGGGTTTGCGTAATCTTAACTTTAGCCATGATTCTTAACCGTTAAAAACTTTTGATAATGAAATACCTCTGTTTCTGGCAATGGTCTGAGGATCTCTCATACTCGTCAACGCTTTGAATGTTGCTTTCACCACGTTATGAGGATTGGAAGAACCTTTTGACTTAGCCAATACATTGTGCACACCTGCACTTTCCAATACAGCACGCATAGCACCACCGGCAATTACTCCTGTTCCTGCCGAGGCGGGCTTTAATAAAACAAAGCCACCTCCAAACTTACCAAGTGATTCATGTGGAACGGTTCCTTTAATGATGGGAACTTTCACAAGATGTTTTTTGGCGTCATCTATTCCTTTTGTAATGGCATCCGTTACTTCATTGGCCTTACCAAGTCCATAGCCTACCACTCCATTTCCGTCTCCAACCACAACAATGGCCGAAAAGCTAAACCTTCTACCTCCTTTGACCACTTTCGCTACACGCTGAATGGCAACAACCTTTTCTTTCAGGTCGATTTCGCTAGCTTTAACTGTGCTGACGTTACTTTGTGTCATGCTTTTAAAATTTTAAGCCTCCCTCTCTGGCACCTTCTGCCAAAGCCTTGATGTTTCCATGATATAAAAAACCATTGCGATCAAAAACGATATTACTTACGCCAGAAGCCAATGCCTTTTCGGCCACTTTCTTACCAACAGTTTTAGAAATGGTCATATTCACGCCTCCTTTTTTATCCAACTCAACTGACGAAGCCGCTACCAGAGTAGCTCCTTTAGAGTCATCAATTAATTGAACATAAATGGCGCTATTGCTTTTAAATACCGAAAGACGAGGTCTCTCTGTTGTGCCCTCCAATCTCTTGCGGACGCCCATTTTGATTCTTGCCCTTCTTTCTGTCTTTACGTTTGCCATACTCTTATATTATTTAGCAGCAGCCTTACCAGCTTTTCTACGAACAAATTCACCTACATAACGGATACCTTTTCCTTTGTAGGGCTCAACTTTTCGGAGTGATTTTATCTTTGCGGCAACCTGTCCGAGCAATTGTTTATCAATTCCTTCTAATGTAATTATTGGGTTTGCACCCTTCTCTTGTGAGGCCTGAAGCTTCAATTCTGTCGGAATAGCTACAAATACATTGTGTGAAAAACCAAGGCTTAACTCTAATACATTGCCTTGCGAAATCGCTTTATAACCTACTCCTATAATCTCCAACTGTTCTTTGTATCCTTCGTTTACACCTTTTACCATGTTTGCGATTAGTGCGCGATAGAGTCCATGAAGTGCCTTATGACCTTTCTCATCTGACGGCCGATGAACTGAAATATTCCCTTCAGCCTGAGTGATTTTGAAATCAGGGGAGAGCACCTGATGAAGTTCGCCCTTAGGTCCCTTCACGGACACTTTATGTGTACTCTCTGAAAACGTGCACATCACACCTTTTGGAAGAGCTATTGTTTGTTTGCCTATTCGTGACATTTCCTTTCTATATTATTAATAGACGTAACACAAAACTTCGCCACCCACATTTAATGCTTTTGCTTCTTTATCGGTAATTACACCTTTTGAGGTGGATAGAACAGCAACACCCAACCCGTTCAAAACCTTCGGCAGTTCATCGGCAGGCTTATATTGACGAAGGCCAGGTGAACTAACGCGGTGAAGTTTGGATATGGCAGATTCTTTTGTCTCCGGATTATATTTCAAGGCAATCTTAATTGTGCCTTGCTTATTGGATGTTTCCTCAAACTTGTAATTGAGAATATAGCCTTTGTCGAAAAGAACCTTAGTCAATTCCTTTTTTAGATTTGACGCTGGAACATCCACAACACGGTGACGAGCCTTTATGGCATTCCGTACGCGGGTCAAGTAGTCTGCAATCGGGTCAGTTGTTTTCATTTTGTTCTTAATAAGCAAACCCGCCAAAAAAAACGGGGCTGCAAAGTTATTCAATCCTTTTATCTATTCAAATAGCCACTTATCTTTTACCAGCTGGCTTTTGTTATTCCTGGAATCTTACCATCTGAAGCCATTTGACGGAATTGGTTACGGCAAAGGCCGAATTTTCGCATATATCCTCTTGGTCTGCCTGTTAGCTTGCAACGGCTGTGCAACCTTACTGCTGAAGAATTTCTGGGTAGCTTATCCAATCCTTCCCAATCTCCTGCCGCCTTAAGAGTCTTACGTTTGGCGGCATAGCGCTTCACCAAAGCTTCCTTCTTTCTGTCTCTTGCTATTACTGATAGTTTTGCCATGAGTCTATTAGTTTTTATTTACGAAGGGCATCCCGAGTGCTTTGAGAAGTTCGTAGCTTTCTTCGTCAGTCGTTGCATTGGTCACGAATGTAATGTCCATGCCGTTGATTTTATTCACTTTATCAATTGATATCTCAGGAAAAATGATCTGCTCTTTTACACCCAATGTATAATTGCCACGACCATCAAAACCTTTATCGCTGATACCTTTAAAATCGCGAACACGCGGCAATGCCACATTTACCAAACGATCCATGAATTCGTACATGCGATCACCTCGCAACGTAACTTTTACACCAATAGCTTGATCTTTTCTCAACTTAAAATTGGAGATGTCCTTTTTGGACCGTGTGGCTACTGCCTTCTGCCCTGATATGGTTGTGATTTCTTCCAAACCCACATCAATCATCTTTTTGTCGGCTACCGCTGCACCAATACCCTTGTTGATACAGATTTTTTGAATTCTAGGAACTTGCATGACCGATTTAAATTGAAACTTCTGCTTCAATGCCGGAACAATTTCCTTTAGGTATCTCTCTTTTAGTCTTGGAATTGCCATCACTTTATAAATTCTCCTGTTTTCTTTGAATAACGCTGAAGCTTGCCCTGTGTATTTAATTTACGTCCAGTTCTGGTTGGTTTTCCAGTTGCAGGGTCAACCAACATCAGGTTACTGATGTGGATAGTTCCTTCTATTTTCTTAATTCCACCTTCAGGTTTACCAGCAGAAGGCTTTTGGTGCTTCGTGATCATATTGATCCCTTCCACAACCACACGGTTTGTGTCTACATCTACTTCTAAGACTTTTCCGGTCTTAGGTTTATCAGGGGTGCCTTTATCGTTGCCAGCAATCACCATTACAGTGTCACCTTTGCGAATGTGCAGTTTAGGCTGCTTGTTAAACTTCCTTTCCATGGCTTATAATACTTCGGGTGCTAGTGAAACAATTTTCATAAACTGCTTTTCGCGAAGCTCACGTGCAACCGGTCCAAAAATGCGGGTACCGCGAGGTTCATTCTGTGGGTTTAATAAAACTGCTGCGTTATCCTCAAAACGGATGTATGATCCGTCCTTTCTTCTTATTTCCTTTTTAGTGCGCACGACTACTGCGGTAGATACACTGCCCTTTTTCACCTGGCTGGTGGGGATCGCTGACTTCACTGTTACAACGATTTTGTCGCCCACACTGGCGTAACGTCTTCCTGTTCCGCCCAGTACGTGTAAGCAAAGAACCTCTTTAGCCCCGCTATTATCTGCTACAATAAGTCTGCTTTCAGTTTGTATCATGATTACTTCGCTTTTTCAATAATTTCAACAAGTCTCCACCTTTTGTTCTTACTTAATGGCCGTGTTTCTGCGATACGAACGGTATCACCAATGCCCGCTTCGTTCTTTTCATCATGGGCCATTAACTTGGTGGTTTTATTCATGAACTTTCCATAAATGGCATGTTTCACCTTTCTGTCAATGGCAATGGTGATGCTCTTTTGCATTTTATTGCTAGTCACCTTGCCTGTTTTTTCTTTTCTAAGATTCCTTTCCATATGGAAATTACTTTTGAAGTTCTTTAGCCCTTAATTCTGTTTTAAGCCTTGCAATAAGTTTGCGAGTTTCATTGATCTTCATCGGATTTTCGACTGAGGAAACCTGATGAGCAAAACGGATTTTACGCAATGCTTCCTTTTCGCTACCGATCTTTTCCGTGAGCTCATCTTTGCTGAGTGCTTTTATTTCTGCGTTCTTCATACCTATTTAGCTTCTGCCTCTACGTAATCTCTTCTTATCGTGAACTTCGTTTTAAGTGGAAGTTTACCTTCTGCCAAAGCCAGGGCTTCTTTAGCCATGGCAATTGTTACACCACCCGCCTCGAATAAGATGGTGCCTGGCTTCACAACCGCTACCCAATATTCAGGAGCTCCTTTACCTTTACCCATACGCACCTCGGCAGGTTTCATGGTGATAGGCTTGTCAGGAAAAATCCTTATCCACACCTGGCCTTCACGTTTCATAGCACGGGTAACCGCTACTCGGGCCGCCTCCAATTGACGTGCTGTAATCCATCCTGGCTCTACAGCTTTCAGTGCGAAAGAACCAAATGCGATTGTATGTCCGCGCGTGGCCATCCCTTTCACTTTGCCTTTCTGCATTTTTCTGAATTTTGTCCTTTTTGGCTGTAACATGTTAGTCTACTTTACTATCTAGTCTACTTAATTTTACTATCTAGTCTACTTAATTAATTACCTCTTTCCACCACCACGATTAGGAGCCCCCCCGCGATTTCCAGCTGATGCGCCTCCACGGTTTCCTCCTCGATCACCAGTACCTTTTCTTTCGCCACGATCATTTCTGTCACGCGGACCCGCACTTCTTCTTTCGCCTGCCGGACCTCCTCCTTTGTTTTCGCCCTGTGCATTGCTAACCATCCCTACATTAGGGGACAAGTCACGCTTGCCGTACACTTCCCCTTTGAAAATCCACACTTTGATTCCTATTTTTCCATACACAGTTTGAGCTTCAGAAATAGCGTAATCAATATCTGCGCGAAGTGTATGTAATGGAATTCGGCCTTCCTTATATTGTTCAGTACGTGCCATATCAGCACCAGCCAAACGCCCAGATAACTTTATTTTGATACCCTCCGCTCCCACTCTCATGGCGGAAGCAATGGATTGCTTCATCGCTCTTCTGTAAGAAATCCTCGCTTCAAGTTGCTGCGCAACCGATTCACCTACTAGTTTTGCATCCAACTCAGGTCTTTTGATTTCGAAGATGTTAATCTGAACATCCTTTTGAGTCAACTTCTTTAATTCTTCTTTGATCTTATCAACTTCAGTTCCTCCTTTTCCAATGACAACACCCGGACGGGCCGTATGAACGGTCAAGGTGATTCTCTTTAGCGTGCGTTCAATTACAACCTTGGAAATGCCGCCTTTAGGGATCCGCGCATCTACATACTTTCTGATCTTCTGATCTTCTACCAATTTATCAGAGAAGGTCTTGCCTCCGTACCAGCTGGAATCCCAACCACGAACGATTCCCAATCTAAAACCAACAGGGTTAATTTTCTGTCCCATTATTACTTAGTTTCTTTTTTAGATTTTTTTTCTACAACCGCTGGCCTGCCTACCGGCAAGGCAGGCATTCTATCCACAACCAGGGTCACATGATTGGATCTCTTCCTGATCCGATGCGCGCGTCCTTGTGGAGCAGGCCTCAATCGTTTTAACTGACGGCCACCATCAACAAAAATTTCTTTCACAAATAAGTCCGCTTCTTCCAACTTCACATCTGAATTTTTTGCTTCCCAACCTGAAATGGCTGATAGCAATAACTTTTCAAGTTTGGCGGCAGCATGTTGTGGCTCATATTTTAAAATGCTAAGAGCTTTGCTTACTCGCTCGCCTCGGATTATATCAGCCACTAGCCTCATCTTCCTGGGAGAAGAGGGGACATTTTTCAAATAAGCCGTTGAAGGCCCTTTTTTTGCGGCATCTTTGATGGCAGCAATTTTGGCTCTTTTAACAACCGATCTTTTTGTTTTCTTTTCTACTGTTTCCATTTCAACTTACTATTTACTTCCACCTGAACTAGCGGCTGGACCAGTTGCTTTATTATTACCTGAATGACCTTTGAAGGTCCGGGTGGCTGCAAATTCACCCAACTTATGGCCAATCATATTTTCCGTTACATAAACTGGGATAAACTTATTGCCATTATGCACCGCGAAGGTGTGGCCTATCAAGTCAGGAGTAATTGTAGATCTGCGTGACCATGTTTTGATCACCGATTTCTTTCCAGACTGCTCCATGGTCTGAACTTTCTTTTCTAGACGTATATCTAGATATGGACCTTTTTTAATTGACCTTCCCATTGTTATTTCTTCCTCCTTGCAATGATTAAACCATCAGAATACTTTTTCGGGTGACGTGTCTTTTTGCCCTTGGCCAGTAGGCCTTTGCGAGATCTTGGATGACCACCTGAAGCTCTACCCTCACCACCACCCATAGGGTGATCTACTGGGTTCATCGCTACCGGCCTTGTGCGAGGACGTACACCTCTCCAACGGCTACGGCCTGCCTTACCTACACTTTCATTCATATGCTCCTGGTTGGAAACTGTTCCTACCGTAGCCATACATTTCACTAACACGAGACGCATTTCACCGGATGGCATTTTCAAGGTAGCATACTCACCCTCGCGAGCTACCAATTGAACAAACGAACCTGCACTGCGGGCAATTGAAGCCCCACTACCAGGTCTGTTTTCCACATTGTGTACAATTGTACCCACTGGAATCTTTGATAACGGAAGGGCATTACCCACTTCAGGTGCCACATCTTCACCCGATATCAACGTCTGGCCAACTGTAATTCCTTGCGGTGCGACAATATAGGTCTTGAATCCATCGGCATAGTATAATTTAGCAACACGAGCTGTGCGGGTAGGATCGTACTCAATCGACTGCACGATGGCTGGTATTCCAAACTTATTGCGTTTGAAATCAATTTCCCTTAGCTTTTGCTTGTGACCACCGCCAATATAGCGCATCGTCATAGCGCCCTGGCTATTGCGGCCCCCTGTCTTTTTCAAAGTAGTCAACAATGACTTCTCTGGTTTGGTCTCCGTTATATCGGAAAATCCAGGTGAAAATCTATGACGGGTGCCTGGGGTGATCGGTTTAAGTTTCTTCAACGCCATCGCTTCTAATATTATACGTTGCTATAAAAATCTATGACTTCTCCTGCTGCCAACGTCACCATTGCCTTCTTGTAATTTGGCTTGCGACCTGATAGAACTCCAGCTTTTGTATGGCGGGTTTTAAACTTCCCCATAACGGTGAGTGTATTGACGCGCTTTACATTCACACCATACATTTTTTCCACTGCATTCTTAATTTCTATTTTATTTGCCTCAGCATCTACGATAAAACCATAGGTGCCTTTCTCATTCAGAGAAGAGACTTTTTCAGTAACCAGGGGTCTTTTTAATATGCTCATTGGATTACTGCTTATTTTAATAGGTTGTCAATTTTACCAAGGGAGCTCTCTACGAAAATCAGTTTGTCAGCATTCATCAAATCATAGGTGGTAATCTGAGCTGCGGTTACAATTTTTGTGTTTTGAATATTCCTTCCTGACAAAACAATATTCTTGTTCGCCTCAGGAAGAACCAAAAGTGTTTTCTGATCACTTAAAGCCAATGACTTCATCATGCTTTGATATTGTTTCGTCTTTGGGGCTTCGAAGTTGAAATCTTCGAGTATGGCGATCATATTGTCTTTCGCTTTATAGCTGAGCGCTGATTTCTTTGCCAGCTCTTTCACTTTTTTGTTAAGCTTGAAAGAATAATCACGAACCTGAGGGCCGAAAACGCGACCACCGCCTTTAAAAAGGGGGCTCTTAATGTTACCTGCACGGGCACCACCAGTCCCTTTTTGTTTCTTTATCTTCTTAGAAGATCCTGAGATCTCATTACGTTGTTTGGCTTTGCTGGTACCTTGACGCTGATTAGCCAGGTAACTCTTTACATCCAGCCAAATCGCGTGGTCGTTAGGCTCAATAGCGAAGACATCACTGGAAAGGTTGATCTTCCTGCCCGTATTCTCGCCACTATACTTCAATACTGCTATGTCCATTATTTCTGCAGAATTACGGTTGAATTTTTAGCTCCGGGAACAGAGCCCGTTACAAGTATCAAATTTTTTTCTGGCATGATCTTTACAACTTTTAGGTTGTTCAGTTTTTTGCGGTCATTTCCCATGCGACCTGGCAGACGCTTACCCTTGATTACGCGGGAAGCAAACGATGCATTGCCCATTGAACCTGGTGCGCGTAAGCGATTGTGCTGACCATGAGTTTGGCCACCTACTCCGGCAAAGTTGTGACGCTTTACCACACCTTGAAAACCCTTTCCTTTTGAAGTACCAATGGCATCAATGAAATCACCCTCAGTGAAAATATCCTGAACGCGAATCTCTTTACCCAGCTCCAACAACGTATCGAATTCAGAATTAAAATCGCGAAACTCAATAACCTTACGCTTGGGCGTGGTGTTGGCTTTCTTGAAATGCCCCTGCATTGCTTTGGGAGTATTTTTTTCCTTTTTCTCACCAAACGCTATCTGTACGGCCTTATAACCATCAGTTCCCTCGTTTTTAACTTGGGTAATAATACAAGGACCTGCCTGAATAACGGTGACCGCTATATTATGGCCTTCAGCGTTGAATACGCTTGTCATTCCTATCTTCTTTCCAATTATTCCAGGCATAACTTTAACCCTTTTTTGCTTGTTTCTAAGTCCATTTACGGGTTCTGTACCGCAAAAAGGACTGCAAAGATAGAAACAGTTAGGGAGTTACCAAGTCCAGATTTTAAAATTTAGGCAGGATTTTAAGTAAATAGGAATTTGGTGAGGCCAAGGTGTTCTTTATGTTTTGATTTTCAAGTAGTTACAATATAATAATAATTGTTGATTTCAAATAAGAGCTGCAACATTAAAACTATGGTTGGTGGGCAAAACAAAACAAAGTACTTTTCTGGTTCATAGATAAAAAAATGTGGAAAAAACGCTGAGAGGAAATCACGCCCTCGTTTTCTTATTCATCTCCTTATTGCTGCTCTTCTTTCTCAATATTGCATTAGGAAGCGTTAAAATTCCTTTCAACCAAATTTTAGAAAGCCTTTCGGGGCAAAGTGAACAAAACATCTTGAATGACATTATCTGGCAATTTCGCTTTCCGAAAGCCATTACATGCATAGTGGCGGGGGCTTCATTAGCAACAGGCGGCTTATTGATGCAAACTCTTTTTCGCAATGCGCTTGCCGGCCCAGATGTGCTTGGACTTAGTGCTGGAGCTAGCCTTTTAGTTTCTTTAACTATTCTATCCGGAAATGCAATTGTACTGTCCAATGGGCCATGGGCAATTTCAATCGCTGCGAGTATTGGCAGTGGAGCCGTATTCCTTCTCATTATCAGTATTGCCAATCGCCTTCGCGACAACATGTCCTTGCTTATCATTGGACTTATGATAGCAGCCGTCACACAATCATTCGTCAGTGTTCTTCAGTTTGTAAGCAAGGCTGAAGACTTACAAGCGTTTATGATCTGGACGCTGGGTAGCGTGGGTGGAACAAACGGTCAGGAAATAGAGGTGATGATGGTAATATTTTGCATTGGTGGATTAATCAGCTATTCCTCGATCAAATCATTAAATGCTTTACTACTTGGAAATAATTATGCTCAAAGTGTTGGCATCAATTTGAAGCGTTCCCGATTCTTGATTGTATTGGCCACCAGCCTGATGACAGGTGTGGTGACAGCTTTTTGCGGGCCTATTGCTTTTGTAGGATTGGCCGTTCCTCATATGGTACGATTGATGATAAGAACCAGCAATCATAAAATACTCATTCCGGCAGTAATGATAGGAGGAGCAATTCTCCTGCTGGGTTGTGATATTCTAGCTCAACTTCCGGGAAGCACACAAATCTTGCCCCTTAATGCCGTTACCTCAATCATTGGTGCCCCTGTTGTGATTTGGATGATTTTAAAAAACAAAAAAACTTCGGTTTAAAAAAATGAGTTCATTCCTGTCTATGCAAAATCTTGATCTCGGTTACCTCGATGGGAAAAACAACAATTTACTTTTTGAAAATCTCAATCTCGATTTATTAGCTGGTGAGCTTGTGTGCTTTATGGGGCCAAATGGAATTGGTAAATCGACTCTCCTAAGAACACTAGCAGGATTGCAGAAACCTTTGTCAGGCACAGTTGTAAGGAAAAAGAAAATTTCGGTGGTGCTCACGGATCGCGTTCATGCCTATAACATGACCGTCCAGGATTTGGTAACGTTTGGACGCTATCCTTATTTAAATTGGGATATCACACTTCAGGAGGAAGATCATTCTATCATAGATCGCTCGATCGCACAGGTTCATCTGGAAAATTTAGCAGACAAAAATATTGAGGAACTCAGTGATGGTCAGCTTCAGATGACGATGATTGCCCGCGCCCTGGCGCAGGAAACAGAAATACTTTTATTAGATGAACCAACAGCACACCTTGATCTTAACAATCGAGTGGAGATCATGAATTTGTTGCGACACCTGGCTCGGACAGCGAATAAAGCGATCTTAGTTGCCACACATGAATTGGATTTAGCTTTGCAGACTGCAGATAAAATCTGGTTGGCAACAGCCAATAAAAAAATACTGACAGGTCTACCAGAAGATTTGGTTTTGGATGGTTCGTTTGATGACGTTTTTCAACTGAAAGGTTTTGACTTAAAAACAGGAAAGATAAGCCATGAAGCGCACCGTAAAATTTCAGTTCAACTGATTGGGGAAGGTCATGAATATCTGTGGACGAAGAATGCACTGGAGAGAAGTGGGTATAAAATCCGCAGTGATTCAGATATAGTTGTAACCGTAAATAAAGAAGGAGAAAAAACGATTTGGAAACTTTCTTTCTTTGAATTAAAAAAAACATGTGATACCCTCATACAACTTCTTTCTGTTCTGGAGAATCAAATCAAGCAACAATAGAATTCCGGTCATTAAATCCATTCCACTCCCAACCCCGGCTTATCAGAGCACGACATGATTCCATTCTTTAAGATGAAGCCACCTTTCACCACTTAGTGGGCGAGGTTCAGATTCATTTTCCTGTTCGATCTTTTTTGGGGAGTTTAAACCCTATCATTCGCATAGGTTCAGTTTTTGGGTTCAATAACTCTTTCAAATAATCAAAAATCAATTTTATATCATCATCCTGCCGGACAACTTTTCTTTCTAGTTGCTCTAACTTCAACAACACGTCTTTATGTGTAGATAACATCTCTCTCATTCGCGTGAATACCCGTATGATATGGATATTGACCAATACCGCACGTTCACTATTCAATACACTGGAAAGCATCGCAACTCCTTGTTCCGTAAAAGCAAAGGGCATTTTCCTCGTGCCTCCCCAGCCTTTCCCACCAGATGGCTGACTTGATATTCCAAAATGGAATATCAAGTCCTTAAACTCCTTGTCTGTAAGCTGGAACATGAAATCTTCCGGAAAGCGATTCAAATTACGTTTTACTGCTTTGTTTAAATTCCCAGTAGTAACATCGTATAGCTCTGCCAGATCCTTGTCCAACATTACCTTCTGCTTTCTGATAAAATGGATTTTATTAATCACTATTTCATCAGCTATGGCAATGTTCTTTATCATCTTTATATTTTTCGTTATTTGGATTTAAATCCTCTCCACTCCCAACCCCGGCTTATCAGAACACGACATGATTCCGTCTTTCAGGATAAAGCCTCCTTTAACAACATCTCTTGCCAAATCCAGGCTTCCATCAAGATCGATGTATTTTGTATTGGAACAAGCAAATGCAGTATGAAGGGCGGCCGTAATGCTCACAATGCTTTCATCGTTACATCCCCAGAAAAGATCTACACCTTCTTGTAAAGCAATGTCAGCAATCTTTAACCCCTGACTTATTCCTCCACATTTCATCAGCTTAATATTAAAAATACCAGAAGCTCGCGGGGGCTTTACTAATTCCAAGGCATCCCTCGCAGATAACAGCGATTCATCTGCAGCGATTACCCTTCTTATTTCATCAGGAAGTTTTTTTGTCTCTGCAACGGCTTTCGCTGGAAGGGGCTGTTCAATCAATTCAATATCTAAGTGTTTGGTCTTATTATAAAACTCAATTGTTTGGTCATAGGTATATCCCTGGTTTGCATCAATTCGAATAACAAACTTCTTCCCAAACTTTTCCCGAAGTTTTACGATTCGTTCCATATCTTCCCTCAGATCTTTGCCCAGCTTCACTTTTAATATCTTGAATCCTCTTTCCGCATACTCTTGCGCCTCTTTCAAGGTTTCCTCTACGTTCTTGATACCAATTGTGTTTGAGGTTGGCAACGACTTTATTTTCTGTCCTAAGAACTGCACCAATGGAATGCCCAAAAACTTTGTAAAAGCATCGTAAAGCGCAATGTCAATAGCGGCAAGGGCGGCAGGTGTTTTTGGAAATTTTTTAGAAAATTCAAAATTAAGTTGATTGAATTCACGAATATCTCTGCCAATCAAAAGCTCCAGATTTTTCTCTTGAAGTGTTTCTAATGTTTGGTTTAAGTTTTCACCCGTTACATATTCGCTGGGGTTGGCCGCACCCATTCCTGTAACGCCATTGTCTAATGTGATTTCAACAAATGCGTTTAAGACTTCGTCAATTGTCTTGAACGCAATCGTATAGGGTTTTGTGTTGCCGAGGTTAGTTGACCACACGTTGATGGATTTTATTTTCATTTTAATCTTTTTCGAATCAGCTTGGGATTTCTCTTGGCATGAAAGACGCCAAAAATAACAATGTCTTTATCAATTAATTTGTAAATGATCCGGTAAGGAAATCGATCCAGAACCTTTACTCTGGAACTTCTGTACCTAATTGCACAATGAAGGGGATTAGCTTCTATTTTTGCCAGCGCTTCTTCAAGACATTTCAAAAACTCTTCTTCCAATCCCCGTTTCTGGTCTGCATACCAGTCGCTTATTTCTAATATATCATCCTTTGATTGCGGATGATATCGAACGAAATGTTGAGTCATTTCTTTTTCAAAAATGCCTTCACTTCTTCCCAAGAGTAAGTTTTGGTTCTTCCATGCTCATAATCGTCAAGCCTTTGGTCAAGTTCACGCTTTTGCCCCGTGGTCAATGGCATTTTCTCCCGATCATCAGGATTAAGGCTATCCCATATCCTTTCGATCATTGAAATTTTATCATCAAAACTCAAGTGCTTTAAATCTTCAGAAGTTATCATGGCATATGATTTTCTCAGGGAAGTAAATTTACAAAATAGTTTTACACCTGCGCAATCGACTTCTCTATCATGTCGACAAAAATCGGAACCAGTCTGGCTACGCCATCTTCTAACGGAAGTATAACGGGCATTCCCAGTTCGTTTTCTTTTGCAGCTGCATAATCGCGGGCTTCTTTCTCCGTCATGTGATGCGTGTTGATCGTGATTGCTACTGTCGGAGCACCATAAATCTTTATAAGCGCAATTTCATCTTTTATGTCTGCGATGTTAGCCGGATAGTCTTCCAAGCCCTTGTATTTTTTTCGAGTAGGATTGTGTTGAATCAACGCTGCATCGGCATCAGCAGATATTATCCACTCTGCCCCTGCCGGACCACTCGGATTGCGCAATGAGGACTGACCTTCAATAAAAATAATATCAGGTTTAGCCTCTCTCCAACACTGTACTACTGCGTGTTCCATTTCTCCGCTTATGAAATCATTCAGGGTGCTATCAAACACAAATCCATATTTCGCTCCCTGCATCCAACCCGTTTGTCCGGTATAAATCATCTCAGCTTTATAGCCGGCAACTTTCATTGCTTCTACTAAAAATCTTGTGGTAGTTCGCTTGCCAAGTGCGCAGTCTGTTCCTAATACAGCGATCTTTGGACAACGCACTGTTTTTATTTCTCCGGTCCAGAAATGAAGGTCCTTAACTTTCTTTGGTTTGCGAACATCTATTATCTCTAACCCACGCGATTTGGCAAAATCTGCCAGCTCGGTGATATCTGAGATATATTCATGCAACCCGTTAATTAAACCATAGCCATGTACCAAGGCATCTTTTAAAATGGCACGAAGAGAATCTGGAATAATGCCACCTTTCGTGGCCACTCCAACTATACCAAAAACCGCTTTCTCTTTGCCATTCTTTGCAAAGTCACCTATCGAAGCATGAATGGGAATGTTTCTCTTTTTTCCATCCAACACCTCACCTGCATCCTTGCCAGGGTACTTATCATCAATCACACCAACAATATTGAATCGGTCGGTACCCCGAATCAGACCGTGAGCAGTTTTACCATTACTGGAGTCCAGATGCCCTGCCGTGATAATAATGGCGTTGGTTTTTTGCATGGTTAAAATTTGAGTGCGAAAATTTCGGTGAATAAGTAGTAATGTGCAAGTGTTATTGAGTATGAATTGGAACTAATGATCATAAGATATCCGAAACGAAGTAAGATCTGGCTTGTAGTCTTTCTTTCGCTTTAGTTCATATTCATAAATCAATTGCCCCAGATTTTTCATGAATGGATAGCCTAAGGACTTGTATTCATATTTGTCATCTCCATAAATTCCATCAGTGTTGGTGTTGATCACCGTTGAAAGCATGAACTCTACACCGTTTTCAAAATCTACGATATAGGCATTATCGATAAGATAACCATAGGCGTCTCCCACTTTGTTAAATATCCGGATGGTCGATGGAATTTCTGATTTGTCTTCTCCGAACATCAGGAACTTGCAATAGGCATCATACTTCGAGCTATCTTTCTTATAAGGTGGATATGAAGTTTCTGTTGGCAACTGCGACATGTATTTCATAATGAATTGACGGTCCTGTTCAGTAATATCAAATCGAAGGCTTGGCTTCACTGTTTCAGGGAACAATAAAGCCCGTAAAAGTCTTTGTTGATCAGAGAGCGAGTAAAAGTTTTTGTAGGTAAAGTCAAATGGCTTTTCCACCAGAATATCATTTTTGATATATCCCTTTCCTTTTAATACCGCTTTGGGAGCCTGAATGGAATCATTATTGACTAGCATGGGTTGTGAATAAATGAGGGTATTGTTCGCAATGAACCGGATGGCCTCTGTATGTCTATTTTGATCAGGCGTCAGGGGCCTTTCCAGCCGATGCAGGATGCGCATGTTATATCCCTTTTCATTCAAAATCCTGTTTGTTTGTGCTTGGCCCATAAACTCATAAAGCCTGTTGAAGGCATCATTATCGCTCACTACTAAAATCTTCTTAGTGTAGTGGCCCACCGAAGGCAATCCGTTTTCCGAGGTGGAATCTTTGTTTACACTGAATTGCCCGTCATATACGCTATCATGAATCATTGGTGTATACTTATCCAGCTCTTTTATACTTAACTTCTTTAACTTCTCAAGTGACAGTAAAACTAAGGGCAATTTAACTGTTGACGCAGGGTAGAAGTATCGGGTGGTATCAACATTAAAGCTAAAAGTTTTGAAATGAGGTCGGTTATTTTCGTTCCGGGTGATCTGGGTATACATGATTTGAACTTCCAATGAATCACGCTTGCCCAAAATCTGATTAAACTGGTCTGGCTTACTCGTCATGAGATTCTCCAACAACCATTCATTTTCTTTTATTTCATTTTCACAACACATCAAAATCGCCAAAAAAGTGGCTGCCAGAATAATTATTAGAATGGATTTTGCCATAAAGAAATTTGAGGCATGAAATTAGCGTAAATTTGGTTGGTTAATATTTACCCTATGAAATACTTATTGGCATTGCTCATTTTCGCCATTGCCTTAACCGGCAGGACACAAGCTATCGTTGGGACCTGGCAACTGACGGAAGAAAAGACTTGCTTTTTGAATCAATTTGAAAAAAGTGAAACCGAAAAAGAGTTGGAAAGCGGCCTGGGTGGCTCCCAAAATTCTGTAGCCAAGTTGATCAAGTTTGACGCAAAAGGCGGTGGTGAAGAAGGAATATTTTCAACGGGCAAGAAAAAAGGAAGTGGTATGAATTCATTCAAGTGGAAAATCGATGGACAAGAGCTTCATTTCATCGACAAAAAATCAGGAATCATTACGCAACGATTTGTTTTAGACGAACTTGGTACCTCCACACTTCGCATCCACAATGCTGCCCGGGACTGCGAGGTGAAAATTTTCTCAAGAGTAAAATGACAGAGGCCATTACTACCAAGCGCGATATCCGCAAACTAAAACTTGAGGAGCTAAAAGACTTTTTTGTTCAGCATGGGGAAAAACCATTTCGGGCACTGCAAGTGTATGAGTGGTTGTGGATGAAGTCTGCGAAAAGTTTTGAGCAGATGACTAATATCTCCTTACCCTTACGGGAAATGTTGAAAAAACACTTTGTGATCAACCACATCAAAGTGGATAACATGCAACGTAGTAGTGATGGGACTATCAAAAATGCCGTGACGCTCCACGATGGATTAATAGTTGAGTCTGTCTTAATCCCTACTGAAAAAAGAATAACAGCTTGCGTTTCCTCACAAGTTGGTTGCAGTCTGGCCTGTAAGTTTTGCGCCACAGCTCGCCTTAAACGTCAACGAAATTTAAGTGCTGATGAAATTTACGATCAGGTGGTTGCCATTAAAGAACAAGCCGAACTATTCTTTGGAAGACCGCTAACCAACATCGTATTTATGGGTATGGGCGAACCCTTGTTGAACTACGCCAACGTAACAGAAGCTATCGAAAAAATCACGAATCAGAAAGGATTGGGCATGGCCAGTAAACGGATTACACTATCAACTGTTGGCATTGCAAAGATGATCATTAAAATGGCGGATGATGATGTGAAATTTAACCTGGCCGTATCACTCCATGCTGCCATCGATAAAACACGATCCTCTATTATGCCCATTAATGACAGCAATTCATTAGATGAGTTAGGAGAAGCCCTTCACTATTGGTATAATAAGACCAAACGCAATGTTACCTATGAATATGTGGTTTGGAAAGGAATTAACGATACGGAAGAGCACGCCAAAGCTTTGCTGAAATTTTGTAAAATCATCCCCTCCAAAGTAAATCTCATCGAATACAATCCCATTGATGACGGAGAGTTTCAGCAAGCCTCGGATGAGGTGCTGAACATGTACATGCATTTATTGGAAAGCAATGGCATCACCACGCGCATTCGCAAAAGCAGAGGCAAAGACATTGACGCAGCCTGTGGACAGCTGGCAAATAAGTCATAGAACTATTTTGTATTTTTAATCATCTCACCCTCAATACAATGTAACCGATTTTGTATTCCTTTAACCTAGGGCATGAAGAATTTCGCTTCTTCACTAATTGCAGTTTTCTTGTTCTTGCATACCTCTCATTTGGTTGGCCAAGCCCCCATCATAGTTTCAGGAATTGTAGTGGACTCCGCCTCCAGACAACCTCTGCCTTTTGTTGCCATTCAGATTAAGGACCAGCCCTCTGGGCAATCTTCAGCAAATGATGGGTCTTTTTCAATTTCGTGTTTTCTTCACGATACACTGGTTTTTACCCGGCTTGGTTATTTCCCTTTTTTATACATTGTTCTGAAACAAGAAGAGTTTCTGAAAATTGAATTAGTTGAAAATGCTAAAATGCTAAAAGAAATCACCATTTATGATAAAATAATTATCCCCGGAGTTGATCGGTGGAGAAAAACTATAAAACCTTCTAAGCCACTCAAATTTGAAAACGCAGCTCAGGCAGCTGACCGGGGAATTCTACCCACGTTTGGGCCGGGCATTATCATGGGGTTTGGCGGTAAAGACAAATCCAAAAAGAAAAGGGATGATTTAGTTAAGACAGAAGCGTATCGCGCCACTATTAACTCACCTGAAGTAATGAAGCAACTGATGGACCTCTACTCTATTTCCCAAGAAACTTATTATCGAAAGCTGGAAGCGTTTAACAAAGAAAATCCCGATGCTGCGAACCTCACCTCACGCAAGGAGATTATTTCCATGCTCATTCAATTCTTTGCGCTTAAAGAACCATAACAAAGTCTTTGCTAAATTTAAAGCATGGAAGAACATTTCGAATCATCAGAAAAAGTAAGAGACTTTGTCATTGGCATGAGCGATGGGTTAACGGTGCCTTTTGCGCTTGCTGCCGGTTTGAGCGGGGCCATTGATTCGACCGCTATAGTGATCACCGCAGGCTTGGCAGAAATCGCTGCAGGTTCCATTGCTATGGGATTAGGGGGCTACCTGGCGGGACGGACGGAGATTGAGCATTACGATTCCGAAGAAAGGCGGGAATACGATGAGATTGTGAACAAACATGAAATAGAGATTGATGAAACCAAAGAAATTTTTGCCGAATATGGATTGAATGATCAACTTCAGGAAACCATCGCACGTGAGATGGCAAAAAACCCAAAGAAGTGGGTGGACTTCATGATGCGCTTTGAACTTGGCCTGGAAAGACCAGATAAGAATAGAGCGTTCCAAAGTGCCTCAATTATTGGTGTGTCTTATATCATCGGAGGCCTGATACCCCTCAGCGCTTACTTTTTTACAGGATCCTCCCGCGAAGGATTAATCTACTCTTCGATTATCACTGCCATTTGTCTCATTGCATTTGGTCTGATCAAAAGCAAACTAACTGGCCAACCTTTGCTGAAGGGAACTTTGCGTGTTACGCTAGTTGGCGGAGCGGCTGCAGCGGCTGCCTTCCTTATTGCGAAGTGGATCTCCTAATCGATTTGTAAAAGATTTTTAGCGAATGAAATCTTGGCTTGTTTCATTATCTCTGCCTGTGAAAACTATAGCACAACTTCTGATTAACCGGCATACAAAATGAAAACACAACCCGCATGGCTTGATAAAAAACTCTTCCCATTCGAATCTAAATGGATTGAAATTGAAGGAAACCAACTTCACTACATTGACGAAGGAAAAGATGAAGAAGAAACAATACTTTTTGTACATGGCACACCAGAGTGGTCGTTTGGCTGGCGCGATCTTGTAAAAGAATTACGAAATCATTACCGATGTATTGCCCTTGATATGTTAGGTTTTGGCTTATCGGATAAGCCGAAGCACGGAGATTATACGTGCAAGGCACATTCGGACCGCCTTGAACTGTTCATTCATAGACTAGGTCTAACAAATTTCAACCTGATGGCGAACGATTTCGGAGGAGGAATCAGCTTGCGATATGTTGTTGATAATCCTACGAAGGTTAAAAAGATCATGCTCTTCAACACCTGGATGTGGTCGTTGAAAACCGACAAACATTACTCAGGCCCGGCCAAAGTGATGAACACCATGCTTGGAAAAATCATGTATCTGAATTTTAACTTTCCGGTAAACGTGGTGATGGCAGCTGCATTTGGCGACAAGAAGAAACTGACCAAAGAAATTCATGCACATTATAAAAAGGCATTACCGAATGCAGCATCAAGGGTCGGTGCTTACACATTTGCGAAAGAATTGACGAACGCTTCCGACTGGTGGCAATCCTATTGGGATAGGATGAATGTAATTGCTGACAAGCCGTTTCTTATTTTTTGGGGGATGAAAGACTCTTTCATCCCCCCAAAGGAACTGGAGAAATGGAAATCAAAACTGCCTTCTGCTAACGTTGTAATGTTTGAAGATGCCGGGCACTTTGTTCAAGAGGAAAAACCGAAGGAGATGATTAGGGAAATAAGGGAATTTCTAAAATGATTCTGGATGCTATAATTTATATAACTCTTCCGGCATCAAGAATCCAACATCCAGTTCTACTTCTTACTGGCATTGAACAACTTCTCCTTCTCGTCTTTGGTCAGGCTTTCATAACCACGATCTGAAATCTTGTCCAGGATAATATCAATTTCCTCTTGCGAGGCTTTTGAAAAACTGATAGATGGCTTTTTAGGCTCAGTCTTACGATAGGTAACTTTAACCTTCGGTCGTGTGGAAAATAATCCTTTGAACCATTCTATTGCAGTGGTGATCCAACCACCCCAGTTTACCCCAATTTGCAATTGTTTGATATACACAAATCCCATTAAGGCCCCTCCCAAATGGGCGATATTGCCCCCGGCATTTCCTCCAACCGATCCTAAAAATGAAAGGACAATATAAAAGCCTGCGATATACTTGATTTTTACCGGGCCAAGGAATAGCATAAAGAAGGTATAGTTCGGTAATAACGTGGCGGCTGCCACCATAACGGCAAATACGGCACCAGATGCACCTACCATGCCGTCAAAAGTCGCGCGTTCTTTGAAAAAGGGAATGGTGTTAAAAACAATGAGATAAACAACGCCTGCCGCTAAGGCACCCAATAAATAAAGGGCTACAAGCTTATCACTCCCCAGATATTCGATAAACAGCTTTCCAAACCAATATAACGCCAGCATATTAAAGAGAATATGAAATATGTCTGTAAGGCTATGTGCAAACGCATAGGTAAATATTGTCCAGGGTCGTGTGATAAATTCAATTAATTGTGGTGGAATAGAGAATTGATTATGAATAACATCAAAGAATGGCTTCAGTCCCGAAACTGTTGAAAAGACATATAAAATTGCCAATGTCAAAAACACCACCACGTTAATGATGATCAACTGAACATGCGAGTTGTTCGGTCTTTGAAAAGCATTTTTAAATTCTTCAAACATATCAATACTTCTGGAAGTCAATTTCTGCAAAGCTACTCAATAACCCCGGTCTCTTCCCTGACCTCGCCAAATGCTAATCATAATAAAGGCAACAAATGCTCCGCCAAAGTGAGCCAAGTGGGCAACCGATCCACTGCGATCCATCACATAAGTAAGAATACCCACCACAAAGACCATATACTTTGCCTTGATGGGGATGAAAAACAAGGAAATCTGCATGTTAGGAAAAGTCAATCCAAACGCCATCAGAATTCCATAAATCGCACCAGAAGCACCCAACATACTTCCAACTGCTCCAGGAAACAGGAAGTAATTTACCAAGGCATAGACCGCACCCGCTCCGATTCCGGTTGCCAGATAAAACAACAGCAATTTTTTTTCGCCCCAATAACTTTCCAAAATGGGAGCTAGCGAAGCAAAGGCCATCATATTAAAAAAAATATGAAAGAAGCTTCCATGAGCAAACATATACGTGAAAAACTGATAGGGCCGAAAATAGCCAGAATTAAAATCATACAACGCCAGAAAAAAAGTGAATTGCGGCATCAAACTTTGAATAATAAAAACAACCACATTAATGATCAGGAGCGTTCGAACAAGTGGCGTTAGGTTATTTAACATGTGGTTTCCTTAAAGTGCAAAGTAATTTTCAATTTTAGAATAGTCAAAAATAAAAAAGGTGGGCTTACCGTACGGTGAGAAGTTTGGATTGCGACAAGCAAATAAGCCTTGTACGACTGCCTCCATCTCTTCCTTTATTAACTTTTGTCCGGACTTTATAGCAGTTCGTTTGGCCAATGATTGCGCCAGATTTTCACGAAGGGGTATAGATAACTCAGACTGGTTTCGTTTAAACTGTTCCAACAAGCCTTCAAAAAGTTCCTTTTCGTTACCCGTTGCTTCAGTGGGGATTCCGGAAACCAGTAAGGCGTTCTTTCCAAATACCTCAAACCTGAACCCTAGAACTTTTATTTCCTGTTCCATCTCCATAACCAAGGCAAAGTCAGATGCACTCAAGGTAATTGTCTGGGGAAATAAACTTTGCTGGCTGCTTCCAGAGCTACCTTTCAATTCCAGCATATATTTTTCGTACAATACCCGCTCATGGGCCGATTGTTGATCGATGATCATCAATCCATTTTTCACTTCGCGCAAAATATATTTGAGTTGAAGTTGGAAGGCAGGCTTCTCTACCGCTGCCAGAATTTGATTTTCTGTGTTAATTGAACTCTCAATTCGAACTGAAACTTTCGATTCGGGAGGATTGGAGAATAACCGGGAGTTTGAATCCTCTCCCTCAAACAATTTCTCCCAGTTACCAAGATTGGATCGATTCAGCGAATTTCCAAACTGCTCTTCAAAATATTGCTCCTTCGTGAGTTGCTGTGATGTAGTAAGGTTGTTGATCATGTTTACATCTCCGTTAAAATCCAATGCAGGAGATAAATTATGAGCGCCCAATGCTTGTCTCACAGCTGATCGCACCACCGCATATACGGCACGCTCATCATCAAATTTAATTTCAGTCTTGGTCGGATGTACATTGACATCAATATGTTTTGGATCGATTTCAATAAACAAGACATAAAATGGAAAGCTATTGTTCAGTATCAAACCCTCAAAAGCGCTGGACACTGCGTGGGCGAGATAATTATTACGGATAAATCGATGGTTCACAAAAATAAATTGTTCACCTCTTGTTTTACGGGCAGCTTCAGGACGTCCAATATATCCAGTAACTTCCACCAAGTTTGTCTGCTCCCGACACGATGCTAATTGCTCTTGATATGATTTTCCAAACAATGAAATAATCCGTTGGCTTAATTTACCGGGAATAAGATCGTAGACAACTTCATCTCCTTGAATAAAAGTAAATGCAACTTGTGGATGAGCCAGCGCCAGCCGCTGAAATTCTTCGATAATGTGCTTTAGCTCAACTGGATTGGACTTTAAAAAATTTCTTCGTGCCGGAATATTGAAAAATAAATTCTTTACACTGATACTGGTTCCTTTATCACAGGCAATGGCTTCTTGTTTTTTCACATCCGATCCTTCTACTAGTACCAGAGTTCCCAACTCATGAGAGCTTAATCTGGTTTTCATCTCCATTTGAGAAACTGCCGCTATGGAAGCAAGCGCTTCACCCCGAAAGCCCATTGTCCTGATTGTAAATAAATCTTCCGCTTTGCGGATTTTAGATGTTGCATGACGTTCGAGGCTCATGCGTGCATCGGTCTCGCTCATACCCATGCCATTGTCAATCACCTGCAAAAGTGTTTTTCCGGCTTCTTTCACAATCAGCTTCACCGAAGTGGCACCTGCATCAAGGGCGTTTTCTATCAATTCTTTCGCGGCTGAAGCTGGGCGCTGTACGACCTCACCAGCTGCAATCTGGTTAGCAATTGAATCAGGAAGAAGCTGGATAATATCAGGCATTAAGTGCGGCTCTCAGATTATTTTTTGAACTTCAGATAGATGTACAGCGGAATCAAAAGAAAAAAACCATAGAGTGCTACTTTTCCCCACGTAAGATAGGCCATCAGAAGCAGCACTAAAAAAAGTACGGCACCTGTACGTAATACGGCAGCGTTTGGTGATGTGGTGGTTTTTGATCTTCTGCGAACAGCCTGGAAAGAACCCGCAATACGGGAGCGATGGTGGGCGAGATCTTCTTTAATACCCCTTTCTTTTTCTAATTCACTTATAATCCGGTTCTCACGCTCCTTCATTTCTTCCTTTTTTGCATCGTAAAACCTTGGATTGTAATTAAACCGCTGATATTGCGGTGCCTTTGTAAACAATGAAATAAATTTCATACTTGATAAAAATTTATGTCAGCGGTATGGTTGAAAAACCGTCAATACTTAACTTCATGTCGCACAAAAATGACGTTATTCGCGTGCAATTACAAAGACCAAACGACTGGATGCTAAAAAAAGTTTTTGTTTGTTTTTATCTCACCTGCCTATTTTTTTCTGTTCCGGCACAAGACCGCAAAAACAAATGGGTTGACAGCGTTTTTCAAACCCTGAGTGTAAAAGAAAAAATTGGCCAGCTTTTCATGGTTCCCGTTTCGGCATATTCTACTCAAGAAGAAGTCGACCTTTTGATTGATCATATAAAAAGTTATCATATCGGTGGCCTCCTTATAACCAGTGGTGGCCCCTTGAGTCATACCAGTCTCTTAAATAAAGTTCAAGGCGTTTCCAGCATTCCACTAATGATTGGCCTGGATGCTGAATGGGGTTTGGGGCAGAGTTTAGATAGTACCATGAGTTTTCAAAAGCCTCTTTTACTTGGCTCTATTAAAAATGACAGCCTTATTTATGCATTAGGGAAGCAAATTGGGACCCAGATGAAATTGCTTGGTATTCAAATTAATTTTGCGCCTCAAGCCGATATATCGGTCAGTAAACATCAGACTCTTTTTTATTTCGGTGATGAAAAAAAACGGGTAGCCGAAAGATCATTTTTGTTTATGAAGGGATTGCAAAGCGAGGGCATTTTGGTGTGTGCGAAGCATCTGGCCTCCCCAAAAAAAGAAAGGGAAATAAAACCAGATTCAACTGTCTATTTTGAAGCAAACCGAGTGGATACCCTTGAATTTTATCCATACCAAAAGCTTATTGAGGGGGGTATTGATGGTATGTTAACCTCCCGTCTTCATTTTTCGGTAGTCGGCAAGAAAGATGCCATGCCCGCGTCCATGTCTCAGCTTTTCATCAGTGACATTCTGAAAAAGAAAATGAGTTTTAATGGACTCACTTTTACCGAGGTCCCCTATCTCAAAACTATATCCGGTAAAAGCCGCAGGGGTGAAACCGAAGAACTGGCATTCCTGGTTGGAAACGATGTTCTAATTGCACCTCTGAACATGAATGAATCTGTGATACGAATCAGCAAAGCTGTAAAGAAAAACGAGGCCTTGATGCAGCAACTCAACAATAGTGTCAAAAATATCCTGGCAGCAAAATTTGAAGCTGGATTGAGTGAATATAAAATGGTAAACCCTGATAATTTAATGAGTCGGCTTCACTCACCAGAAGCTATGTTGCTCAAACATCGTTTGGCTGAAAGTGCCGTAACAATAGTTAGAAATTCTTCTTCCAGCCTACCAATAAAAATACTTGAGAATAAACGTTTTATTTCAATTTCTGTTGGCAAAGAAGGTAAAAATGAATTTAATGAATATCTGGCTAAGTATGCACCTCTTCAAAACATTGCTGTACGATCAATTACTGACACTCTAAATATTGAAAGACAGGTTCTCAATTCAGATGTCATAGTAGTCAGTCTTTATCCCTTGGCCGCTTCATTCCAAAAAGAGATTATCCCACTCATAAATAAATGGGCTTCAAAGAAAGAAGTAATCCTTTGTCTTTTTGCGGATCCCTTTTATCTGCAAGAGTTTGAGAGCGTATCCACCATAATTGAAGCTTACACAGACGAAGATTTGATGGCACAAAAAACAGCTCAGGTAATTTTTGGTGGTTTAGCTGCTGATGGAATACTTCCCTTAAACATTGGAAATTCATTTCTTGAAGACAAAGGAAACTCTGTTACTGCAATTGACCGGTTATCGTATGGTCTGCCCGAATCTGTAGGAATGGATAGTAAAACGTTACTGCAAATCAAAGCAATTGTCAAAGAAGCAATTGATATTGGCGCGACTCCGGGCTGTCAGGTGTTAGTTGCCAAAGATGGAAAGGTTGTGTTTCAACAATCATTTGGTTGGCTGACCTATGAAAATAAAGTAGCAGTAACAGATGAAACGATTTACGATTTAGCTTCCCTCACAAAAGTATCGGCAACATTACAGACAGCCATGTTCATGCAGGAGAAAGGATTGATTGATATCAATAAGAAAATATCAATCCACATGCCAGAGTTAAGAAATACGAACAAGAAGGATATTACGTTCATTGATATGCTAACCCATCAGTCAGGGTTGATTCCTTTCATGCCGTTGTGGCCCCTCACGGTGCAAGACAGCATTTATCTTCCTGAATATTATAGTAGCATAAGAAATGAGAATTATCCACTCCAGGTTGCGCCTTATCTATTTGCTACACCTCTTCTTAGAGACTCTGTATGGGGTTGGATTTTGAAATCTAAAATGCAGGAAAAGCAAGGACGGACACCCTATGACTACCGCTATAGTGACCTGGGATTTATGATGTTAAAACAAATTGCAGAAAAAATCCTGAATCAGCCGATAGATGATTTTCTGTACCAGAATTTGTATGAACCCTTGGGCGCCTTCACTACAGGGTTCAATCCACTAGATCGGTTTCCGATAGAAAAAATAGCACCCACAGAAGAAGATAAAATTTATCGCAAATCAACCGTAGTGGGCACCGTGCATGATGAGCGAGCAGCTATGCTTGGGGGTGTGTCCGGGCATGCCGGATTATTTAGCTCTGCAAATGATCTAGCCAAAGTAGGACAAATGCTTGTACAGGATGGACACTACGGGGGAACAACCTATTTTAAACCAGAAACGATACGATTATTTACGTCAAAACAATTTGAAAAAAGTCGAAGGGGGCTTGGATGGGATAAGCCCATACAAAGTGATTGGAATAGCCCTACCTCTTTGTTGGCTTCGCCTCGTACTTTTGGTCATACAGGATTCACGGGCACCTGCATGTGGATAGATCCTGAATTTAATCTGATCTATGTTTTCTTATCAAACAGAGTCTATCCCGATCGCAATAATAAACTATTAATTGCCAATATCCGTCCTCGCATACAGGAAGTGATTTATAAGTCAATATTTGCGTATGACGCCAATCAAAACTAAATCAATCGAAACTAAACTGCTGCAAACCCGGTTTAAAACCATACAACCTACCTGCTGAGCTATGAAAATAGGAATTGTCTGTTACCCAACCTTTGGAGGAAGTGGTGTTGTGGCTACTGAGTTAGGCAAAGCACTCGCGCAAGAAGGCCATCAAATTCACTTCATTACGTATTCACAACCAAGTCGTTTGGATTTCTTAAATGAAAACCTGTATTATCACGAAGTGGAGTTCCGCTCCTATCCATTGTTTGAATATCCGCCTTATGAACTCGCGCTCGCCAGTAAGATGGTTAGTGTTGTTAAAAACGAAAAGTTGGATTTACTCCATGTTCACTATGCCATTCCCCACGCTTCGGCAGCCTATATGGCCAAACAAATTTTGAAAACGCATGGTATCTACATTCCCGTTGTGACTACTCTTCATGGAACAGATATTACATTGGTTGGAAAAGACCCATCTTACGAACCTGTTGTTACGTTTAGCATTAATCAGTCTGACGGTGTTACAGCCGTTTCGGAAGATTTGAAAAAGGAAACATTTCACTCCTTCAAAATTTCTAACGAGATTGAGGTGATCCCCAATTTTATCGACCTTGCAAAATTTAAGAAACAGAAGAAAGACCATTTTAAGAAAGCGATTTGCCCAAACAATGAAGCGTTGGTAGTTCATACTTCCAACTTTCGAAAAGTGAAAAGAATTCCGGATGTGATTACTGTCTTTTATAATATCCAAAAAGAAATTCCTGCAAAGTTATTGATGATTGGCGATGGCCCGGAACGAGCCCATGCAGAAGGCATGTGCCGTGAGTTGGACATTTGCGACAATATTCGTTTTCTCGGAAAGTTGGAGGCCGTAGAAGAAGTATTGTCTGTGGCTGATTTATTTCTGATGCCTTCCGAAAAAGAGAGTTTTGGTCTGGCTGCATTAGAAGCAATGGCCTGCCAGGTGCCAGTGATCTCTTCTAATACCGGAGGTATTCCAGAATTAAATATTCAAGGAGTAACTGGTTTTATGAGCAATATTGGGGATGTAGAAGATATGACACAAAAAGCTTTATTTGTCCTCGATAAGGGAAACTTGCCCACATTTAAGGAAAATGCCTTGAAGCGGGCGAAGGAATTTGACATCAGCAAAATCCTTCCTATTTACGAAAACTACTACCATAAAATTATTGAGAAAACTGCTGCTAAGACGAATATGGCAGTTAGTTAATACTCCACAGCTAATGCGGGTATCTAAGAAAGTTTTGAATCACTTTCAGAATTGTCAGGCCAACTCTTGTTGAGACGCCTGCTCTTTAATAGCCCTTAAAGCAAGTGTAAAGAAAAGGCCAAAAAAAATTATAACAGAAATTATACAGAATTGTATCATACTATTAGTTGTTGTTCAATCCAAAGGTCACGTAATTGAGCAAACAGATTGGACCATATTTCAAACTGGCATCACAGGGGTAAGATTCTGTGTTAGATTTCACTTTTTTATATCCGGCACCTTGAAATAATGCGCTGTGACTATAAAAAAGAAAGAATATTCCACTATTGGACTATATTTCGTAAAATCAATTATCATGAGTAAACTAAAATCCGCGTACATCCTTTCACTTTTCCTGACAGGAGTTATTCCAGTAATTATACAAGCACAATCCATTGACCGGGCACCTAAAGACTGGTTTCTTAGGGATCCTGAGCAAGACCAACTACAAGGCGTGAGTGTTGAAAAAGTTTATCAAACCTTATTGTCAGGCCAGCCTTCACGAACCGTGACTGTTGCTGTGGTGGACTCTGGCATTGACATCGACCATGAAGATTTGAAAAGCGTCATTTGGGTAAATGAAGATGAAATCCCCAGTAACGGAATTGACGATGATAAAAATGGGTACATCGATGATGTTAACGGTTGGAATTTTATTGGCGGGGCAACTGGAAATGTAAAGGAAGATACTTACGAATTGACTCGTGAGTATGTAAGATTAAAAAAGAAATTCGAAAACACTGAAGAAGGCAAGGTGCCTAAAAAGCAGAAGGCCGAGTACGAACAATACCAAAAGATAAAAGACAAGTTTGAAAAGCTAAAAGCAAAAAATGAACAGCAATATGGGCTATACAAAAATTTGCAGGATAATGTCATTCTCAGCGTAGATACACTAAAAGCGATTTTAAAAACCGATTCATTGACGCAAGAGTCCTTACAACAGTTTACCACCAATGATCCCTCCTTACTTTTCGCAAAAGGATTTCTACTTAACATGTTTAAGAATCTCGGACCCGAAGGAAGCCTTGACGATTTAATGGGACAGCTACAAGAAGCAGTGGATTATTTTGGTGTAATTGTCAAGTATGGTTACAATGAAAATTTTGATTCCCGCTTGATTATAGGTGATAACTATTCTAATCCGTACGAAAAAAAATACGGCAATAATGATGTGAAAGGCCCAGACCCTGAACATGGAACACATGTGGCGGGGATCATTGCGGCTGATCGCAAAAATGAAATTGGAATAAAAGGAATTGCAGACAATGTGAAGATCATGTCAGTTCGAACCGTACCGAATGGTGATGAACGTGACAAAGATGTGGCTAATGCCATTATCTATGCTGTTGATAATGGAGCTAAAATTATAAATATGAGTTTCGGAAAATCTTTTTCACCTGAAAAAGTTGCCGTGGATAAAGCAGTTAAGTATGCCGATCAAAAAGGTGTATTGCTTATACATGCTGCCGGAAATGACGGTGAAAATATTGATGAGAAGAAAGACTTCCCCTCCCGTTATTTTTTGGATGGTAAGGAGGCCAAAAACTGGTTGGAGATTGGAGCCTCTGCCTGGGGTAGTGATCAGGAATTTGTTGGAAGCTTTTCCAATTATGGAAAAAAATCGGTTGACTTTTTTGCACCTGGCGTTGAGATTTACTCAACTACTCCTGGTAATACCTACAAAAATGAAAGTGGCACTAGTATGGCAAGTCCTACCACAGCAGGTGTTGCTTCTATACTGATGTCGTATTTTCCAGATTTGTCGACTTTGGAAATAAAAGATATTCTAAAAAAATCAACCCGAAAATTTGACAACCTTTCCGTCACGAGCCCGGGAGGAAAAGGCAAAATAAAATTTAGTGACCTGAGCGAAACCGGAGGATTAGTTAATGCATACGAAGCCGTGAAAATGGCACAACTATTAAAAAGTCAGAAAGGAGTAAAGTAAAGAAAATATAAACGAAAAACACGGGCAGTAGTCACGCAGAGCAAAGGCACTCAAGACTTGCACTGTATAATATATCAGGTATGCCTCATGGCGTAAATAATATCAACAAATAAATACTGCCTTCTACATACGCTTATTATTTTTTGGATTTTTTTTGAACTTCCTAAAAGGATCATATGTAATGACGGTTGTGCCCTCTTTCCCTTTATGTGCACGTAAAAATATACTGGCACCCACCCTTTTATCGGTACCGATATTTTCCGGGGGAATATGTTGATCGCGGGCTTTTAAATTACTCAACGGAACCTGTATACTAAGGTCTGTACTATCTAGTAAACTATAGCGCCCTTCTAAATAAAGTGTTAGAACAGCGGATTGGACTTCCATCCGGCTTATATCGAACTCAGTTCCTTTCATATTAAACAGAGCATTGATCTCTCCAAACTGGACATCGCTAAAGTCGCGGTAGCAAACCCACCATTCTTCAAAGTCTTTTTCATTATTAACAACTTTTCAGGCAAGCATAAAAAAAGATACCCAAGCAATTTATCAATGCTTTTTTGGTATCCAACACTTACATCGCTTTCTATTGGCGTAGGAAATCGACTTCTCCCGTATTCTAATCTGCACTGCAGAAAGGAACCAAATTTTCAATGGACTTCTCTGGAATCAGCAAAACAACAGTTCAATAAATACCCTATCATCTTCTAAAATGTGCTGTTTTTATTAAACAAGGCTCTATTTTTACCCTATTTCAATCGAATTCTGTAATATTTTCACCAAATAGGTTCCGAAATTACCCTAATGTTAAGTTATTTGATAAAAAATTATTTGAAACCTTTAAACCTTAGCAGCATGAAAAAATCAGTAGTCTTTCTTATTTTACTAATAGCAGTAAGTATCCTGGCGGTCTTTATGCCAGCGGTGCCGGGCACTATCATTACTGAAGGAATTAACTCGGGCGATGTAGCCTGGATGTTAGCCGCAACAGCCTTGGTCCTTCTTATGACCCCAGGTTTGGCCTACTTCTACGGAGGAATGATTGACACCAAAAACATTATTTCCACAATGTTGCAAAGCTTCATTGCCATGGGGGTAATCAGTGTGCTTTGGATTGTTGTGGGCTTCAGCCTTGCTTTTGGAGACTCCATTGGTGGTTTCATTGGCAACCCCACTTCCTTCTTTATGTTCCAAAACGTATTGGATGGAAAACCCTGGTCGTTAGCGCCAACAATACCACTTGTATTGTTTGCATTATTCCAATTAAAATTTGCGATCATTACACCAGCCCTAATTACGGGAACATTTGCGGAACGTATCAAATTCAAGTCCTACATCTTATTCCTGGTATTATTCTCATTATTGATATATGCACCGCTGGCACACTGGACATGGCATCCTGATGGTTTCTTATTCAAATGGGGTGTTCTTGACTTTGCCGGTGGCACAGTAGTACACATGTCTGCAGGTTTTGCTGCTTTGGCTGCTTCGATATACTTAAGAGACCGGTCAGAAAAGAAAGCTTCGATTGCTCCCGCTAACATTCCATTTGTGCTTCTGGGCACTGGTCTGTTGTGGTTTGGATGGTTTGGTTTTAATGCCGGAAGTGCGTTGAGTGCTGGTACATTAGCAGCTTCTGCTTTTGCTACCACCAACACGGCTGCTGCTGCTGCCGGGCTTGCCTGGATTCTATTTGATGCCGCTCGCGGTAAAAAACCTTCGGCTGTAGGATTCTGTATCGGTTCGGTTGTAGGTCTTGTGGCCATTACACCGGCTGCCGGTTTTGTTACCATTCCTTCCAGCTTATTTATTGGAACCTTTGCCAGCATTATTAGCAACATAGTAGTGCGTTGGAAATCAAAGACAACTCTGGAGGATACATTAGATGTGTTCCCTTGCCATGGTGTGGGTGGTCTCGTGGGCATGGTAATGGTAGGGCTTCTTGCAAACACCGCTGTGAACGGAGCTAATACAACAGGCAATGGACTTTTCTTCGGTGATACCGCACTATTTCTGGTGCACATGAAGGCACTTGTTATTGTAATCGGTTATACGCTGCTTGGGTCATTCGCTATCCTGAAGTTCGTTGATTTGATCTTCAACCTGAATGTGAGCGCTAAAGAAAAAGAGGTAGGTTCAGACTTCGCCCAGCATGGCGAGAACGTATCATATGATTTCGTAAAGGCTTCTTAATTCAATTCACTAAAGTACCCCGCTGGGCTTGAGATACTCCAGCGGGATAACATTAAAACACAAACAAATTATGGAAAACTACAAACTAAAACTTTTAACTATACCAGCACTTCTCTTCCTTATAAGCAGTGTGCAGTCCTACGGACAAGGTCAAACTGAAATTATAGTTGCATCTAATGAAACAAGGTCAGCAATCAAAGAAGAACCAATAGTAACTGCAGGAGAAACAGCACAAGCCAAAGAAGAGGAAGAAAAAGAAGAGGAAGGAAAGCTTACTGTTTCAGGATACCTGGACTCCTATTACTTCACCAATTTCAATAAACCCTCTTCGCGGGATAACATGGGTCAATCGGGTGTAGGTCGAGGTTTTGACCGGAGAGTTGATCAGTTTCAATTGGGTATGGTACAAACCGTTTTCAAGTACACCAACAGTAAATCAGAAGGTGTAGTTGACCTGGCGTTTGGACCAAGTGCTCAATATGGTAACTATGGTAGCGTACCCAATTTTTCTCCTGCTTATGGATACAGCATTGGTAATGATGTGTTCTCAGCTGTTATGATCAAGCAGGCGTATTTCAAGTACAATGCCTCCGACAAACTATCGTTTATTGCAGGTCAGTTCGGGACGCACATCGGGTACGAGTACATTGATGCTCCGCTTAACTTCCACTATTCCATCAACCACACGTTCAATAGCGGGGTCCCTTTCTATCACACTGGCTTAAAGGCTACCTATGCCTTTAGCGACAAGGTATCTTTAATGCTTGGTGCCGTTAACGGGTTTGACTATGTTCATGATAACAACCGTGCAAAAGGTTTGATCGGACAGTTATCGTTGGTTCCTGTTGAAGGATTGAGTGTTTACTTCAACTACATTAACACCAATGAAGTTAATGCAGATGCCACCGGAAAAACTCCTTCTGGTAACTTTACCGTCTATGACTTAAATGGCGGTTATCAGGCTAGCGAGAAATTTTTCATTGGATACTGGTTCATGTTTGGTTCACAAAAGGGAGCACTTGGTTCGCCAGGTACTTTTACCCCTGCCGATGGGAATGTGGATGAAACGAAAACCTGGTATGGAGCTAACTTATATTTGACCTACGCCATTACTGATGTGTTTAGCCTTGGATTCAGAGGAGAACATTTTGATAATACATCTGGAGCAAGGGGCCTTAACAACGTAGATAGTTCAGGACAAAAAGTGGGTGCTTCTTGCAATACCTATACGCTAACCGGATCATTCACCTTGGCTGATGGGCACTTGTTGTTAAAGCCAGAGTTAAGAATGGATGCCTTCAATAAACTGAGTGGAACAGGAAATGAAAGCTCACAACAGTTTATGGACGCAAATGGTGCATACACCAAGAATGGCCAAACCACTTTGGGTATGGCAGCAATATATAAATTCTAAGACCCGTTACCCTCGCTTGTAGAAAGATCAAAGGCCCAGCACACAAGACTGAGAAATCAGTTTTGAGTTTTGGGCCTTACTTTTTACCGGATAAGAACTGTATTCTTAATGTCAAAATCATTTCTCAGGCCAACGCTCATCATCACCATATTTCCTAATTCATTTTTCCGGAAAACTGTTTGATGCTTTTTTGTAACGGCATCAATGTATCTGCCTTTCACAGGTTTCTCTGTTCGGTAATACCCAACGGATTGCTCCATTTTTTCAAAATACAACGCATAGATCGTTACCAGGTAATGATTATCCAACACCTCCACCCTAAACTTTCCGGTCCACTCACCATCCCAATACATGCGGGGAGTATTGTAATATGTTCTTCCATATTGCTTACAATTCACTATATAATGATTGATCTCGCCCATATAGCCTATCTCGTTGCGGGTAACGTTGAAGGTGAAAAACTTTGATTTAAGCATTTGCACAACTTCCTTTCGCAGGCTATCTTTTGATCCCACATAATCAAATGTGTACCTCCACACCAGGTCATCATTTTCAACTTCAAAATGATCGTATTTCTGACCTGTTACCAAGATGGGAGTCATCATGTTCAAAGAAACTAATACGATACACACGCCTAGGAACCTGGACATTTACCGTCTTAATTGAATGGTCAATTTGATGCAATCCGTTAAAAAAGTCAACCCTACGGTAGCTAAGAAATTTGGTTTTCAGTCAACGCTTTTCGTGGGGTATAATTTTTCGCTTTAAAAGTAAGCACATTTTTGTCATTACAAACAATCGTTAGAAAGAAGTAGGATCGCCCATATTAAAATGGTCATTTTTCTAATTTAAAATGTTACATTGCATTGTGAAAATTAAGAGAGTCATCGCTTTCAACCTACTGGTTATTGTTATCCTGTCCTCGATGGGATTCTATAGCACTGTTCATACGTCTGACGAAGCTACAATTAAAGACAATTCATCACCTAATTCTACTCAGTTAGTAACCAATGGTCAGGATCCTTCACATGAGTTTCGTGAAAGCTTTAAAATCAATCACGCTTCTCAAAGTAAGACCGTTTCTTATAATTTCTTTTGTGCGGTCTACGAAAGTTCCTTTGAAATTATTTGTTACGCCCAATACGATTCCTATTTACAAAAGCAGCTTTTTGAGAGTCCTTCTTCAAAACTATTTCTTGACTTCCGGTCGCTGATCATTTAAGATTTTCCGAGTTATCCCTTTCAATTTTGAGTTAACTGGTTCCGTTATCTCATCTTTATCATTGTTGTTTTCAATTATTCATAAACATGAAAAAGTTAATTTACTTTTTAGGTTTTACTGTCTGTTCCATTGTCACGCATGCACAGCCAAAAGATACTGTGCTGACGTTTTCCATGGCCAAGGCGAGGCTGATGAAATCTAATCTCAGCCTTCTGGCCTCCTACTATGATATCAACATTGCCAATGCAGTGGTGATCCAGGCGCGGGTTTGGAACAACCCCTACTTTGTTTTCAATGGTGATCTCTATTCAAATGAGGAGAATGAGTACTTCCACTTTAGAAACCAACACCTGCTACAGATCGAACAAACTTTTTCCTATGCCGGTAAGCATACCAATACGGTAAAATTGGCGAGGGTTGGCGTGGAGATGGCCGAGAAACAAATGGAGGATGTGCTTCGCAGTCTTCTGCTTGAAATGGGCAACACCTACTGTGATCTGGCAGCCCTTCAGGAAAAACAATTACTCTATCAGCAGGTCATATTGAGTTATGACAAATTGATGACTGCCACACGTAAACAATTGGAATTAGGAGCGATCTCTTTAACAGAAGCGTTGCGTTTGGAATCAGAGTATGTAACCGTGCAAACTGATGCACTGGCCAACTACAATGAAAAAGAAAAAGTGATTGCAGATCTCAGGGTGTTGCTTCGATTCCCACAGGATACCACATTTTATGTAGAGCAAAAAATACCCATCGTTGCCCAGGAATTTGATCCCGCAACTCTTGCCGAACAAGCTGTAACACTTCGTCCAGACGTGCAAGCCAAGAAGATTGACAAGAAATATCAGGAGAGAAATCTGAAACTTCAGCATTCCAGCAGTATACCTGACTTAAAACTGGCCTATCAACCACGAGACAGGGGAAGTAACTATGTGCGTCCTTATCAGGGATTCAATGTTGAATTTAATATTCCACTTTTTGATCGCAACCAAGGAGGCATCAAAGAAGCCGAATTCAATGTGAAAAAATCAATATTAGAATTTGATCAGATCGAAAATCAAGTCCGCAATGAAATAGTAGCGGCCTACAACCGATACAGAAGTTCCAATTTAGGCCTCGCTAATTATAAGCAAGAGTTCCTTGATCAATTAAGGCAGCTTAACCAAAGTACAAATGAAAACTTCCAAAAGCGAAATATCAGCTTACTTCAATTCATCGATCATCAAAGGATTTTTATTCATACCAACATTCAGCTGATTGAGCTAAAACAGCAATATTTAAACAATGTGAATGAATTGAATTTTACAGTCGGCACAACCTTGATTGACAATTAAAATCACAACACCATGAAAAAGTTTTCATACCTAACAACTCTCCTGCTTTTGATTCTCTCTTCTCAAGTCGTTTTTTCACAAGAGAAAAAAGATATAAAAGAACAGATACTGGCCGAGGGCAATGTCAAAAGTGTATTTGATAAAACATTCAGATGGGGCATCAGTTGGAACCAGTATTGGAGCACCATCAAGGGAAGCAATCTCCCCGAGACCTATTTTGTCAAGCCCAGCGTTGGGTTCAATCTGAGAGCTGAATTCTATCCCCTTTCGTTTGTTGGAATAGGTGCCGGATTCGGTGTTCAGCAGCGCGGTGCCGGAATTATCACACAAGATAATTACGGAGGTTCCTTTACACACCCTTGGGAGCCCAACTATGATCCCGATTCCACTTACCGTCTTCGTTTGCGAATGAATACGATCGAAGTGCCTATTACCCTTTTGTTACGTACGCCTCTTGACGTTGTTAAGGGGGTTCGTTTAAGTGGCGCCCTTGGTGTGGTCTGGATAAAAAACGATTACGTAAAAACTTTCTTCAATAAACCGGAAGATGGTTTTCACACGATCACCGATGTCAGTCAGGATTATCTCACCAATGATCTCGGGATTCAAGCTTCATTGGGTGCAGACATAAACGCTGGTGAATCCTGCCTTCTTCAGGTGCACTTTGTCTATTCTAAAGGAACGGAAAATATTTATAAAACTGGGCCAGGTGACGGTCGAACAACACTGTATGGGGTAAGAGTCGCCTGGTTATTCTAGAGCATTTCAAATCTATCATCAAATTCTATACGTCAAAAAATCGATTAACTATTACATAGCCATACCATGAAAGTTAAACTACTATTTCTTCTCCCCGTGATGTTCACTCTTGCTTGCCAGCAAGAAGAGAGTAAAACAGAGGATGTCAAATTCAAACTCACCGAAACCCTTTCCAAGGGAAAAGAGTTGGCGGAAGTCACTCTTAGAACAGTAGAGTCGGAATTACTTCTGACCGGTAAAATTAGTTTCAATGAAGACAAGGTTGCACGAGTATTTCCGTTGGCTGGCGGTTTCGTACGCGACCTTAATGTGGAACTGGGCGATCACATCAAAAAAGGTGAGATCATGGCGATTATCAGAAGCCCTGAGATAGCAGGGTTTGCGCGCGAAGGATCTGCAGCACTTTCACAAGTTCATGTGGCAGAAAAAAATGCGCAAGTGGCTGAGGAGCTTTACAAGAGTGGCAATATTTCCGAAGTGGAGTTGATTAATGCGCAAAAAGACCTTGATAATGCGAAGGGTGAGTTGTTGCGCATACAAGCTGTGCTGGATATGTACGGTGCCGGAAGCGGAGCCGTATATCCGATAAAGTCACCGGTGTCGGGGATTATCGTTCAAAAGAACATTGCTCTCAACATGGAGTTACGCACGGAAGATATTAGCCCTGTATTTATTGTGGGCGATCTTGACGATGTGTGGGTGATGGCAAACATTTACGAATCAGACATCACCAAGATCAATGAAGGATATGACACGGAGATCACGACCATCCCCTATCCCGACAAAGTATTTCGCGGAAAAATCGATAAGATCTTTAGCTTGATGGATGCGGAAAGCAAAGTAGTGAAAGCAAGGGTGACTTTAAAAAATCCAAACTTTGAACTGAAACCTGAAATGTTTGCCAATGTAAAAGTGAAGTACAATGAACCTGTCAAGAAGCTGGCTGTTCCTTCATCGGCTCTAATTTTTGATAAAAGTAGATATTTTGTGATGGTCTACCTGGCAGATGATAACATTGATACACGCGAGGTACAAGTTTATAAAGACAGTGGCGAGGTCGCCTACATAGAAAGTGGTTTAAAGGTGAGAGAAAAAGTGATGACCAAATATCAATTGCTGGTCTACGATGCTCTTAATGATTAACACAAACCATTGAACGATAGCTGACCATGGACAAATTTGTTAAAAATATTATTTCGTTTTCGCTGAAGAACCGCTTCTTAGTTTTCTTCACAACAGGCCTGTTTATCCTTGCAGGTATTTATAGTTATTTGAAGACCCCTTTAGAAGCATTTCCGGATGTCACCAACACCCAGATTATTGTAGTCACCCAGTGGAATGGACGCAGTGCTGAAGAAGTGGAACGCTTTGTCAGCATTCCAATTGAGGTGGCGATGAACAGCGTGCAAAAGAAGACAAGTGTACGATCTATTTCTATGTTTGGTCTTTCCGTCATGAAAATCATTTTTGAAGATGATGTGGAAGATTTTTTTGCAAGGCAACAAGTCAACAACCTTTTGCGAAATGTGAATCTACCGCAAGGTGTAGAGCCCGATGTGCAACCACCGTACGGCCCGACTGGAGAAATATTTCGCTACTCGTTAAAAAGCGATCGCAACACCAGTGAATTACTTGCCTGGCAGGATTGGGTAATCGACCGTCAGCTGAGAGCTGTACCGGGTGTGGCAGATATTGTTTCGTTTGGAGGTGCCCGCAAAGTGTTTGAGGTAAATGTTAATCCATTACTTCTTTCCAAATATGACATCACACCATTGGAAGTATACGAAGCCATTACTAAAAGCAACATCAATGTGGGTGGTGATGTTATTGAAAAAAATGGTCAGGCCTATGTAGTGCGAGGTATCGGACTTTTGCAAAGTATAGAAGACATTGAGAATATCTTAATTGAAGCTATTAACGATGTGCCTATTCTGGTTAAAAATGTGGCCAGTGTTAGAGTGGGTTCTATTCCTAAAGTAGGCCAGGTAGGGTTGGATGAAAATGATGATGTGGTGGAAGGGATTATTGTCATGCGTAAAGGTGAAAACCCAGCGCAAGTGCTTTCTCGTGTGAAAACAAAAATTGCCGAGATCAATGAGAAGGTACTTCCCACCGATATTAAAATGGTCACCTTCTATGATCGTGATAAGTTAATGGAGTATTGCCGCGAAACAGTACTCGGCAATCTTGTTGAGGGGATTCTATTTGTTACCATCGTAGTCTTCATCTTTATGTTGGATTGGCGAAGCACGGTGATTGTTTCAATCATTATTCCGCTGTCACTGCTCTTTGCCTTTATGTGCTTAAAGCTGAAAGGCATGTCCGCCAATTTGCTATCGATGGGGGCGATAGACTTTGGAATCATCATTGATGGAGCCGTGGTGATGGTGGAGGGACTCTTTGTGTTGCTGGCCGCACGAGCCCATGAGATTGGAATGACTCAATACAATAATCTTTCAAAACTTGGTCTTGTAAAAAAGGCAGGTTCTGAACTCGGGAAGGCGATTTTCTTTTCTAAACTTATCATCATCACCAGTCTGGTTCCTATTTTTTCATTTGAGAAAGTGGAGGGTAAACTATTTTCTCCCTTGGCCTACACACTTGGATTTGCATTATTAGGTGCCTTGCTTTTCACACTCACCTTAGTGCCCGTATTGGCCAGCATTTTATTTGATAAGAATGTGAAAGAAAAACACAATCCGGTTGTAAACTTCTTCAATAAAATTGTTTCGAACGGATTCTCATTTACACTTCATCACAAGAACAAGAGTTTCTGGGCCGCTGCGATCATTATCATCGCCAGCACTTTTTCATTCAAATTTCTGGGTTCCGAATTTTTGCCAACGCTGAATGAAGGGGCTCTTTGGGTAGAAGCTAAACTACCCATGAGTAGTTCGATTAATGAAACTGTAAAATTTGTAAAAATATTTCGTGAGGAACTGAATGAGTTTGATGAAGTGGAATCCGTACTTTCACAGATTGGCCGATCCAATGATGGTACTGATCCATCGGGCTTCTTTTACGTACAGTGTCAGGTAAACCTGAAGCCACAGAAAAAATGGGAGCGCGATATCACCGTTGAACAGCTCATTGAAGAAATGGATGTTAAGCTCAGGCAATATCCCGGAGTTGTCTACAATTATTCTCAACCCATTATCGATAACGTAGCAGAGGCTGTTGCGGGAATCAACGCATCATTAGCGGTGAAGATTTTTGGTGATAACCTCGAAGTACTCAACTCAAAAGCAGACTCGATCTCCACTATTTTAAAAACCGTGAGAGGGGTAAAAGATTTGGGTATCCTTCGCAACATTGGACAGCCCGAACTAAGTATTATTCTTAACCAGCGAAAGATGGCCGCTTACGGAATAACCATTGCCGATGCAGAGACGGTGATTGAAATGGCCATCGGAGGAAAAACCGCCACTCAATTTTATGAGCAAGAGAAGAAATTTGACGTGCGTGTTCGTTATGAAGGAGCTTATCGCAAATCAGATCGGGAGATAAAAGAACTCAAAGTGCCTTCCATGAAAGGCAACAAAGTTCCGCTGAAGGAGATTGCTGAGATAAAAGCAGTTACAGGACCTGCATTTATTTATCGCGATAACAATAAGCGGTTCATTGCTATTAAATTTTCCATTCGCGAACGCGATTTGGGAAGCACCATTGCTGAAGCACAAGATAAAGTGAACGTGCAAATTTCCATTCCACGCGGCTACAGCGTTGCATGGAGTGGCGAATTTGAAAACCAGGTTCGCGCACAAAAAAGATTGACAGAAGTGGTACCGGTTTGCTTGGTGCTTATTTTCTTCCTTCTGTTTGTGGCTTTCGGGAATGTGAAGGATGCCGGGCTTGTGTTGGTGAATGTTCCATTCGCTATGATTGGTGGAATTTTAGCACTTCATGTAACAGGTACGATATTCAGTATCTCAGCGGGTATAGGTTTTATTGCCCTCTTCGGATTGTGTATCCAAAATGGAGTTATCCTAATTTCAGTTTTTAAGAAAAACTTGCATAACGGAATGGAAATGCAAGCCGCATTAGTGAGGGGTGTTGCCGAGCGAACACGTCCTGTGGTGATGACGGCATTAATGGCGGCCATTGGTCTAGTGCCTGCAGCAATTTCAACCGGTATTGGATCCGAAACTCAAAAGCCACTGGCTATTGTGGTGATCGGTGGACTGATCAGTGCAACAGTATTGACCCTTCTCATTTTTCCTTTGGTCTTTGAATGGGGCTATCGCAAAACGAAAATCGTAAAAAGAGAAAGTATTGAAAAGCGTGATTTTGAAGATTACGAAGGATAGATTTAGTTAAACTTGAATTGTTAATCGAAATCCTTGATTGAGTAAGTTTTTAATAGAATTGATCAATAAGGGGACCAAAATAATAACCATTTTCAGCAACGATGGTGGTTATTATTTTTAAGATTAGTTTATTTCGAGATGAAGAAGATCATTGTATTTCTTGTTTTTAGTTTGTTAGTGATCAGGTTAGCCTATTCACAATCAGATGAACTCAATGAGCTCACCGTTGACCGGCCGGGCATAGCGGAGTCTCCGTTCACGGTTGCCCCCGGCATGTTCCAATTCGAAACGGGTTTTGATTACTACAGCCGAAGTGCCGGAAACCTCTACTACCTGCCGGTGATGTTGTTTCGCACTGGGTTAAGCAAAAGTGCTGAACTCCGCATCACAGCACGTCAGATAATGGACAGAACTGATAATAATTCCTTCAATGGAATTGCTCCGTTAAACATAGGGGTGAAAGTTCATATCATTGAGGAATCTGGTTGGATACCTGAAACGGATATCTTAACTAATCTTGTGATTCCCACCGGTAACACGTCAGCAAATTCAGGTTTCTTAGGTCATGAAATATTGCTTCTCTTTCAGCATGACCTGACCACCAAGATAGCCATTAATTATAATATGGGATATTTGTGGTCAGGCTTTTTGCAGCGCGAAATATTTACCGGTTCGTTTTGTTTCAATTACCTGCGGACCGAACGTTCTGGTTTGTTCATTGAATATTACATCCTCGCTTCCACCTGGCCCGGTGAACAAGGAATTGATGGCGGCATGACGTATTTGGTCAAGCCAAGACTTCAATTGGATATTTCGGCCGGAATCAGCCGACTTGACAATCAGGATAATTTTTTTATTTCATCCGGGTTTTCAATACGGCTGGAATCGCAAAAAAGAAAAAACTCAATTCACCCTTAGCGACCTGCTGCGTTCTCCCGTGAAACCCCGTCAATTCAACTATTTGGCCCAAACCAGGTGGATACGGAGCATCACGTGATCACGCATATCGAAGCTTATCATGCCGTGGCGCAGCGCTCAAAGCATTAGAGCAAAACAACATCACCGGCTACATACCCAACTTTGGTCAATACAAACATGAACGCGAAGGCTTCACCTATCACAAAGAGGGTGACTATTACATATGTCCGGAAAATAAAAAGTTGGTGTTCAAAAAAATCAAAGAAAACAATGGCTCAGAAGTAATTCCTTTTTGCTGTTTACTTTTTCGATATGCCTTGTATTGGCAATGGATAAAGTCAAGGAGTATTTCACTATTTATTCGATGCACATAGATAATTTATGTCAATTTACATTGTTTCACAACAAGCGCTGTGGATTTGGCTCTTGCCATAGCTTGGGTGTCGCGGTGGGTTTGAGCGGCAATGGCAAGTGCCAAAAGCGAGGGCGAGAATTGACCCGTCCTGAAAAAAGTTTACAGTGTGGAGGGGTAATCCTGCCACAAGTTTACACATTCTTTTTAATCCTGAATACCGTTTACATTTGTTTTGGAGATGAAACGGACGTGAGCAATGCTGGAGAGCAACTCGCCATGGATAAGTCTCCGGGTGACGAAGTAATTCGTTTTAATCATGCCGGTCCCGATAACTATTGGGATTCGGCATTTTTATTGGATTACTTTAGAACCCCATATGCCTAAAAAAACTCAAGCTATGTCATGGCTACCTCCTTTCGTTTTGTGATCACGTAGTAATTTTTCCAGTACTTCTTTAGTTCTCCTGTCCGTTGATGAGCTGCAACCGGAGTGAGATATTCAATACTGCTATGAGGGCGCTGGTGATTGTAAATACTGATGGCCATTGATACAGCTTTCTTTGCCTCATAAAAATCCTGATAACGTGTGTCCAGCAATTCATCTTTTAGAATTCCGTTTACTCTTTCTGCTAAGGCATTTTCTAACGGATCCCCGCTTTGTGTCATGCTAATTTGGACGTTACTATTGTTCAACAGCTTCACATAGTCAGCACAACAGTATTGTGAGCCCCGGTCAGAGTGGTGAATGAGATTCTCTACAACAGGATTCTCTATCAAAGCTATTTGGAGAGCTTCAATACAACCGTCAGCGGATAAATTCTCACACAAACAAAACCCTACGATTTTTCTGGAATAGGCATCGGTAACCAAACTTAAATACGCAAAGCCGTCAGCCACAATGATGTAGGTAATATCGCTAACCCAAAGCTGATTGGGCATTATGGGGATGAATCCAACAATAAGATTACGATACTTAAACATCCAGTGATTAGAAAAAGTGGTGATGGGTTTTCCACGTTTCCGCTTCCTTACCAACAATTGATGTTCGGCCAATAGATCAAACATCGCATCACGACCGATACAAATGGAATGCTGTTCCATAAAACCCTGCATCATAAAAATCAGTTTCCTTGTCCCCAGCCGTTTTTGATGTACACGGATTGCCATAACCTCCTGCAATAACAAATCATGTTGCAATGCTTCCTTTTGTGCTTGCAAGTGAAATTGATAGTATGACTGCCGACTATAACCAAGTTGTGAGCAAAGTGAGGTGATGATCCGGCTTTCGCTTTGCCCTAAATTCATGACCGCTTGGTGCCATACTTTTTTCTTAATTCTATCCCTGTATACTCTTCTGATAAGCGAAGGATTTCCTGCAACAGCTTGTTTTGCAATTTTGCTTTACGAAGCCGTTACTTTTTAATTGTCGTGGAGAATTTGTCCCGATACACGAAGGGCATTGGCGCTAACGTTGGTGCATGTGACGTAGCCCGGCATAGGAGCTAAAGCCTAATGAGGAACGAATGGCTTTAGCGACCTGCTGCGTTTTGTCCCACACACCAAAACTAAATTATGAAACTAAAACTACAAAGCAACACTGAAATAGGGCTATGGCACATGCACATTGTTGGTGGCTGTGTGGCCTTCGCCTCACTTCATTTATAGCCTGTATTTTGTTACCCGTCAGTTGCTCGAATCTTCTTTTCTTAGTGCAGTTGTCAACGCTAAGAGTCTACATTAATCAAATATTAAGAGTATTTTACATAGGATGTTTAATCTCTTCGACAGCGAACAGAATAACCATTAAACTTATCAGCAATGAAACTATGACTCATGGAACCACTGCCTGAAGCAACAAACGTTGCAAATACCTTATCAGGTATGATAGTCTCAGTGGAACTCCACCAGAATGCATTCCAGGTATTTCCGAATTTTCCAAGGTCATACCTAAACCCACCTAGAAGACCAGAAAGGCCACTTTCATTTGTTGCATCAATATTTGGGGAAACCCAATAATCAGTCGTCTTGATTTTTCCTCCTGCAATGTGTTGCTTTAGTGCTTCTACATTTCCGCTCACTACTGCGGTGTGAATGTCAACCGAAGGTGCTTTGACATTTGCTTTAGCGGACGCACTCTTTTGAGCAGATGCTTGCTGATCGCTATACGCCCCAAGCGAGAGTATGGTGACTAAACATAGTGATTTGAAAATGGTTGACAGTGAACTTGTGATTTTAGTTTTCATAGTACTAAAATTTAATTGGTTTAATTTTTTGACATAGATTAGTATTCCTTTTTTATTCCCCTATTATTCGCTAACAAGGAATAGATATCACAGGAATCTCAAGATTTTTTTCAAGGCAAGCGGTTATTTGTAGTTTGGATTAATTTCATTTCTGTGAATATTCTAATAGATCGCCAGGTTGACAATCCAATGCCTTGCAAATAGATTCAAGTGTACTGAACCGAACGGCTTTTGCTTTACCGGTCTTTAGTATTGAGAGATTGGCCAGCGTTAAATCCACTTTCTCAGAAAGTTCGTTCAATGACATTTTTCGTTTGGCCATCATTACGTCCAAATTTACGATTATCGACATGGCTTAAACGGTTAGATCGTTTTCAGATTGAATTTCGATTCCGCGCTTAAAAACCTGTGCGATTACAAAAAGTATAACACCCATGAACAGCCACACGTCAGCTCCGCCCAGACGCAAATGTTGTGTGTCGGGCATTTGCACACCTTTATTCACTAACCATTCGGTGTATTTAACTCCCCACACTGTAAACAAGCCTATCCCAAAAGCGAAAGCTGATCCTCTAATAAGAAAAAGTCTCACTTCGTTATTGAAGGGCTGAGCCATACTCAGTTTTTTATCGTGCAGCATTTTTATGATCAGGTAAAATAAGCAAGCCTTCATTACTGATGGTATGCTTATCAATAACGTTTCTGCTAGAAAATGCCCCGGATCGTATTGATAAAGGCCTGATAAATCATTTCCTACCCAAAATGTGGCAGCATTGATCGGATTTATCGTCAGCGTATAAGCAGCACTGAAGATAGAGCCACCAGCTTCAATACAAACGCCAATAAATATTATCCACGCGATAAAGTGCAGTACTCTTAGGATAAGCTTTGTTTTAGTTTTCCCCGTGATTTCCATATCCGTTTTGGTTTATTGTTTGTGTTTAACGATACAAATATCAATAAGTTATTATTGATAAACAATAAATATAGATTTATTTTCAATAAACTTATGAAAAGGCCATTTTAGCTCAATTTCACCACTCATCTTTAAATGAGGATTTATAGTTGTTTTCAAAGATTAATCAAGTAGTTTACCGTGGTGCGTAGGGATTTGGCTCTTGCCATAGTTTTGGTGTCGCGTGGGTTCACTTTCCGCGTGGAGAATTTGAATTAGTAAAGTGTCACCCGTTAATTTTTTCTTGTCTGCGGAAACAAGTCTTTGTCGGCTTGGTCGTCATTGTCCGCGGTGCTGGAAGGGCATTGGCACTAACGCTGGTGGCTGTGTGGCCTTCTCCTCACTTCATTCGTAGCCTGCATTCCTGTCACCCGTTAATTTACACCCATCTTTTTTAGTAGAGGTGCGGTCGGACAACCTAAACAAACATGCGCGGAATGTATTTGTGGGGCACGAATGTCGAAAGCCTTCATGTCAATAAAATCAAAATCTGTATGAAGAAATTTCTGCAAGGCATGTCCTACAACGTTGGTGTATAAAACGTAGCGCGGTCTAGGAGCTAAAGCCAAATGACGAAGGAATGGTTTTAGCGACCTGCTGCGTTCTCTCCCACATGTGTGAACGAAATTAAGAAACGGAAACTAAAATGCAACACCGAACCAGCGCTATGTTTTATACACACTGTTATGCATCGTTGCTTTGATAATGCTCTATTGATTCCAACTCTTTTGATTTAAGTTGTTCTTCTTCCTCAATGTCAAAATCGTCTTGAAGTCCAAGCCAAAATTTAGCTGAGTTACCAAAATATTTTGAAAGCCTCAATGCTGTGTCAGCCGTTACCCTTCTATTTCCCTTAAGTATTTCTGACACTCTGGTTTGAGGTATTCCAACGTTCTTTGATAATTTATAAGCACTTAGTCCCAAAGGAATTAAGAATTCCTCTTGGAGTATCTCTCCAGGATGAATGTTTTTTAGTTTTTTCATTTCTTATCTTTTAATATTTAATGGTAGTCTAATATCTCAACGTCTGTGGCATTACCCTTGTCCCATTTGAATACTATTCTCCACTGATCGTTAATTCTGATTGAATAATACTCCTTCAAATTCCCCCTAAGTTTTTCTAGTCTATTGGATGGAGGAATCTGTAAGTCCATTATATTTTGTGAGTTATTCAACATTCTCAGCTTTCGTCTAGCTATTTCCTGTAACTCAGTCGAGAATCCTTTTACTCGTTCACCGTCCCATATTTTTTTAGTTTCTTTGGACCCAAAGGAAATTATCATAGTGCCGTAATACGTTACTTACGTCAAAAGTAAGTATTTTGTTTCAGATGTCCAAAATGTCAGAAAAGCAATTCTGACTAACGTTTTCCAGTTCATTGAAAATCAATTGATTTGTAAACCTAGTTCTTCATTAGTCAGAGCGAATTTATCGATTTGTTTTTTGATGCGTTTAAGGACTGCAAGTTTTCTTTTTTGATCAAGGAACAAGTATTCAGTAGGTGGTTTATATGGTAATTTTTTCACAATCATGTTCCAGATGATGACTGCCAGTTTTCTGGCCGTTGCACTAATGGCTATAGTCCTTCCTTTTCGGTAGGCGACCCGTTTGAAGAAATCAGACAGGTGTGTGTCCTTTAACCCTCCAATGACATTGGCTGCATTTCTAAAAGCAATCTTCAACCGGTTACTTCCCTTAGGTGTTTTTGAACTCAGTAGTTTACCGCCACTTATTTTATTATTCGGTGCCAGCCTTAACCAAGAGGTAAACTGTTTGGCCGTTTCAAATTTATGAAAGCCTTCCGGGCCTACTTCACTGATAATGGAAAGTATGGTACCATGGCTTAGTCCTTCAATCTTCATCAGGTCAACTCCACCAAAATATTGAAACGATGCCTGGTTGAGGTCTATTCCTTTAAGGGCGTTCTTGTTTAAGCTTGTGCTTTTTATCATCTGTTTTCAGTTTTTTCTTTTCGGGGTCAGTATTGATTTGATTTTTTAAGAACGCAGAAATTTGCTTGTCCCACTCGGCCACTTTCTTTTGATAAAAATTGTACGATTCAAATTCCTGCTTCAATCCAAAAAGATAATCAGCACGGTTATTCCCTTTGAGTGCCTTGGCAATTTCTTCTTCCGGTGTACGGCAGTTGCCATGCCTGTGTTTTGCCAGTTCTTTCGGATCCAGGTTTCCGGAGCAGATGTCTGCGATAATGGCCAGCCCGGTAAGGCCACAAATGTCATTGACCACTACATCTAATCTAAAGTTTAAAATCTTTAAATACTTCTGCATCTTGTGCGATGCTTCAGCAGCAAGGTCAAGCATGTTTTGTCTTTGTCGGCAAAAAGTGCGAAGGGTTTCAGTGGTTTCATCGGGAAGGAAACTTCCGGTCAGTAATCCAATACTGTGCAGCTTTTGAATCCATCGGGCATCTTTGACATCGGTCTTTTTGCCTTTGATGTTTTTGGTAAACTTTCCATTGACCAGCGTCACCTCAAGTCCATGTTTTTCAAGTTCCACATACAGGTTTTGCCAGTAGTTCCCAGTGCTTTCCATAGCCACCGAAGTAACGCCAGCGCCTGTCTAATGATTCAAATGGATTTAAGGAAATGCTAGACTGGTTAAAAAGTTTAGCAGTAGAAGCCAAACGTAGTTGGTTTTGTATGGAGTATACCGGTGTGTATAGTCTGGAGTTGAGCACCTTCTTAGCTAAGAAGAAATTGAAGCACACCATGTATTCCCCCCTTCACATCAAGCGGATGATGGGAGTCGTTCGCGGTAAGAATGACAAAGCGGACTCCCGTGTCATCGCTCGTTTTGCGTATTTATATAGAGATAGTTTGAAGGAGAGTAAAATGGCCTCTGGGACTCTGATTACGCTAAAAACTTAATCAACTTTAGACATTCGGTTGTGAGAAGGCGCGCTGAGTTGAAGGCTGATCTACATCGTATGGAACGGTTGGGCAGAATAGCTGATGTGAGTTATACAACCAAAAGTATTCAGCGGGAGATAGAATTTTTGAAAGCAGAGGTCAAGCGAGTCCAACAACAAATCACTAAACTTATTGAGAAAGATGAATTAGTGAAAACCAATTATGAATTGGCTTGCAGTGTTCCAGGCGTAGGCATGGTGGTAGCGGCTTCTATTGTTGCTCAAACGCAAAACTTTGAAGCATTCGAAACTGCTCGTCAACTCGTCTGCTACGTTGGTTCGGCACCATTTGAATATTCATCTGGCACCAGCATAAAAGGAAAAACGAAGACACATCCAATAGCCAATAGGCATTTGAAAGCTCTTCTTACGAACAGCGCCTTTTCAGCATTGAAGTATGATAAAGAGATTAAAGCTTATTACGATCGGAAAACAGGAGAAGGAAAAGCACCTATGAGTGTTATTAATGCAATCCGGTGTAAACAGATCTATCGAATATTTTCAGTGGTAAAACGTGGTACTCCGTTCGTTAAAAGCATTTAAGGCGGCCCTCGAAAATTTACGGCTTTGGGTCTTGGATTCTTCTTAGAATTCCCACGTGATGAACGAGAAGCGAGAAACGTGTGGTCGGCCGTTATCCACGGAGAGCAAAACTGTCTGACGAGATGAAAGAACTTTTGCGCGGTCGAACGTTAAGATGTCGCGGTAAGACGAAGAACAAATTGTCAGCGTATAGAAAAGAAATTTTGAAACCTGTCAACGTGCGGTCGGCCAGCACACTTGGATAACAGATTTGTGCGGTCGGCCCGATCATGCGCTTGTGCATAACGTTTGGCTATAAGGCGTTTGCCTTACCAAAATAAAAATAAACAAAAGAAGGCAAACGGCTTATAGCTTTTGTTGGGTGCCTGTGCCCTCGCCTTACGTTAATATGTCACCGAGAGATTTAAGTGTCCACCGAGTCCTTTTTGAATAATTCTCATCAAAGTCGATAATCTAATGTCACTTGCGTTGTTCTCAATTCGTGAGATATAGGATTTAGTTGTCCCACATTTTGAAGCTAACTGCTCTTGAGTCAAATTTTGTTGTTCTCTCATTTCTTGAATGAGTACGCCAAGTTTGAATGCTTCAAACTCTTGTTCATAGGCGTCCCTCTTTGAAGTCCCTTTTTTTCCATATTGCTGATCCAAGTGGTCAGCAAAAGAAGTCAGATTTTTATTTACCTTTTTTTTCATCGAAATATTGTTTTTTCAATTTCTCTGCGAGTTCTATTTCTTTCTTTGGTGTCTTCTGTGATTTCTTTTGAAATCCATTAACTACCACAATCAATTGTCCTTTGTCGAAGAAACTAAAAGCTCTAAATATGTCACTGCCGACCTCGACACGGATTTTCAAAAATACCGTCAGAGTCCTCCATATGGTTAAAGTACTTTTTCGGAACCATATCGAGTGTTTCTATTAAACCCATTGTCCAGTTGAACTTAGCTTTTACCTCTGGTCGCAGAGATTCAAAGAAGTCCAAATAGTAACGCTTGTAGTAAAATATTTTCCTAACAGTGTTATTGTCCACCGTGCAAAGTTAGCTAATTAGGAAACTATCTCCAATTCCAAAAAGTTCAATTTTGTCGGGATTGTCGGGGTGAAAATGGGCATGGCACCCAACGCTGGTGTATAAAACGTAGCGCGGCATAGGAGCTAAAGCCAAATGAGGAACGAATGGCTTTAGCGACCTGCTGAGTTTTGTCCCACGACACCGAACGAAATTAAGAAACGGAAACTATAATGCAACACCGAACCAGCACTATGTTTTATAGCACAGTTCATTGTTGTGTGTAGTGCCCGCCATACTCCGAACTGAGCACTCTTGCACAAGCTTTGGGTGCGTGTCAGCAAGTGCGGCTTGGGCAAGTGTGCGGTTGGGTTACAGTCCAAACCTTGAATCACTCTAAACTTACTCGTACCTCAAGGACTTAACTGGGTTTGTACGCGCTGCTATTATGGTGTGAATGCTCACGATGAGCATTGCGATAGTGAATACCGCAAAGCTAGGAATGGCGAATATCCACCAAGTCAAGGGAATTCTGTAAGCAAAATTGGAAAGCCACTCCGCCATAATCCACCATGCTAAAGGAACTGACGGAACAATAGCCACAATCATCAGTATAACATAATCTTTGCTGACCATTGCAAGAATATTGGGAATCGATGCCCCAAGGATTTTCCGAACACCAATTTCCTTAGTGCGTTGAATCGCAGTAAGTGAGGACAAGCCAAACAGCCCCATGCAGGCAATAAAAATAGCGAGCGATGAAAATAGACCAAATACTTTTCCAAACTGTTTGTCGGCCTGATATTGCTGATTGTAATGATCATCCAGGAAGAAATATGTAAACGGGTGTCCAGGAAACATCGACTTCCATTCCTTTTCAAAGGTACTTAGTGATGCCTTGACAGAGGAGAGGTTAAACTTAATTGAATAAAAACCAAAAGCGCCAGGATGGTATCTGAAAATCAACGGATCAATAGCTTTTTTCAGCGACTCATGGTGGTAATTTTTCAATACACCTACAATACGCAATGTATCGCTCTGAAAAATTATTCTATCATCAATTGCATCTTCAGCCTTCTTAAAGCCCGTCAGGTTAACCGCTGATTCGTTAAGTATAACATTGTGCCGGTCATTCGCCAAGTCGCCTAAAAAACCTCTGCCTGCTATTACTGTCAGCCCATAATCACCTATGAAATCATGATCGATATGAATGATGCGGTATTGTTTCGAATCTTCATCCCGCTGGCTTAACCTTCGTATACCCCCTGCATTCCAACTGGGCTGATGACCTGGCACTTCGGAAGCTGCGCTCACAGGGGTTACTTCCGGATATTGCTCAATTTGTTGTTTAAAGACTTGAAATTTTTCTTCGATTGTTCCGTCAGTGAGATCCGGAGAATGTAGCACCAAGGTTTGATCTATATTCAAGCCTAATTCCTGTTCTTGCATAAAACGTATTTGTCTGTAGACGGTATATGTTCCTACAATTAACGTGATAGAAGACACAAACTGCACCACCACCATGCTTTTGCGAAAGCGCACACCCGAACTCGTGTTTTTAAATCTTCCTTTCAGGACCTCTACAGGTTTGTGAGATGATAAGACAAAAGCAGGGTAAAGTCCAGAAAGCAGGGCACCACCGAAAACGAAAACGCCAATCCATATCCAGAACGAATTCTGTTTAAACAACACATAGCCTAGCTCTCGGCCTGTGAACTCGCTGAAAAGTGGCGTAAGCAATAACACAAGCACCATTGCAATAACAACAGCCATGGTATTGAGGAATATTGATTCAAAAAGAAATTGTTGTATAAGCTGAGACCGGAAGCCTCCCACTACTTTGCGAATACCCACTTCCCTGGCTCGCTCAATTGATTTTGCAGTGGATAGATTAATATAGTTGATCCATGCAATCACCAAAATCAGAATAGCTACAATGGACAAAAAATAAATTGATTGTCTGTTGCCATTAGGCTTAAACTCCCCCATGAAATTGGAGTCGAGGTGAATACCGGTAAGGGGTTGCAAGTGAAACTCCATACCCGTACCGGCTTTCTTTAGTTGTTCTCCCACTTGTTTCTCAACGAAAGCAGGGAGTTTGGCTTCGAGCGCGTTTGGATCGGCTTTCTCATCGAGTAAAATGTACGTCAAGAACCCATCCCATTCCCATGTCATAAGAGGGTCATTCAACGATTTCTGCAGGGTGGCAAACGATATTAACGCATCAATTTTCATATGTGTGTTGACAGGAAGGTCTTCAAAAACTCCCGTTACCTGACAGTCTACACCGTGAGCGCTGCAGTGTACTATTTTTCCGATAGGATCTTCTTCGCCAAAATATTTTTTAGCTAACGACTGCGATAAGACAATCTTAGATGGATCCTTCAACAACGAAGACCCTTCGCCTGCAATAAGTTTAACTGAAAAAACCTGAAAGAAATCTTCAGAAGCATAATACAAAGCATCCTCTCTAAAGTATACGTCAGCTGTTGACAGTATGGCGTAACCGTACATAGCGTCCAACTTCGGGAAAGTTGGTTTTCAAATCGGGGCCGATACCTACGCAGCCGGCAGCCCATTGCGTGGATAATTCTCCTTTATTATAACGGTCTTGCTGTACTCTAAAAATCCTGTCCTTCTTTACATGAAAATCATCGTAACTGAATTCGTGCATGACATACTGCGTAATGAGCATACAAGCCATCATACCGATAGCCAATCCCAGGACATTAATAAATGTAAATGCTTTATTACGCGAAATATATCGCAGAATGGAAGTCAAGTGGCTTCTTATCATTTGAGCTTAACTATTTTGGGAAGCTAGGAATATTTTACTGACTAAAGTTAAAAGCCCAATAAACCTACAACTCTTTGTGTTCAGCTTGGTAACTCGCTTGTAAAAAAAATGTAAACGAAATGTAAATTCTGTTTTTCTTCTTTTTAAAAGTCCTGAGTTGTCAGCGGGCTTGAATTTTGTCCACCATGATAAAATGGTCCGCGAACATGTTTTGAATTTTTTTTTCACTGTCAGCGAACACCAATTTTTTCAACCAGGCTGAAATTTATCCACGGCACGAAATTGAATTCTTTTTTTTTTGTCGATCGAGTTTGTCAGTTTGCACAGGGAATCCAATAACACAGTAATTTGAGCCGTCAAGTGTTTTATTATGTTTTGAAATTTTACCGATTGTTATGGGCTTTTTTGTCGCAACAAGGTCAGGTATCATTTGTTGGTCAATCTTGATATACGCTAAGTCAATTCCTGAACTCCTGTCCAGGTTGGTGAATTTTATCTCTCCAATTACGTTTATAAATTTTCCCTTTCCGACCCTTATAAAAAGTTGATTGTCATCATTGTCCAAGTAGTCAGCCACATGTGAAGCAGTGAAATAAAATAGATGTCGTGTATCAATGCAAAGACTCCACAGCCAAATGGTCTTAGTCCCTTGTCCGTCCTGTGGAAAAATTGAATAGTATGCCATAATAGATTGTTATCTATAAGGTCTTTAATTAACTCATCAGTCTCCTTAGTTGATTTGGACTTTATCAGGGTCATAATATTGCAGCCAACGTTGGGGTTTGTGACGGGCGGGGAATAGGAGGGCTTGGCAATGTAGCGGAATGCCAAGACCGACCAGTTGCGCCTGTCCCGCGACACAATGTAAATAAAGATAACGAAAGTAATGAGGACACCGAACCCCCGCCTGACACAAACCTATTGTTGTGGCTTGTAGGCATCACTGAGGTCTTTTCTTTGGGTCTTGTCTAACGTCAAAGAATACAATTATTATAATTCTGTCTGCCTTAATTCTGTAAAAAACTCTTGTCTGCTTGGTCAGTTGAAATCCATAGATTCTTTTTTCAGGAATTTCAAGTGTACCTATCTCGGGAAAGTCTTCTAATAAGTCTAAGAAGTCAATAATTTTTTGCTCAAACGCATCCGCTACTAATTCTCCCCATTTCCCTTTAATAAAATCTTTAATAGAGCGAAAGCTTTTCTCAGCTCGCTTACTTACCTTAATTGTCATTTAGATTTAAAAACTTTGTTTCTGTCAAGGAGATTATTTTCATCTTCTGATTCGTCATAAGCAAGTAGAACTTCTTGTTTTTGCTCCTCTGTTAAGGTGTCCCAGAGTCTGCCAGGTTTACTTTTCTCTCTTGATTTTAAAAAGTCATAAATGGCCAGTAAAAGCTGCTCACTTTGAATTCCGTCCACAATTTTATGAATGTTAGATTTTAACTCAATTGTCCCCATACTTTTATTAAAATTTCATGTCCTAAGTTACCATTTTTTTATGAAACTTACCCTGTCCAAGCCTATAAGGGGTGTACGACAGTTTTGTAAGGATAATCTGAAATGGTTAAATTTCATATAGTTT
>ERZ1292625.95-Hain-H41-01um-R1-95-length-153456-cov-13_pt1 | contig 153456 bp, 235 predicted proteins | sample MGYA00564400_ERZ1292625 | MGnify/ENA primary metagenome ERZ1292625 (study PRJEB36523, sample SAMEA6512639) | groundwater metagenome | collected 2019-01-08 | study: AquaDiva: Metagenomics assemblies of 32 groundwater samples | reverse complement strand
TCAAGATCCTCACGCTGGAAGGGACGATGCACGCGAGCCCCGGAGACTGGATCATCCGAGGTGTAAGGGGTGAGCATTACCCCTGCAAGCCGGACATCTTCGAGGCGACCAACGAGCCGGCCGATCTCGCCCCCGGCGCCCAGCCGGCCGAGTCGAGCGCCCAGGAGAGGCGGCTGGCGGATGCGTTGCTGGCTTCAGTTACTGGTATGCGTCTTGACGAACACGACTCAACGACATTTCGCGCCATCGTCGAGGAGGCCAGGAAGATACTCAAGGGAGGTGAAGCGGGTGGCTCCTCCCGCGCCGTCCTCGCCTCTCCCGAGGCCCCGCCTGAGTTGGATGGAGACGGCATCAACGGAAACGCAGTGGCGATCCACGGAGGCTACGAACACTTCTACGACGAGCCTGCCTCACCATTATGGACCGGGGGAGACGAGGAGTGAGCGACTCACATGCTTCAGCGAAGAACTGGGTATTGGTCTGGCAGAGCGCATCCGAGACGGTTGTTGGGTTGACAGTGGATTGTAGTCGAGGGTCCATTGACAGAAGTGCCACACTGGTGGCTTATAAGGTAGCTGAGATTCTCTCGTTGGAGGTTCGTCGATGAGCTTCCCAGTCATGTACGAACGTAACTCCACTCCAGGACCGACGACTATCCCGTGGACGATGGCCGACCGCGCGTACTCAATCTATTCGGCACGCTACGGCAAGGAGCAGTCCCTGGAACGCATCGCGGAGCGCGGAGGGTTCGGTGCTGGCGAGCTGGACGAGTTCATCCCGGGATGGCGTGAGGAGTTGTCGGAGTTAGCCGCCCTCAGGGCTGGTCCGTGGTATCTTTTGTACGGTGGAATAAGCGCAGATTGGCAAGGCCCTGGTAGGTACGTAGGTAGGACTGTGGATCCAACGGTAGCCAAGGCACACTATGACTCCTGCCGCAAAGACCCTTACAGTACCGGTTCTGTACTGATCGTCACTGACGATTCGCAGGAACATGCAAGCAGTTGGACCGAGTGGGGTTTAACGTGATTGTCGGATGCTACACGCTCGATCTCTACTGCGACAGGTTCAGCGTTTCACCAGGAGAAGTGACCGACGAGCATGGTCATTGGTACAATGAGTTCCCGCACCAGTTCACCGCAGAGCTTGGGAGTGAGTGCAGAGCAAAGGCCAAGCAGCGCGGATGGAAGTTGAATCTCAAAGACGGAACCGCGCTGTGCCCAAAGTGCAGCGGCAAGAGAAAGCCAGCAGGGGAGAGGAAAGAGCAATGAGGTGGCCTTCTGATCGTACTCCAGTGCCAGGGAATACTAGGAGAGTAGATAGATTCCTGTGGTGGCCAGTTTCTTTGGAAGGGGAGACACGCTGGCTAGAGAAAGGCTCGTGGCAGGAGGAGTACATGGGCCTACCACCTGGGTGGGTGAAGAGGAGTTGGGTGAAATTCTCTCGTCACCCAAGTGAGAGGTGGCCAGCGCAAGTACCTGTAGGGAAGCACTTCGATCAATGAGGCGTTACATCGTTATCGGACCCGAGTACTCTGAGTACACTAGTTGGGGGGAGCCACCAGAGTACAGCCACGATGTGTACCTAGTGGAAGCCGATACTGCCCATGAGGCGAAGTGGTTGGCCTGGATGAGGGCCAAGGAGAATAGAGACCCGTGGTTCAACTGGGTAGAAGGACATCCACTCTCAGGTGTGCGAGCAGTGATTGCAGATGATCGAGAGAGGCCTGGGGCTTGGTCAGACAAGTACGTGGTTCTGCGGGAGATTGCTAAGTGATAACCGCCGAAGAGCAAGATAGAAACTTGTCCGCCTTGTGCAGTAGAGAGTCTGCCTTCAAGGCCATGTTAGAGAGTAAGCTGCTGACTGATGACGAGTTTCTGGACTATGCCAATCGTATGGCAGAGTACGTGTCCAGAGTAACCGGCATTCCAATTGCCTTTCTTCGATCACCTGTAGTGGACGAGCCCCTTGACATCTGAGAGAGGGTGTGGTAGGATTCTCTCGACACTAAGGAGCCTACCACCGTGACTTTGGACAAGATTCGCCAGTCAGTCCCTATCACTTCTGAGATGCTGGAGCCCTTTGCTGTTCTCTACATCGGACGCATGTTCGCTCGTTGTGAAGAGGCTCGCATCTCTGGGGACGAGAGACTGTTTCTCTCCTCGTGCAGATTCATGTGGTGGGGCCTCTGTGGCCTACAGCATGTGGCAACTGCTGTAGGTACAGCCATTCACTACACCATCTGCCTCAGTAACGACCAGCAGCGCATTGCTGCCTACATTACCGATAATACGGGGATCAACCCGTACACCGAAAAAGATTGGAACCCCTCCCGATGAGCAGCCCATTCTGGAAGGTCTACAACCCAGAGAAGAAGTACATAGCCGCGTTCGTTCACGCTGCAGATGCAGCCAGCCTAGTGGCTCTGTACGGTGATGGCACGACGATTCGGGCCGACCACAGACTAATCATGTGGACAGAAGGTAAAGAGTCCCAACCGGCTGCAGAGTCGTACGACCACGTACACACTACGTGCCACAAGAGACTGCAAGCATACCGCGAGAAGAAACTGGGCCAGATCCTGGAGGTGTTGTGAGCGAGAAGAAGACAACCATCTGGTGGGAGACTGGTACTCGCTCAGGCACCTACATCACCCCTGTTGAGGTGGTTCGAGAGACTGCAGAGAAGATCGTCCTCCTACGGTGGTCTTGGAACGGTAAGAACTTCTTCGAGAAGATGGTGTCCAAGGGGAACGACTACCAGACCTACCATCGGTCATGGAAGGAAGCTTCGGCTTTTGTTCGTTCCCGCATTGAGACCAAGATCCTGGACTTGAAGCTTGCCCTAGTCAAGAACGAGCAGGATCTTGAGCTACTCGATGGGGTTGTCGAGCCCTCGGAGGAGAGAGTTAGGGACTGGATGGCTCCGGTAGTGCGTGAAGGTAAGGCGAGCCCCCTACTGTATTTGACATCTTGAAGAAAGTGTGGTAGGGTACCAACATGAGCAAGCCAAACTTCTACTGTGAGGCGGATTCGCACTTCGAAACCTGCTGCTGTTCGAGAGGAGAGACCCCTTGAGTCTAGGAGAAGCAGTCGTCCACATTTGGTGCGACAAGTGCAACACGGAGGAGCAGGTGTCACTGACCTCCTTGGCCCAACGTGGCAGCTACGACATGCGGAACGTTCCAGCCACTCTCAAGCGCTGGGGGTGGGTTGAGAAGTCACCAGACAGACACTGGTGCCCCGAGTGTGTGGCTGATGAGCAAGACTCCGTGGAGGAGTTGGATCGCTTGCGTTCGTCAGAGGGAGAAGAGTCGTGATGATTCTCAAAGAGAAGATTCGAGAGATCGCCTCTCGTCGAATCAACCCGACGTTCGCAGAGGCGTTCAACATCCCAACACTTGTCGATGTCTTGGCCAAAGAGGCTTTCTTCAAGATGTGGCCAGAGGGCAGGGACACCATCAACATTCGGTACGCCAACCTACTTATCCAATCAGGTGGAATCCCTGACGACACCTACGCATTGTCCTTTCCTGGACTTCACGACTGAGATGGGCGCCAACATCGGACGCCACAAGTTCGTAGAGCCCACCAAGAGGGTGTACTTTTACGTCTGGCTGTTGGGGTGGGCTAACCTACTGGATGGGCTGATTAGAGTCCTCTCCTTCACAACCCTATACGGGCAGTTCGGGATCAAGGTAGCTCGTCTGATCTCTACTACTCGCATCGAAGCAAACAGAAAGGCTGGTGGGCAGTGAGAAAACCAAATGGCGGAGATCTTCGAGTGTGGTGGATCCCTCAGGTAGGAATGGAGGAGCAGTTCATCATCCCTGTCCCTACGGCGGATGAGGGTGCGCGTGTGTTGGCTATCTTGGCCTCCTACGACCTCTTCCAGTTTCACACCAACATCAAGCCAGACTTCAGCAACACAGGCGGTCTTCAGATCTATGATGCTGTTGACAAGGAGTGGTGGGACTGGGAGGACGACCACGGGGAAGAGTTGAAAGACCCAAAGAACCTCCAGGACTACTTCGCTTGGAGAGACAACCCCTAAATGCGCATCATCTCCAGCTTCCACGACTACTACGATTCTGTCATGCGTCATGGCATGGACAGAACGTGTGTGTACCTTCGCGAGGAAGTGGCGCTGGAGGTGCCTGCCTTCTGTAGGCACAGTGGGCAGTGGCCGTGGAGATTCCATGTCCAGAGGATTGAGCTGATCCGGTTTTGGGTAGGCTTCTGCGGGCAACTGATCCCTGGGGTGTACTCAAGTACCTACGCTTACCAATCGGACAGATTCCACTATTCTCTTGAGCACCTGTTGGGGTACACACAGAGCCTCAAGATGAATCTGTCTAAGCACAGTCGTAAGGACTTCGAGGAGCGATGCTCCAGGGCTTTCGAATTCCCTACTGGGTACGGTCAGTCGTCTCGGGATGAGGCAGCCAGGATGAGGGACTACCTGGATAATCTGTTTCTGTCCCACAAGGTTCCAGTCTTCATGGTCAGCCCCTTCCATGGACATAGTGGTTTCCCAATCATCTTGAACCCGAAGTTGGGTATGGTAGACTTCCAGAAGGTCAAGGACCCGTTCTCTGCCTTCCAGGAGATTCACGGGTACCTGTCTGGGGTGTTGGGGGTTACTCATATGCCAATTGAACTACCAGTACCTGACGAGATCAAAGCAGCCTCCCGTGGACATGGGGACAAGTACAGTTTCCGCAAACCACCTGGGAAGAGAGGAGCACCCCCTTGGAGATGAAGCCGTGATTGAGATCAAACTTCCAGACGTTCCACAGGATGGGTATACCCTGGAGTTCTACGATGTGGTTGGTGGTCTCACCATCGTACATCGTGTTTGGGTGTATGACCTTGAAACAGATCACTGGACTTGCTGGAGTAGGTACTACCTACAGCCAGCCAAGACTCTGACGCGGGATGGTGGGATACCAAAGTGGAAGTTCGAGGTAGAGAACATCTTCTTCGGCTTTGAGGAAGCATTCTGGTCTGCTTCCGAAGCTCTAGAGGCCCTGGTAGGTAGTCTGTCCAAGGAGCTGAAGAGGCAGTCAGTTCAACTGTCCAGGGGTCGTTCTGGTTTGCGGAAGATCAAGGCAAAGCTAGCTCGGGTGAAGGCCAAGGAAGAGAAAGGACTGAACCGTGCTAAATGAGATCTCCTACTACCTCATTGCGGACCCCCGAACCGGACTAGTGGTTCGCAAGTCCAGGAAGCCTGCACTGGCTAAGGAGATGCACTTCGTCTCCCTCCTGGTCTCTAAGCTTGTGTGGAGGGGCTATAGGGCTGGCGATCTAGTGAGCGTTGGTGACCTCTCCGGCCCTTGGTTGAACAACTGGAGAGCTGCTCTAGCGGATCGTGCTAGGTATCACTCTGCAGAAGCTCGCAGGCAAAGAGAGCTAGATCAAGCAGCATCAAATGAATGCCACCCCAGCGTGGCTTGGTCCTAGAGATATGGATACAGTCTACGTTGTGGAGGCTGGAGACAACTTCGAAGGTGACTCTCTAATCATGGTGTGCGGTAGTTTCGGTTGGGCTGTTGTGGCGACAGAGAAACTGTACATCGAACATCGTGACCACAAGCCCTACCCCTCTCTGCCCCACTACTTCCTAGTCACAGAGATGGAGTTGGGGTCAGCAGATCCAGGACCAAGTTGGAGATTCGCACCTTCCCAAGCCAATGCATTAGAGTGGGTTTGGTTGGAGAAAGAGGGTGGCTTCTAGTGACGTTCTTGATTGGACTCTTCGTTGCTATGGTCTTGTTTGGGATCGTCTTTCCAGTTGGCAAGATCTACTGGGCTCTACTGGCAGTTGAAGCCATCTGGGCTGTCTTTGATCTAGTGCATACCCCAAGAGGAGATCGCTGATGTACGTGTTCGAGGGTAAGACCTGGAATGACGCTTGTGGGTGTCATCCGGAGTACAGGAGTATCCAGACTGAGGCATCTAGCCTTCCGGCATTGGCTGCGCTGATCGCTGAGTCTGAGAGTTACTTTACTGTGGGTAGTGTCCCCCCTATTTCCAAGGGTACCTTGTACCTTCGAACTGATCTACCGCCAGAGGACCTTTTCTCACTTGCTCAGTTAGTCATTCCAGAGAGGGTGAAAATCGCTGAAGCAGAGAAGGCCAAGAAGCTGCTCGTCAAAGAGCAGGAGAGGTCTGGTGCTCTGATCGAGATGAGGAAGAAGCTGGACAGGGAACGCCCTGACCTGAACGAGGATGCCATTCGACGTAGAGAGGCCGCTATCCTAGAGTTTGAAGCTAGGCCCGTTGAATGATGAGCGACTCAGCGATAATCCTGAGTGACTACGTCGTTCCGTCGATCAGTAAGACTCGGGGTACTCGTGAGCCATCAGGACCCACCTACGGACCCCCTACCCAAGACGGAAAGTGCCCAAGATGTGGAGCACCTCGAAGGTTGAAGTGGTCGGGGATGGACTGTCTGGCAGGTTGTGGCTGGTGGTACTGCCTGTGATTTTGGTACTTGACACGGCCAAAATTTTGTGGTAGGCTAGTGGGTTGATCTCTTATACGCACGGTTCCTTGACTCTGCGTATAAGGTAAGTCTTGACACCCATCCCGTAGTGTGGTAGAGTACCTATATCATGGGGTACCGAGAAGACAAGCAAGCCCGTAAGGACCACTACCTGAAGTACGTTCACGGGTGGAAGCTACGTACCTGTACCGCCTGCAACGGATCTGGTAAGTACGACGATGGGCGCAGTCGCAGTAACTGCTCCGGAACAGGCAACGAGCGCTACAAGCCAACCCCAGAGAAAGGTGGCTGACAGTGGATAGTCTCACTCTACGCAAGCAGATCTACGACCTCGGTGTAGCCGTTCTTCCCGCTGGGTACGCTGCTTCTGTGGAGTGGACCATCTTGGTGCAGGAGTTGGCTGTTCACGCTTTCTGCTTCAAGTGGAGGGACGGTTTCGCACCCGCTTGCGATGCGGAAGGCTGACCTCCAGAGCGCTGAGAACTTCCTCAAGCACCTGCAGGCTCGTCGTGAAGCTTGGACGAAGGCCACCCACGCCTGGGTCGACGGGACCTGGGTGAAGATCTGAGGAGAATGAGATGTTTCCGAACGTAGGAGATCTGTGGTACAACTTGGTAGAGCGTAAGGCTACAGGTAAAGTCCCTAGCCGTTGTCGAGTGATCGCGTGCATCGCTGATGGCTACGACAAGTGGGTTGTAGCTGCCTATGATGGGGAGGTTCCATTCGTCCGTTCCGTTGAGGCTTGGAACGAAGACTTCTCAGAGTGGTGACTTGGGTTGACACTGGACCCCACTCGTGGTAGAGTACAACCATCATGAACGACCTACGCGAGTTCCACCTTACCCTGACCTACGAGCAGCACAGGGCTCTTTTTGAGGCCATCGAGTACGCCATCAACGATTCTCGGTTTGGGGATTGCGAGGGTAACCAGCCCTTCACTGTGGACGAGACTGCGTCGTTGCAGTCTGTCCTCGACACTATGGAGATTCAGCATCGCTTTCTCGGAAGGATTTGAACATGGACCCTTGGACCGTTCTGGGTTGGTTGCTTGTCGTCGTTGTATCCCTGCCCGTATTGGTGATTGGGTTGGGGATTGTTACCACGGCTGTGGTGGGTGTTAGCCTCGGTATCTTGAAAGCCTACGGGGCCTTGAAGACGATTCCTCGCAGGATCAGCCGCCTCTACAAGCATTTGCGAACCCGCAATACCTCCCCTGCTGCAGGACAGATCTGGTCCTTCAGAATTCGTGGTGGGGACTTCAACAACACCATCAGTAGGGTTTGGGAGAACGACGATGGTGGTCTTACCCTTAGGGGGTGGGCTTCGTACACCCCTGTTAGCTGGGCGAAGTATGTTCGTACCTCCAAAGCCTACTTGGTTGGGTACGAGAAGTGAATCTGACCCCAGAGTCTGTGCGGGAGATGGCCTCCAAAGGACTCCTCTCCCCAACTGACAGGAACCTCCTGTTCGGGTACCTGTACGGAATCTCAAAGGGCGATCTGTTGCGTATCTTCGGACCTATCGTTGGTGGGGCGGCAGAAGACAAACGTACCCCACTACCTCAGAGGGTTCGTGAGTAGTTGGGAGAGCTACGTGGCTCAGTTTGACTACATGGTCAAACTAGTCAGTGAGATGACTCCAGGGGATAGTCTCACCGTACTACCGGAGATTCTTCAGGAGTTGGCCCCTGGTTTCGAGTACAATGGGGCCATCTTTACTCCAGCGGATCGCATATTGGAGAACGTGATTGGGAGTGCCTACACGCATAGCTACTTCTACGACTACATGTCTGGGAGGGTCACCTTCACCAGACACAAAAATACCGGGGAGATCAGGTACGAATCCCCAGACAGAAGAGAGGCCCGGAATGACACCGTGGGAAGAGGATAAGAGGAAGAGAAACCTAGCCTCTGGGTATCAGGAGACTAAGGGCCTGAAGGACGGGCATTGCAACAGGTACGCTTGCCAAGCCCCATTGCTAGGGCATCCTCAGTGGTCCATGGAGGACTTCGAGGTTTGGGGATCTGGTCAGAGACTCTTCTACTGCCAATCCTGTGCGTTCCGTTTCAACGAGGCGGACGATCAGTATGGGGATGAGCGACGCTGCAGGTTGGAGGCTCCACGATGACTAGGACAGAGAACAGTCTGTTGCTGTACTTCGAGACGTGTGCCGTTGACCACCGTGGGCTCATTGCTGGCTCGCGAATCAATGGTGAGGACATTGCCATCGCCAAGGGCTGGAACGATTCAGGGTTCGTCCGCTTTGGGAGAATCGCTTCTGAGTCTCTGGGCAAGGTCCACAGCGGAGGCCAACCTGCTACCCACTGGTGCCGGCTGAGTGAAGATGCCTGGGAGAAGGCCCACTTCATTCGTCGGGAACGAGCGGCTCGGATGGAAGATTCACTGAACCTGCCCAAGGTGATCCGCCTTGGTTTGGACTGCTAGGGAGGTGGATGGTGGGCAGTAAGACACTTCTGGAGTTCGAGGCCTACGGTGATCGCTGTCGCATCACAGATGATGGTGTTAGTCTACGTGCAGAGTACTGGTGGGTGGGTACACACATGAGTGGGTGGCGAGACCTGTGCGCTGAAGAACATTCCCCTCATGCGGTTGCTCTTGGGGTGTACAGAGCTATGCTCTTGAAATTCAAGGAAGCGGTGGGAAGATGACAGCAACCGAGAAGCCTACCACAAAAATCGAGCCGTGTCAAGTCCCCCAAGACTCGATTTGGAACCCTGATACTGTGGATCCAGACGACTGTGGTGAGTGCGGTGGGGTTGGATACCACGGCCATCGGTTGGAGGAGTTGTGCCTTGGATGTGCTGGTACAGGCAGGAAGAGGTCGAATCCTTACCCATTCCCGAAGAGATGGTTCCTGGATCAGGACAACGACTCACATTGGTATCTTGTGGAGTTCTCGAAGAGGGCAGAGTGGGAAGAGTGGATGAATCTAGACTCGGAGGACGAGGAGTCTTGGGATGTACCGGCCTTCGCTTCCCGCCTTCCAGGAAGCCCTAGCCAATTGACTTTCACAGACCCTAGGTGGTAAGGTTGTCATTATGGAAATCTTTGGTAGTAAGCCACTTCCCCGGGAGATCTTTGAGTCCCTATCTGCTGAGATTCGGAAGGCCGCTCTGGTTAGGTTGTACGGGCATGGTGTGGATGCCCCAGACGGTGAGGCGTACTATTGCCCGGACTGCGATAGCGTAGCCACTCTCAGTGGGAATGCTGCTTTCCACGCATCTACTTCCGGACATCAACTACCATTCTTAGGTCCTTGGTCTCCAGAGATTGGTGAGGTGGAGTTTCTTCGTAGAGAGAAGGATAGGCTACAGAGACTCTTAGTTGAGGCAAGGCAGTACGAGACTAGGATGCACATCGAGATCAGCTTGCTGAAAGAGGATCTAGCTAGGCCATGTGATTGTGGGGGGAAGAATGCTAGTAGCGTGTGATGAATGTGAAGGCGGTAGGTGGCTCGATGCCAGTCACTGGGCTTCTAAAGAGGTGCAACAGGTGTGAGGGTACTGGCTCAGTATTTGTGAAGGATCCCCCACCTGCGGTGAAGAGTGAGTTAGCAGGTGGGTTCGAGGAGGTCATCAACCGAACCGGTAGTGAGAAGTTCTCCAACACACCAGACTTCATTCTCGCTGAGTTTGCTGCCTCGTGCGTTCAGGCCCTACATTCAGCTATCAAGATGCGGGATGAGTGGTACGGAATCTCTCCCTACCCAGGTAAGGAAAAGTGAGGGGGTTGTAGTGAAGACACGGATTGCTATTCTGCGCGATGCCCTGGTCCTACTTAAGCAGAGGGGTTGGGGTAGGGGGACCTTAGAAGATTGTGACGGGAAACTCTGCCTGTCTGGCGCCATCAACCTGTCAGCAACCGGAAAGTCTGATGGCTTTTCGACATCGAACGATGTCGATCACTGTAGGGAAGAGTTCCACATCGCATTCAATTTGGTGAGGACTGCTCTGCGGGAGAAGGGGTACTCTACCAATATTCCACATTTCAATGACTCTCAGGCTGGTGATGTTGAGGTGGTGGAATCCGTCTTGAAAGCGGCTCTAGACAAGGTGGCCAAGGCATGATACCAACCAAGATCGAACTCGTTTTGATGGACCGTGAGGATTCTTGGGATGAGGCCGGGTACGTGACCCTATCCGTTAGCAAATCAGACCACCAGGACAGCCCACTAGTTCTACTGTCTTGGAATTCTGAGCAGAATGGTGGATTGGTGAACCTGGACGAGTTGGAGCGTGCAGTAGCTTCTCTTCAGGCTATCCGTGGGAGGAAACCTTACCCGCCTGTCGAGCTTCCCTGGTACTTGACAGGCAAGTAGAAGTGTGGTAGGATTCTCCTGACACTAGGAGATACGGCCATGAACAACGAAGAGACCTGTGCCTGCTGCGGATGCACTGTCAAGTGTTGCTCCAACTGCGGTCAGACGTATTGCTCTGGTGGTGGGCACATTTGCCCAGAGAATCCTGAGGCTCAACAGACGCTTCGCGATCTGCGGTCTTTGTACTGGGGCCGTAGGCCTGGACTTGAGTCCATCGTCCCGAACTGACCATGGAGCCCATTACCTTCGCTGAGTACACCCTACTGCGCACTCAGGGGATCCGTCCGGAAATACACTTCGTCCGTACGGACGGTGGAAGGGCTGCTGCAGGCTTCAAAGGCACTACGGGGGACTGTGCCGTGCGCTCCATCGCTCTGGCCTCAGGACAGCCCTACAGTGAGGTCTACGGGGCCATCTACGAGATGGCCAGAGTCCACAGCGCGTCTTGCAGGAAGCGGAAGTACAATCCAACCCCACGGAGGGGTGTTGCAACCGTAGTAACCCGTAGGTACATGGCTTCCTTGGGTTGGACCTGGACACCTACGATGGGGATCGGAACTGGCTGTGGGGTTCACCTGCGCAAGGACGAGTTGCCTTCAGGGAATCTTGTGGTTCACGTCTCTGCTCACTTGACGGCTGTGCAGGACGGTGTCATACTGGACGCATATGATCCGTCACGAGGCGGAACTCGCTGCGTGTACGGATACTTTCGACAGGAGTCTTGATGTCCAACCTTAATTCACTCGTCTGGCCCCCTGTGTGGGAGAATCACCTGGGGACGTGGTACGCCCAGTTCGGCCCCTTCCAACTCATCTCAGATCCCAGAGTGGACTATGCAACGTGGGGTCTCAATGGTAGGGAGTATGGGATAGTGGACACCGTGGAGGATGGGAAGCGGTGTGCTATTGCCCAAGTGCGGGTGGAGCTGCTAGAACTCTCAACCTCTGTACTTAGGGGGGATTGATGCGCTTACCTACCGTTGACCATACAAGAAATGTGCCGCTGCACATTCTGGTTTCTCCATGTCTAGACGCTCCAGACTCGTGGAGGGCTGTCCTCTGTACACCAACTGGAGAGGTCGTGGCCACAGTGGGTCAAGATCTACCTAACATGCGGTCAGCTTTTCTTGCTGCAGAGAGGGCCTCTAGCCTAGCCCCATTCCCCATCAAGATTCAACCTACACCAAAGCAGTATGCGATGGTCGAGGAGGGGAAGATTCCATGGATTGCTCTTCCGTCTGCAGACCATTTCCTAGTTGACTATCTGAGATCCAAGGGGGAGAAGGTCGATGCTATGCCGTAGGGTAGACCAATGCCACTAGGGTTTAGTAGTTGGGATGAAGAGGAGTACGGTCTCTATCCACCACCGGTACTTACTTCATCCCCCTATAAGGACGCTAGAGAGGTCTTCATCATGGATGTTCGCTCTGCGCTGAAGGCAGAGGAGCTGTACGCTTCAAAGGACAAGGCACTGAAACTGATCCGGGCTGCATTAGGGAGGCTAGACAAAATTGCGTGAACCAGACTACTGGACCTGCAGAGAAGGTGAAGAGATTCTTGCCTGCCACACAATCGAAGAGGCGGTGGACGACTACGCAGATCACATCCACCCCGAACCCATGCCCGAAGAGATCGAGGTGATTGGGTTTGCTACCAGGGAAGCTACGGATGATTGGTGTGGTAGCCCACTAGACTACGTTCTGGAGAACCTGGATGCCGAATTCGGAGACCCAGACGGTGGGCCTCGGGGGAAGACAGCCAGGATGAAGGTGGCTGAGGCCACCTTCATCCTGGCTGTGTTGAGCGAGTACTCAGTGTGGGCCTGCGAAGAGGTTTGCCGAAAGACAGTGAAGGTGTCTGAGTACCTCGATGCGTAACATCTTCGAAGGCTCTACCGTCAGGTACATCCAACCTGACCTAACAAACTTCATCCTGTCCATGGCTGTCTTGCTGTTCCTTGTTCTGCCACTCTTCCCAATCGTCTATCAGTTGGACCAAGAGAGAAGTCTCAGCAAGGAGCTAGATCGAATAGAGATGAATTTGCTAGACAGGGAGTACTACAGACTTCCATGCGGGGGTGGCAAATGAGGGGTATCTTGTTTCGACCCATACCAACACATGTGGCAGCCCTATTGTGCATCCTACTAATACTCTCCGTAGTGGGTGTGGTGTCAGTAGCTGCAGTAGTCTCATCTATCGAACTAGATGTAGAGCAGAGGCTATTGCTGCAATCTTTGGACTTGTCTGTGCGGGAGAGCAGGAGGAGGATTCGTAGGGCAGAGATCTCTATTGCCCGCTCCGAGGGCTACTTGAGGTGCTTTGAAGACGTTCGCAAGTCTGGCCTACTGGACCTAAAGTGACTGGTCGTGGGAAGTACGTGGACTGGGAATCGTTGGTTGTGGTAGCATGTCAAAATTCTAAGCACTACCAGGGTACTCGACCCCCCACATGCAATGGAGGTAAGGGTTGCCCTAAGTGTTGGGAGATTTTCGGAGCCAAGAAAGGACTCACCAGATGACAGATTCCCTAGCCGCTACCCTCTCTCGGTGATGTCGAAGCCTGTGGCAATTGGGACAACGAATGTCACACTTTGCTATCTCCTCTTTCATCTTTGCCCAACTTAGGTATCCTTTCGCCCTAGTAGCGTGAGCTATGTTGATTAGCTTCTTCCCCCTTACGTGGTCGAAATCCATGACCTCTGGTGGCAAAACAATGCCACAGTCTGTACATGGTTTGTTCTTGGCTTCCAATAGTAGTAACCTGATCTTGTCCCTTCGCCTCTTTTGGTCCACGACAGCTTTTCTTCTGGCAGGCTCTTTTCTGTGTGGCCTTTTGTGGTACTCTCTGTAGTAGTCTCTTCGTCTCTGCTTTTGCTCTTCTGTCAGATCTTTGTATGCCATAACCTTGGAGTATAGCACATGCCAGTCAATGCAATCTTCGGCTCACCGGATCAAAATACAATTGACCAGATGGAGGCTTTGTCTTCCAGGGCGGACTACACTGCGTTAATGGCCGATTCTCATTTAGGGTACTCAATGCCCATTGGTGGCGTAGCTGCGTACCGCAACCACATCTCCGTCACTGGTGTTGGATTTGACATTGCCTGCGGCAACTGCGCCATCAGGACCGATCTCAACTTCGAGACTCTGCGGGAGCGTGACCTGGGTGCAATCGCAGACCAGATCCAGGGTGAGATCTCGTTCGGCCTCGGACGAAAGAATACCTCTGGAGATGCTCCCGATGAGCACCCACTGTTTTCTAGCGATGCGTGGCAGTTGATCCCTCAGAAGCATCGGGCAGATCTTCTGCACAAGGCTCGTACTCAGCTAGGTACTGTCGGTTCCGGCAACCACTACGTGGACGTTTTCCACGATGAGTACGGGGACGTGTGGGTAGGAGTCCACTTCGGAAGTCGAGGCTTGGGGCACACCATCGCCACTGGCTTCATCAACTTCTATGCTGGTCGTGAGTGGGGTGCGAAGATTCCGGGCAAGGAGGGTGGGGAGGCCCTACTCCCTACAAGTAGCTATCTGGGTCAGGACTACAAGGCCCTAATGCATCTGGCCGGAGAGTACGCTTACGCTGGCCGTGAGTGGGTAGCTAGAAAGGTTGTGCAGATCCTAGGGGCTAACCTACTGGGGTTGATTCACAACCACCACAACTTCTCCTGGGAAGAGGTGCATTTCGGGGAGTTGTTCAATGTGGTTCGCAAGGGAGCTACACCAGCGTTCCCAGGACAACTCGGTTTTGTTGGTGGGAGCATGGGGGACTGTTCAGTGATTCTGGAGGGGTCTACCGCTGGTGTTGCCGTCGAGCGCCAGAAGAGTGCCCTGTACAGTACTGTTCATGGAGCTGGTCGTGTGATGTCCCGTACTCAGGCTGCAGGTAAGTACAAGAAGGGAGTCCAGACTCGTCCTGGTGCAATCTCTCAGGACGACATGAGTTCCTGGTTGCAGCGCGTTGGGGTCGTTCTGCGGGGTGGAGGTCTGGATGAGGCTCCACAGGCCTACCGCCGTCTCCCTGATGTTCTGGATGCCCAGCTAGGCACTGTGAAGGTGCTTGAGGTTCTGACTCCCATCATCGTGGTGATGGCTGGGGAGAACGAATACGATCCGTTTAAGGACTGACAGGGGCAGGGATGAAGAAGACTGTTGATAGCACTTGGAAGGACAAAGTTAAGTGCTTCTTCGGATTCCACGGGGAATGGACTAGCTATCGTGGTAGAATCTACTGCAGTAGGTACGGGTGCAAGGCATCCAGGCGTATCCATTTCGGAGGAGCAAGGTGGAGAAGGAGGGACCGTTGGTGAAAGAAAAAGTACCCCGCAAATCTTACACTTGGGTTGATGAACCTACAGGTGCAACCTGGGTGGTAGAGAAGAATCCCTCCTCCTATACCGTAAGTGTCAACGGTATGGTAGCTCACTACTGTACTGGCATCGGGAAGAGGCTCTTCGAACTGGCGGACATGGTAGAAGAGAGGTACGATGAAGGCCAATGTCCAGAGTGTGGAGCCCTACTCTGGGCTAAGTACAGTGGTGTTGTGTGCTCGAAGTGTAGCTGGTCGGAGACTTGGAGAGAGATGAATGACTGAAAAAGAAGCCCTACCACCAGACCTGTGGCTGTACCATGACTCCACAATCACACCAGATTGGCCACTAGCTGTTTGGTCAAATCGGGTCACTGATGGGGGGTGTACAGAGTATGTGAGATCCGACATTGCACAGAGGATGCTGGATGATGCGATCACTAAGCTCCTCGCATCATTCTCTGTGGAGAGGGAGGAGCTGCAGAATGAAATCCGGCTACACACTGAATACATCTTCTTGGACTTTGATGGTACCCCCCTCCCTATTCCGAAAGACGATGGCAAAGCACTTGACCCGGTTCTAATCGAAAGGTTACGCCAGGAGAAGAAATGGGGAACTCAGAATCATCCGCCCTCCCGGTACTTCGCCATCTTGATGGAAGAGATCGGTGAGGTTGCTAAGGAACTTACTGAGTTCCTAGCCTCCGACCTCAGCGTGGATCGGGCTCTGTACCTAGACAGACTTCGTACTGAATTGGTGCAGGCTGCTGCTGTGTCGCTAGCATTCATTGGGTGCTTGGACAGGAACGCATGGCCTGCAGTTCACTCGGAGGAGCCTAGGTAGTGAAGATCCCAACCATTCAGATAATCCAAGTGGAGACAGTCAAGCTTAACGGACTGGTCAGTGCTGCACGGGCATTGGCAGAGAAGTTGTCTGATCCTGCACTTGACAAGGGTATGACAACGGCATTCGTGATCGCAGACCTACACGGATTCAAGTACAATGGTCCAGCATTCGATGGGGACTTAACTAGGTTGAAGATGGAACTAGATAACTGGTCTTGGATGGTCAAATGAGTGTATTCCTGAAAGGTCTACTGGCTGGTTTAGGGTGCCTAGCAGCCCCGCTAGTGGCTTTCATTGCACTAGTCGTTATAGCAAGCCTAGTTTGGCTGCTGACTAAGGCTGCGATATTTTTCTGGAGGTCTCTGTAATGAGCAGTAAGGTACCAAAGATTGTCTTGGACGGCCTCACCACACGACAATGGCGTAGACTGAAGAGGGCTCAATTCCGTAAGGTGATTGCGGCCATCGAAGAGTATCGGTATGGTTGCACCTTCTGCCCGGGCTACGGCCCAGATGTCCGTGAGCCGGGTAAGAGGGGAGCTTTCCAGAGGCTGGAGGAGGCTGCGGTGGACTTGAAGCTGCGACTCTCTCCTGCAGAGTGGGGTGACTAGATGCGATATTGGGAGAAGAGAGCGAGGGTTGCTTGATGGTGATCGGTTCCTGCCCAAAGTGTGAGGAAAGGAAAGATGGTCTCAACTACCTGTTCACGTTCAAGAATGGGTGTCAGGTCATCGTCCGCACTAAGTACTACGGAGACGCCGTAGAGATCCTGAACACTTACGCTGGAAAGGATGTTCGGGGGGACATCAGCGAGTATCGATGCATTGGTCAGATCGAGAAGGGTGTGGTGTGGAAGCCGTCTGGTGACCGAGTTCTGGATGGACTCCTGTACCCATTCAATAACTTCAAAGGGACTATTGACTGATGAGGACTAGAGAAGAAACCATAGATCAGGAGCACATCTCTTCGTTGGAGGGGAGGGTTTCGCACCTACAAGAGAGCCTCTACGACTGGGAGGACAAGTACGATACTCTGTGGTCTGCGGCCAAGGGTTTCCTCGATTCTGTAGACGGAAAACAGAAGATCTCTCTGGTCGAGGCTCTAGTGCCTCTGCGATCTGCAGTAGAGTCAAAGTGAGGTACGGACCAACTCAACCCGCTTCCTCTGAGATCTCCTCTCTACGCAAGGCAGCTGGGCTTACGCAACGAGAAGCTGCTTTTGCTCTAGGGTGCCACCTCGATACGTGGAGAGATTACGAGGCAGGTAGAAGTAGGCCTAGGAGTCGTGATAGGGTAGAGAAGATGTCTACCATACTAGGGGTGACCGTTGAACACCTTGAGCCTCTGCTGTCGGAGGATCTATCTAGTCGAGCTTCAGTCTGGCATCCGCAGACTACAGCGGCAAAGATAGCTATGGCAGAGGTGATGCAGGGAAGGTAGTGTCAACATCCAACCATCCCCCTATCGACAAGACCTGTGGGGCTGAACTCAACTGCGCGTTGCCTAGGTTCTTTCGTGGAGTGTCGGTGATCGAAGCGTGTGGTTTCGTGGAGGATGGTTGGATGTTGACACTTTGGGGAGGGTGAATGGTTGGTAGGAAGAAACTGTACACAGAAAAGGGCATCTCCAGAGTCCCTTGCATCAGATGTGGTGCTACCTCGACAGGCCAGTGGAGTATCTGTAGCTTGGATGGTAGGTACGTAGCCTGTTGTCTTGAGTGCGACATCGGAATCAATGCACTGGTTCTGCAGTACATGCGAGTCCCTGGTGCAGATGTACTACTGGAAAAGTACAAGAAGTCAAGGCGCGGGTTGAAGAAGTGCTAGGGCCTGTATTCGTTTTTGGATCCAATCTAGCTGGTAGGCATGGTAAGGGGGCCGCACTCTGTGCTGTGCGTGAGCATGGGGCGATCTACGGGCAGGGTGAGGGTGCGCAAGGTAACTCCTACGCCATACCTACCAAGGATAGGCTTCTTCACACACTCCCTCTGCGTGAGATCGCCAACAACATACGAAGATTCCTGCAGTACGCAAACGACCACCCTGAGACCACTTTCCAGGTTACGAGGGTAGGTTGTGGCTTAGCAGGATGGAGAGACGCGGACATCTCCCCCTACTTCTTGGATGCCCCTAGCAACTGCCTGCTGCCAGATGGCTGGAGGGGGCAGAAGTAACCTTCTAAGTGCGGTTATGTTGATGGGAGCAGGGAGCCCCACCCACCAATCTCTTAGGAGGATTGCACAAGATGAAGCCACTTAAGGTCCTAGCAGCCGTTGCTATTGCAGTATTGTTGATTGTGTCCACCCTGTCTGCTGCAGGGGTAGGGTACGTTCCTTCACAATCGACAAGCTGGTACAAGCTGGATAACTTGGACTCTGCGTACACTAGGTACGCAATGGTGATGACATCCGACCCAGGAAAGGTAGGTCAGTCACCGAATGAGTTCTACTTGAACTTCGGGGATCCAGCAGTTAGAGCTGCCTTCGAACTTCGGTACGGCCCCAACACCACCGGTCAACGCTTCAAGAGGTGGATAGGTCCAGGCAATGAGGTAAAGAGCATTGTAGCTAATGCCCTTAGTTGGAAGTACGGTGGGGGAACACCTACCGAAGTAGAAGTGACAGATGCTCAAGCAACAGGAGATAGAGTGTGGCATGAGTTTCTCATGGCCACTGAGGATGGGTGGACGGAAGCGAGACCAGTTCACTTCAATGACCCAACAAAACCCCACGGGTTGCAGTTAGACCCCAATGGAAACGTACCCCTCAACCCGTTCTGGGGAGTACCTGAGTACAGATTCAATGATGCAGAGTATGTCCCGCCCCCTCCCCCACCACCGCCAGTAGACCCACCTCCCGCTAAGCTTCTATGCGACCCAATGCCGTTTGAGGTGAAGTCCACCTTGACCCTCATCCCAAAGTGGAAGCTGAAGGTTCTGGGTGGATCCAAGGTGACGAGACTGAACAACCTCGTGGTGTGGGCGAACTCGTGCAAGGAAGATAAGTGAACGCACAGAAGCTGATCGTAGAGTCTTGTCGCGATACCCTAGTCCCACTCATCATTGGTGGGCAGGGTATCGAGGCTGTTCCACTTTCGATCAAGAAGATGGCTCGCCAAGCTGTAGAGATGGTAACAAAGCAGGGATCGGCCCCAAGCTGCAACATGTACGGCCTCACAAGAGCTGCAGGCCACGCACTGGGGATGTTGTCGGACAACGATCTTCAGGTGTGGTTGAATGGGGAGATTGCCTGTAGTTGGTACCGTAGAAAGTGCGGAGTCTCAAACGAAGAGACCACCCGCAGTCATGGAATTTTGAATGCAGTTCCTATCTTCTACGCTGCTTTGCGTGGGTTCGATAGCGCCAAGCTGTCTATAACCAGAACACTCAGGTTCGTCAGAGAAGTGGACGCCTACAAAACTGGCCGCTGTTTCTGCACAGGAGCTAGGACATCTGCAGTAGACAAGGCGGACTTCTTAGACGATGCTGCAAAGGCTGTCCGTGGAGACAAGCTTCGAGTGTCCAAGCGCCCTGGGGCACAGGACGTTATGTACGCCATCCAGAAGTCACTCCCCTCAGTAATCCGAGACTCAGAAACAGCACCACTACCCCCTCTTCGGTACGCAACCTTCATCGAGGTGTACAAGCACGGTGTAGTAACGAAAGTACCCTCAGCCCCACCTAGGGGTGGAAACAGGTACGGAATGGTGGCGCTTTCCTGGTACGTAGTGGCCGGCGGTAAGATCGTCTCTTGCGGGGACGAGTCGGAGCCACCATACAGTAAGTTGGGTGATCTAGTCTCAGTCATCGAAACCCCCACTGGGGTGATTGACTAGGCCTCTATCTTGTGGTAGGTTGGACAAAAAATCCTGTAGGACGAGTGGGGAGGTCACAAGCCTCCCCATTCTTTTTCTACCCCTTGACACAGAATACAAAGTGTGGTAGGCTTCTTTTTGTCGAAAGGAGCTACACCATGCCAGGGGAATACCCTCGATTCGCGTTCCGAACCCCCAGTGGAGACTGGATCCAGTTCTCTGGTGACCTCTACGGGAGCCACATGAGAGTTCGTAACTGGGACCAAGCGACACTCATCCCATCCTTCACGAACGCAAAAATCATCCTCGACCAACACCCCACTGAGCAGTGGACCTTGGTCCACATCATCCCAACCTTCGTCGTTGTGCCTGTTGACTGAACCAAACCACAGAAAGGCTCAAGCCATGAAGACCTTCCTACTGTCCCTCGCCGCAGTCGTGCTCATCTCTACCGCCGCTTCGGCGGATTCGTACGCCGAATCTACCGACCGGCCACTGTACACCAAGTTCGAGGTTGGGGGTGTGGCGGTCTCCAACCCCAACCCGACCGTCATCCCCGGGTCTTGCACCGTCAAGCTGAAGGTCGCCGGGCGTACATCTCCTCTCAGCGATCCGTTCCTCACCGTCTTCATCCCGGCTGGGAACTCGTTGTGCGAGGAGATCGAGGTTGATGATTACTTGGCGGTGAAGCTCAAGCTCTTCACCACAGTCTGTTCCCTTCCCATCGTCAAGAAGGTGCTCCGATTCGAGAAGGCGGTTCGTTGAGGATCAAGGTCTACCCGTTCAAGCTTTGGATCCCTAGCCTCTATCTCCCAGAGTCTCAGCAGAAGACGCTACAGGGCCTGTTCTGGACTGTAGTGTTTCTGCGTTCTGAGGAGGAGTTGTGTGGGATGATGACTAAGCTTGGGGCTGTTCCCCAACACAACCTCCTGCAGGAGGACATCGAGATAGGTGAGGTGGGGGCTGCCACCCTGTGCAAGATAGAGTCCCCTGGCGGGGAGGAGAAGCTCAGACGAGGTAGTAAGAACCTCGGGTACATCTGCCTTCTTACGGAGGACGGATGTTGCATGGTGTCAGTAGCCCATGAGGCTGTCCATGCAGCAGTTGGGACTCTCAAGACAATGCGCCTCCTACTGTGGGATCGCCTTCCGAGGCTCGATGTCCAGGAGGAGTTCATCGCCTACATCACAGGGTCCATCGTAGATCAAATCGCGGGTCACTTACTAGTCAACGAGCAGTTAGCCGTCACGGATTGGTCATGACGATCCGAATCCCAGACCATCGCGTAGCGACTCGAACACTAGAGCACCATTCCCAGCTCATTGGGGAGTCTGTAAGGTCTCTGAAGGCCCTGGAGGGCTCCAGGGTAAGGATCCTATCCAACTTCAACGGACAGCCCCACGGGGGCTCCAAGAAGAGCCTTAAGGGTACCATCCACACCATTCGAGAAGTGATGGTCTCCTTTGGTGGTGAGGTGGTGTTCTTCCTGGATAGGTACGATCTCAGCATTGGCTCTGACGAAGTGACCTTTGACCTGGAGGAAGTTGTACAGTGAACAGCGTACTGGGGTTCCTGTCTGTGGCAGTAATTGTCTGGCTAGTATCGGAGGTGGTCTGTAGACTGCTGCGTCTCCTACCCCTCCCACAGTTTCTGTGGAGACGCTTCGATGACTCCGGAAACATACCCGGGTGGGCCACCCTACTGTGGCCTAGACTTCACTGGTGCTGGGAATATGACGTCGACCTGTTTGAGGCTGACGGTAGAGGACCCAACATGCCCTGCAGATGCTTCGGTAACGAGCACCACCAGTTGATGATGCGTAAGCATGAGAAAGAGGAGTCAACCAAAGTAGTTGGTTGGTGCTAATTCAACCGGTTCGGTTGAAAAGATAAGAGCCTGACACCCAGGACGGGGCAGGCTCTTTCTTTCCTACGGCGGGCTGTGGTGCGAGGAACTAGGTGTCCGAAACAACCTCCAGCTCGTGGAGGAACTCGTACAGGTAAGCCCAAGTGTGAGTTCCTGATGGGCTAGTGAATGAAGCATCGAAGTAGGTCTCTCCTACATTGAAAATCTCCCCCACCCCGAATGCTGGGAACTCTGGGTCCTTGAACTTCGTACCAATCCTCACATCTGATCGAAGCACCTAACTACCTCCTGTGAGTAGGCGTTGGGTCCTCGGACACCGGCCGTAGTAGCCGAGGGTCCGTCATGAAGCCACCGAGCATCGCCATGGCAACCAGGACGTTGAAGTTACTTGATGCCGGCTTGGTTGCTGTGGCAGTGATCTCTCCAGCCCCCAACCCTTCGGGGCGATTGAAATCTTCCTCGGTCAGCTCTTCCTGGACCTTCGGAGCCCTCGTGCAGTCCGGACGTTCCACCTTCTTAGGTGGAGGGAGGCGACGACTCCGAAGCTCCTTCTTGTAACTAGCCTTGCTCATGTTGGGTCAGGCCTCCTTAGCCTGAATCTCTCGGCAGGGGAGACGCTCCCCCTCCTGCAACTTGCGGACCATGAAGTAGCCCTTCGGGCGGTGAGCGTTGTCGTAGGGGCCGGAGTACACAACCATCTCACGGAACCCACCCTTGCTGGTCTTGCGCTTCAACAGGTAGCTGGCGGTCATGCTCATGGTGTTTCCCCTTTTGACTGCGTTCAGCGAATCCGAAGAACCAACCGCTTAGGATCGTGGTTGAGCTTGCGGAGGAGTTCGGGACCATCCTTGTACGGATCCTCACCCACCTCCTCTACGTTGATAGACCACATCGGACGCCAAGTCTGGACGATTCGGCAATCTACCATCTCCTCTTCCAGAATCTCAATCTGCAAACTTTCCAAGATCCCAGGCTTGAGACTCTTCAGGTAGTCGCGAAGCTCTTTGGCGTTCATGATGTGTGTATCCTAACACAGGTAGGGTTGGATGTCAAGCCCTACTTTGTGAACTTCTTGGTCTCGTCCAGAATCGTCTTCAGCATCTGCACGATCTCAGGCAGTAGGTGCGTAGCCGCAAGATCCGTGTAGGCTCGCCGAATAGCGTCTCGCATGTCAGGAGCCAGAGAAGCCAACTTGGCGATCTCATTGGCCTCTGCCTGGGTGATAGGGAGTCCGTTGTCATCGTGACCACGGTTCACGCTGAAGTCGAAGCGAGTAGTTCCTTTTCGATTGAGGCCGTAGACGACGCTGTTGGTGCCCCGCTGTCCACCTACTGCGTACCATCTGGTATGCTGTGCGATCATCGCTTTCCCTTTCTCTTCCCACCGTCCTGGGTGAACTGCTTGAACTCTTCTGCGATGTTGGAGAAGAACTGCTCTCCCTCCATGTAGTGGCGAACACCTTCTGCACCCAGAGCCTTGGCAGAGAAGTGAGCCATTTCACCAAAAGCTGTGGACCGACTTTCATCGAACATAGCCTTCTCACCCAACTCCCTGAACCTTAGGGCCTCCCCAACGTACCTTTCGATCACGGCTTCTCCTCTTCAGATCGAACCTCTGGGTGACCATTACGTTCGGTTACTCCAGTACCGTGGAGACGATTGCACACAGGGCACTCGATTGGCCCACTCTTCTCCTCTTCCGGGTGAGTGTCCAGATACTGCCAACCAATGACTTGGTCAGTGATGTTCCACCCCTCTGAGCATGCGGAGATCCAGTCTGGGGTGTATGATTGGTACTCATCGCTCATGTCTCTGTAGTAGCCGATTGAGTACCCACCACCCTTGGTGGCACACAGTACCTCCACCGACATTGGCCAACCGTAGTCATCTCGGGTGAACGGGGGAGGGAAAGATGGTGAGGTCCAGGTAGTCATGATGGTGGAACTCTACCACAGAAGAATGTAGATGTCAAGTGCTTGACATCCTACCAAGGTGGTGGTATAGTTCTCTGCATGGAACTCTCAATGAAGCTTCGAGTCCTCATCAGCACGCACCGTGAGTTGGAGCAGGAGCTGCGGTACGCCATGGAGAAAGAGCTTCCAGTGCGTACTCGGGTCCAGACCCCTTACGGTCCTGGTTACGTTGCCTACTACAAGGGGCACACGGCAGTCGTGACCATCGACCCGGAGGGTATGGATGATTGGATTGGTCACAACGAAGAGGTGGAGTTGGCTGACATCGACCCAATCGTACAGGAGAGATTCTGATGACTTCTGAAATGGAACGCTTGCGACTCAACGCCCAGGCCTGCATCAATCTGTTGGACGATGATGGTGGTAGGGGTATGGCTGTCTGGTGGATGGCCCTCAAGGAGAACTTCAAGAGGATCTCCAGCTTCTGGTACCCTGAAATCGAATGGTGCAGAGTACCCGTCTCTGAGGATCCTTGGGGATGGACAGCCACTTATCAGGGCTGCACTTGCAGACTACTAAAGTCCTACGCTGGATGGTATACCTACTCCATCACGGTATCTCGTGGGGGTGACATCGACGTAGTAGCAAATGGATCCTTCGAGTGTGAGTCCTTCGAGCATGCCCAAGAGGTGGTGGGGCACATGCTCAGCCTGCAAGGCTTCGTGCAGAAGAGGAAGTCATGAGGGTCCACGCAACAGCTAAGAAGATCGGAAGGTACGCATCTCTCATCTGCGCCATCCACTGTGCAGCAATGCCAGTGTTGATGCTCATCTTGCCTGTGGTGAAGTACTTGGAGGCTTTGGAGTACCCACTCCTGGCTACTGCCATCGTCTTCACTGGCCTAGTGGCGGCAGAGGACTACAAAGCACACCGAGACCTGATAGGGTTTGGTTTCGTCTCTATGTCCGTGCTCTTCTTCGCTTTTGGAGTATGGACCGGATTGCACGCAACTACCTTTGTCGGAGCTGTGCTACTATCCATCGTTCAGGGTAGGCACCTACTCAAGTACCACAACCACAAGCATTGCTGAGGGGACGACTCATGAAGATTCCAACAGGAGAGCACTACGCCCTCATCACAGTAGGGTCGATCTTCATCCCAGGGGATGAGCGCAGCAGAACGAATCCAGGTCACGGATACCCAGACCATACGGAGGAGACGGTAGATTACGAGGTGTGCTCTGGTGAGGAAGAACTCAAGGAGAAATTGCGTAGTCGTGCCTGGGGACCTCGTGGCTCTGATGGTAGGGTGTTTGGTATCCACGTCACGGAGATGTACGTCATCGATCCATCAATCGCAGTAGTGAGGACTGTTAGACCGTGAGGACGATTGCACAAATCTACGACGAACTACAATCAGTTAGGGACTCCCTTAGTCCATTGCTTTTACGAGAAAGGCTCTTGGTGGCCGAGGCTAAGGTAGCTGAGGAGTGTAGGAGTAGGGTACTGAGAGAAGAGAAGCGTAAGCAACTGGAGTTTCTTAGAGAGGCGTACCCATACTGCAACATCACAGACCAGTATACCTGCGTTGGGAAAGATGATCGCTGCCCGCACGGCCCGCACAGAAAGGGTCAACGTAGGACTACTTGATCCTTCGCGTAGGACCACCGAATAAGCCCCTCCCAGGTGGGTGGTGGGGGAACCTCAGTACAGACCGCATTCTACGGGTTCTGTTGCTGGAGTACTTCGGTTGCCCAAAGACCTGTGACGTAGCTAAGGGATACGTTGGAGTCTACCTTGGACGATACCACCCCTACGCTAGCAAGTCTGGGGTAACCTCCCTGCACCGTTGGCTGATGGCCCGATCCTTGGGAAGGAAGCTACATCCTTACGAGCATGTACACCACCTACCTGGGTTTCCCAAAGACACTACTGATTTGGCTGGCCTGGAGATCAAGCACGACATTGACCATGGACAGCACCACTATGGTCAACATTTCATTAGATCCTCCGTGGGTACGCTCATTTGGGTGGGATGCAAGAACGACATGACAGAGGCAGAAATTGACGCCCACGAACTCGTCTAAACTGCCGGTTTAACCACTGTGGGGCGGGTAATTCGTCACTATTGGCGATTTTGGTGGTGTAGTTCGATAGGGCTTGACAGAAACAAGAAGTTGTGGTAGACTTCCCTTGTTGATGAGGAAAGGACACCTCAAGTCGGTTCGGGCCGACACTAAACAAAGCCCTTAGGCCCGAAGCGGTACCCAGATCGGAACTGGGTACGTGGGAGTAGGTGGAGGAGTGACCCTCCCAGGCACAATAGCACTCCGCTGCGGGTAGACGGCCTCGAAGGTTCCCGCGAACTCACCCCCCGACCGTTACGGAGGGACAAGGTGAAAAGAAGAGGCTAGACGGGGTAGGTTGGTGAGCAGCGACCCCCGTGACTTCTTAACCGGCTAGCTCACCATCGGCCTGCGCACCTCAGTAAGGGCTGGGGTAACGGACTGCTAGGAGCTAACTGGGGAGTGCCTAGCTACCGAAACTACTACAGAGGCGTTCCCTCGTAGCCTCACCCCCAAACGAGGGCAGTATCGTCAGGTAGCTCAATGGTCAGAGTCCCCGGCCGATAACCGGGCGGTTGGAGGTTCAAGTCCTCCCCTGACGACCATCTTTGAAAGTTGTTCTAAGTGGGACCATCATCACGGGGCTTTTTCTTATCCACTGGTCCGGATAAGAAAGCGAGTTGGACCAGTCGCACTGTGCCTTCGGGCTCGGGGCTTTTGGTGGTGGTCCAGTTTAGGACAATTTGTAGAGTAGTGCCACAGAGGGCATGGCCACTATCCGTTCCTGCATCGGGTAGGAAGGCTTGCAGGGGCTGACCTGAATTTTACCAGGGGCCATGTTCTCTGGGGCCGTCTTCGACAATGATTCAGCCCGTGAGCCATCCCTCGTTACAGGGTGGTGAAGCCTAGGTAACGCAAGGTGACAGGAAACCTGCACGGGCCGAATGATTGCCGAGGTAGCTCAGTCCGGTAGAGCGCTACCCTGAAGAGGTAGGCGTCGGAGGTTCGAATCCTTCCCTTGGCACCAAATGTATGCTGGGTATTTGCAGGACTGGGTTTCTGAAGATGGGTACCCACTTAATCGGTTCGAATCCGAGTACCTAGCCCAAGTTTTTATGGCACGACGACGCTCTAAGGAGTCAAGAGGTACTTGCTGGATTGCCTTGGGAATCTAGAGTCCTGAGGTACCTTCTGGGTCGCACCCAGTGAAGGGCGAGTATTTTTCCGGGGTCGGCGCCCGGGCGTGTCACCCATGTTTTACCTACTACCCTACCTGCTCTGCCTGTGGGGTTAATTCGAGGGGGAAGGCCAGCTAACAAATGGTGGTATGCCTCGAAGGTAGGGTAGTTGGCTCGTCGGCAACTGCCGAAAGAGTAGCTTGGACCGTCCGAGAAATTTGGCGAACCAAGGGCTTCATCGAAGTCACTCATCGACCACTGTCGAAGGAGTAACGGATCCGTTCGGGGAAACTGGGCGGGTCCGGGTTTTTCTGGCGGGGAGGTATGGATTGTTGTTGGATAACGCGGCCCAACAAGTCGGTTCAGTTCCGACCCTCCCCGACGAAGAAATGTGGTATACTGTACGTGTTTGGGGCTGTAGCTCATTTGGGAGAGCGCCTGCCTTGCAAGCAGGGGGTAGTGGGTTCGAACCCCATCAGCTCCACCAAACAGACTAGGAGAGTGACGTGCTACTCTGGAGATCCGTTCGATACACATGGGCAGTCCTTCGCCACAAGTGGTACGTACTACGCTATGGATTCGGAGAGATCCCTCTGAAGAGACTGCTAGTTCACGATCTCTCGAAGTTCGACAGGGAAGAGTTCATCCCCTACCGAGATCGGTTCTACGGTCCAAAGACAGACAAGCCTTCTAGAGAGTTCTTTGCTGCTGTAGCCAGACACAAGAAGATCAATGACCACCACCCAGAGTACTGGAACTTCAATGGTATTCCTGAGGTGTGCCTCAAGGAGATGTGCATCGACTGGTTCGCTGCAACTAGAGCCTTCGATGGGAAGTTACCCACAGTCCCAGGTAGGTGGAAGTGGTTCCTTGGGTACGGTAGGGAAATCGTTGATCGGCTGAAGCCCGATTGGGCGAAGGAGTTCGTCATGAACTATCTTGCGAAGAGACTGGGGGAGCTTTCTTGAGCCACACCGCCTTTCCGGATGAACTACCTTACTGGTTCACTCTCCCTGCAGCAGTCCCGCAGCCCCCTCCAATCAAGACAGACGGTGTAGACATTCCGTCTTTAGTCATCGAAGACATCAAGGCACGGAGGGAGTTCGGCGTTGCGAAGTACGGAACTGCCCTACAGGCTCACAACGGTAGGGACGCCCTACAGGATGCCTATCAAGAGGCCCTGGACCTAGTCCAGTACTTGCGGCAGGCAATCGAAGAGAGGGGTTGACATCTAAGTAGGGTTGTGGTAGTATCCTCTACAGAAAGGGGAACCAAATGACTATCACACACCTGCTCCGTCAGTTCTACGCCCTCATCAAGAATCACACTCCTGAAACGGAGTCGGACTTCTTGAAGGTCTTCGACGAGTTCGTGGGGTCCCGAGGACTAGACTCAGAATCATCCGCCCTCTTCCCGTTCCTTCGGGAGATCGTGGACGAGCTGAACACGCATGGGTACGCTTCAATCTCCCCTCACCTAAAGGTTGCCACCTCTGCTGGAGCCATCAACATCATCAAGCAGGCCCGCAACGCAGTGGAAGGGTTGACTTTGAAGGTGGCGAAGGAGTTGATCGTGGATCAGCAGGCTACCCCGTCGATGCCAATGTTCCAGATCAGGGCGTTGGCCAATGTCCTGTGGGAAAACGATATCCCCTACACCATCTATCGTCGGGAGGTCCCCATTGAGCAAGCCTGAGGAGTTCCCTACAGAGCTACAGCAGGTTGGACTTCCGAAGTGGCCACAGATGCTGGTCCACGGTGACAAGGTCACCAAGGAGCAGGCACTGGAGATCATTCGGAGGACTGACACCTTCTTCCTTCGTGGGTACGGTGGGAACGCCCGAGATTTCAACAAAGCTGCTTGGGAGATCCTTCGGTACCCACAGCACCCCAGTGGGGACCACGATTGGTGTGAGGTGGAGAACGCACGGGGTGGGTGGCTGAAGGAGTGGGGTATCGTGGAGACGGAGTACGTCCACAACAGTTGGATCTCCTCCTCGTACATCGGCGGTCCTTACGGCTGGTGCAACCCTAGTGGGGTCATTCACTACACTGATAACATCGGGAAGTGGCCTTCTGCAACGGACGTGTACACGGATTGGTTGGTCTTGGCGAAGGCGTTCCCGTTCTTGAACCTAACGGCTATCCTCATGGACGGTGAGCAATTTGAGGATGATCGAGAGACGAAGCCTGTCATCGGATTCTTTGTAGCCAACGGAAGGGTTGAGATTCTGTGGGACCCTTCTCACGTTCATTGGATCCCAATCGTCAAGGAGCTGTCCAGCGCTGAGGAGATGATCCGCGACTTCTCTGTCTTGGTGAACAACCCACAAGCTCGTGAGTGTTATTTTTCTCTGGAGCAGATCAAGGCTTGGAGAGACCAAGTCGATGGGTTGACATCCCCCTAGTGGTGTGGTAGGATACTTCACATGAGCTACTCTTCGTGGCGTGCCAACTGGAAGTGCATGGTCCCCGATTTCGAGTCCGGTGACTTGAAGTTGGAGACCTTCGAAATCGGTAAGGACGATTTCTACAACTGGAAGGCTGGTGCCAGGGCTACAACTCCTGGGAAGTACAAGCGACTACTCATCAATGGTCGCCTCTTCATGAGCGACACTGATGCCGAGTACTCGGATCACACGGGACTGTTCCGAGAGGCTGAGAAGAGCAGTGCGAAGTCTGCCCTCATCTACGGCCTGGGTCTTGGCTTGTGCCTTCGGGTGCTTCTTGAAGAGCATCCCGAGTTGGTTGCTACAGTGATCGAGATCAACGAGAACGTAGTTTCCACCATCGGGAAGTGGTTTGAAGATACTTACCCTGGTCGTGTGCAGGTGATTCAGGCTGACGGCATGACCTGGATCCCACCTAAGGGTCAGAAGTGGGACCTAGGTTGGTACGACATCTGGCCTGACCTCTGCACCGATAACCTTGGTGAGGTGGCTGTACTCAAGCGCCGCTTCAGTAAGAGGTGCAAGTGGCAGGCTGCTTGGGGAGAAGAATTGCTTCGCAGCAAGAGGCGTCAGGAAGCTCGGCAGGAGAAGGCTTGGAGTTGGGGTTGACTTCTGGGTACATGTATGGGTAGGACTAAAGGCAAGGCGTCAATAACCAATGAGCAGCTTGCTGCTTGCGTAATTAAGAGTACGAGCTTTTCGGATGTACTTCGTGAATTTGGACTTCGTCTGAGTGGGGGAAGTCACGCCCACTACGTCCGTCGCATCCGTGCAGCACAAATAGATACTAGCCATTTCATAGGAAGATCTTTCAACAGGGGAAAGGTACCATCGAATAGAAAAGCAGCTTCGGACATTTTGAAATTGCGTGTATCCGGTGGTAGGGAGAAAGCTCATCGACTGCGGAGAGCTTTGATTGAGATAGGACGCCCATACCAGTGTGAGAGTTGTATGTTTATAGGGCAATGGGTGGGGAAACCGCTAACTCTTGAAGTAGATCATCTCAATCGAAATTGGCTAGATGATCGGGCAGAGAACCTAAGGTTCTTGTGCCCCAACTGCCACAGTCAGGAGCCAGTTGGTGGTTGACATTACCTCCAACTGGTGGTACAGTACAAAAACTAGGGGTCGGTAGCCCAACGGTAGAGGCACATGCCTTAGGAGCATGAAAGGTGATGGGTTCGAATCCCTCCCGACCCACCAAACTCTTTGAAGATGGGTGAGTGGTCCAATTGGCAGAGGCGGTGGTCTCAAAAGCCACATGTTGTGGGTTCGAATCCCACCTCACCTACCAACAACGCTGTGGAAAGGATTGCAAGATGGATCACCTACAGTTGGTGGCTTCTAAGCTGGACGGAATTGCCAGGATGGCCGACGAGAGTTCCGTCAAGGCGCTACGAGATGGATTTGTAGGTTCCCCCCACTGGAGGACCATGCGCTATCTTCGAACTGCAGCCGATCTAGCTTCCCAGAAAGAAGCAATTCGGCTTACAGAGTTTCAACTGCGGGGAGACTGTATGGATGCTGCCGTTGAAATGGTCTTCGACACCTCCATTCTAGACACTCTGGAGGGCATCATCCGAGAGCAGATTCGACTGCGTCAGAAGTAACTAGCGCCCCTATGGTCTAGCGGGTAGGACACCTGACTTTCAATCAGGAGATCGTGGGTTCGAATCCCACTAGGGGTACCAACAACTTGGGAGAATCGAAATGCGAGACTTCTACGAGGAAGGCTACCGAGCTTACTGGTCTGGTAAGTCTCTAGACACTAACGGCATCTCTGAGTCAGAGGAAGATGAGTGGTGGGCTGGGTGGGATGACGCGGCCCTAGAAGACGAAGAAGTAGATGAGGAGTACTAGATGACTCCTGAGAGGGACTTTTACAGAGAAGGGTACAACGCCTACTTTGCAGAGAGGGAGTTCTACCCAGGTGACGCCACAGAGGACCAGAAGGATGAGTGGTGGTGTGGGTACTACGATGCACTAGATAGGGATAATGAAGACGAAGAAGCAGATAACTAGTACCATTCCACTGTAAGGGAGAAATCATGAAGATCCTGTCCAACGTTTTCGCCATTCTACTGACTCCTGGGGCAATCATTCTTCGTAGTTGGGTAGTCACTAAACTGTGGCTATGGTTCGTAGTTGCTCAATTCGGACTACCTGCTTTGAGTATCGCACTAGCCTTCGGGATTACCCTTATTTTGTATGCAACCTTCCCAAAAACCAACTTGGGTCTGTACCTCGACATGAAAACTTCCCCCCAGCTAGCCATGACCTTAGTAGTTGCGGACGGTGTTGCTAGCCTACTATTACTGGGGATGGGTTGGGTTACGCTATCCTTTATGTAGGAGGATGACGTGCTGAAAATCTGCTTCCTAGATTTGGACGGTGTTCTCGTTACTGGGGCGCATATGTTGGCTCTGCACGAGAGGAAAGAGAAGAACTTCCAGGTTCCTGATCCTGCATGCGTAGAAAGACTCAACCGCATGCTGGAGGAGACTGGTGCCTGGGTAGTCGTCTCCTCCAGCTGGAGGATGAAGTACGTCAACCGCAACGATCACGAGGGTATTCGTAAGATGCTTGGTGATCTTGGGGTACAGTGTTGGACTTTGCCAGACGCCACTATGACTCCTGCCCTACGTGGGGACAGAGAGCGTGGTGACGAAATCCAAGCATGGTTGGACGAGCACCCTAGGGTTGGGCAATTCGTTATCCTAGACGACGACTCCGACATGAAGCACCTGCACACTCGTCTAGTGCGTACCACCTTCGCAAAGGGGTTCGAGGAGCACCACATTGCAGAGGCTAAGTTTATCCTCAGTGGATTCGGTACCGAGCTGTCTGGGTGGGATGGGGAAGTCTGTAAGAAGTGCTTCCGTAGGAACTGTGTTGGGTTCCAAGTAGAGGACAGGGTGTGGCAAGATGTGACGGAAGGAAAGTGGAACGTCATCTGCACCACCTGTTTCGATGAAGAGGCCCAGAAGAAGGGCATCCCGTACGTGTACCTTGCTACTTACCCTATGACCTGGAGATTGCCATGATCGTTGGAGACACCCTCTACAAGAGAACCTCTACTGGGGCTGTGCAGGTGTGGAGGCAGGAGATCAACGACGAGGAGACGGCCTTCAGAACCGTCTCTGGTCAGAAGGATGGCCAGTTGGTCACCTCTGAGTGGACCTTCGTAGTGTCGAAGAACATCGGTCGCTCCAACGAGACCACCCCACAGCAACAGACAAAGCTGGAAGTGGGGGCCAACTACACGAAGAAGTTGGCGCAGGGTGGCTACAAGTCGTCCGAGGAGGACATCGACACGAAGACGTTCTTCTCTCCGATGTTGGCCAAGAATTTCTCCGACTACGAGGAGGAATTGCGTTATGAGGAGTGGTGGGTAGGATCTCAGCCTAAGCTAGACGGGGTGCGTTGCATCTTTACCGACTCAGGTGCCTGGACACGGCAAGGTAAGCCAATCCTCAATGTGCAGCACATCGCTGATTACTTGGCTCCCCTGTTCGACGAGTCCCCAGGATTGATTCTGGACGGGGAGCTGTATAATCACAGCCTCAAGGAAGACTTCAACAAGATCGTCAGTTTGGTAAAGAAGCAGAAGCCTACCGATGCTGATCGACAGGAGGCTAGGGGGGCGGTACAGTACTGGGTGTACGACGTTCCGTCTATCCCTGGAAGTTTCAAGGACCGGTGGCGTGCGGCTCTGTCGCTTTTGCTACCAGAACGTACCCACCCTGTCATCATGGTACCTACAAACTGGGCGTACTCTCGCTCTGAACTAGATACCCTGTACGAATCCTATCTGGCGGATGGGTATGAGGGGCAGATCGTCAGGGACGGTAGGGCCAGTTACGAGAACAAGCGTACGAAGGCTCTCCTGAAGCGTAAGGAGTGGATGGACGAGGAATTCACCATCCTTCGTATTGAGGAGGGTATTGGAAACCGTGCTGGGATGGCTGGGCGGGTCGTGGTGGCTCTACCGAACGGTGGGGAGGCCAACCCTAACCCTAAGGGTGATCGAGCCTTCCTGAGGGCTCTCCTGCAGAACAAGGATGTCCTGGTTGGGGTACAAGCTACGGTAGAGTTCTTCGGCTACACCCCTGATGGCAGTCTCAGGTTCCCGAGAGTGACCAAGGTTCACGACGGAGGTAAGATCTGATGGAAGACTCTAACCTGTCAGAGTACTTGATGGTGATGGAGAAGGTGCAAAAGATCTCTACGCACGATTCTTACAACCCAACAGTTGTTGATATGGCATGGTTGGCCCGAGCTATTCTGGAACTGCAGAAGGGGGTCCAGAAAATCGTAGATACTATGCCGCAACCTATTCTCTACAGGAGCGATGATGGGCTCTAAGAGGATTCCGATTGCAGCAGCACAGCGGATTGCTGAAGACTACGACAAGAGCCAAGTTATCGTCATAACTTGGGACAGGGTTTCAGGAGTCCAGGATGTAGCTACGTATGGAAAGTCCCTGAAGGACTGCGAGGAAGCAGCCAAGGGTGGCAACTTCATCAAGAGAGCCCTAGGGTGGCCTGAGGACATGTGCAACGCCACACCAGCCCGGTCGCGGGTCACAAAGAAGGGCTTGACAAAGAGCTAGGACGGTGATAGAGTACTTGAAGTAGGGAGATGTGGGAGGTGCAATGAAAAGGTTGAGTTGGTTCCTCACCGGATTCGACCCCACACCCGGTACGTACTATCGCAGGTAGCCTACTGAACCTCAGGACCAACGGTGCCTGTACGCTGCGAAACCGTTAGGGGAGCCAACCCAGGCATGGGGTAACTCCCCGAGTTAGTTCCTTGAAAGAGGGGTCGCATAGGGGACTTGTAATGTGATGTGTAAAAAACACACACACGACAAAGGACCCACTACCGATCCCTCTTTGAGGGAACTTATTGTGCATGGTGCTGGGGCGACGGCCCACCGGAGGTTCGAATCCTCCTGAAAAGCTAGGTGCGGAAGATGGTTCGATTCCGTCAACAGTAGGTTTCCTCTTCATTTTTCCTAGGTAGCTCAGTGGTAGTAGCGCTCGGCTGTTAACCGAGAGGCCCTCACAAGGTATACGGAGGTTCGAATCCTTCCCTAGGAGCCAGACTTGACACCCAATTGGAAGTGTGGTAGGATCCTCACACACTACAGGAGGGGTCAATGACCACCATCCAAGTCTCCCGCGCGAACCCGGCAGTTAAGATGCTCCTCGCAGCATCCTACCCTGAGTATAGGGGTCGGAAGATTCGAGTGACTCCGTTCGTCGGTCCGATGCGCTTGGACTCCTACTGGGACGAAGGGTCCCGTACCTACTTCGTCTTCGTGGACATCTCCACCGGACGATCCATCAACGTCCACTCCAACCACCCTATCTACGAGCGTGGCCAACCGAATCTGGTCAACTAGATTCCGGAGCAGGTTGTCATCGCCCGCAACACCATCACTCGGGGAATCGACTGCGGTGTGACCTTCGTTGTACACCCCAAGTGGTTCGCCAAATTTCTCCCGAAAGGAGAGTCTGTATGAGAGTTCGAAAGGTCCCAACTAAGTACACTCTACTGGATGCGGAGAAGCAGCACGACAAGCACCCAGGTACCTTTTGGATCCCAGAGTCGTACGACAGGAGACACCTGAAGGTAGGTGATACCGTCAAGTTGCTCTTCGAGCCAACTGATCCTGCACTGATATCTGAGAGGATGTGGGTGGAGATCATCGAGAGGGGTATCACAAGGTACGTTGGGGTTCTTCGTAACGACCCCTTCAATCTTGACATTGAATATGGTGATGAGGTTCACTTCAAACCAGAGAACGTCATCGACATTCTGTAGGGCTAGACACGAGTTCTGGTGTGTGGTACACTCCTGTGTGTTGAAGTACAACATCTGACCTTAGGAGGTCCAAACGATGAACGAAGCCGTGAAGCCAAAGAACGTCCAGATCGAAGTTGTGGGTGGGGCTGACAAGATTGCTGCCCTGGTCACTGCCTACCCAGACACTGGACTTACCCCACTCCAGATTCGAACGATGGTCCTATCGAAGATCCAATCCCGCGTCGATGAGCTGTTCAGCATCGGCTTGGCTCAGGTGGATGCCGGTCTGAAGGCACTCTCAGCTTCTCTTCCACCGGCTGGTCCTATCAACCGAGGCTAAAGTCTTTCTAGGAGGGGTGCCAGAGAGGTTTATCGGGATCTCCTGCTAAGTGATCGGAGGGCAGAAATGTTCTCCCGTGGGTTCGAATCCCACCCCCTCCTCCAAGAAAATCCTTGGGAGCCTGAACTCCTTTGAGGGTGCGCGCTGAGTCCTAAGGTGTTGAGATGATGGCGGATCAGGCTCCTTGACGCATCGATTCTCCGCTAATCGACACCATCAGGCGTTGCTACCAGAGTACTGCCTTCGGGCTATCTACCACCCGTGTTAGTTCTCTAGCTAACAAGCTTACGGGGTTGGCAGTACTCTGGGGCACGAGACGGTTAGGAAGTACGGTAGGTGCCGCTGGGATGGTCCGGCAAACGGTGTTGAATACCGTGGTGGCGTCGCGAGAGGCTAGGGGTTCGACTCCTCCACCTACCTCCACAGAAGGGTGCCAGAGTGGTTTATCGGGCTAGCCTGGAAAGCTAGAGTACGGGGTAACCTGTACCGCGAGTTCGAATCTCGCTCCTTCTGCCAAACATCTACTACTTGACAGGTAGCACAAGTCGTGGTAGACTGTTCTACATGAGAGACAAGGATCACTACTTCTCCCACAACTACGTGATTCTGAGCTTCTACGGGGTAGCTAGGATGCTACTCCTGAAGCTGCCGTACTGCCCCTACCCAAAAAAGCACTTCTGCGACCAGCCCTGACTGCCTTGGCTAAGACCTACGGAGCACGTCAGAAGGACATCAGTGTATTCGAGGGTGTGGTAACCGCAGTCAAGAACGACTCCAGAATGTACCTGCGCGAGAGAGAGGAGCAGTGGCCAAAGCTTGAGGCCGCCCTCTACGGAGACTTCTCCGTCTACAGCGAATTCGACATCTACGAGTGGGTAGACGCTGGCTTCATTCTCAGGAGAGGGGCAAGGGCTTGACATCCAAGTTGTGGGTGTGGTAGTATCCCTCATCATGAAATACACCTACCACTACCCACAGGAGTTAGCTGAGTTCTACAAGGCCATTGCCGGAGAGCCGGTCACTTGCCTGTTCCTAGTTTCGGACTTCGACACCACTGTAGGACCCAACTTCACTCTCAAGTGGGACGGGTACAGAAAGTCCCGCAAGTGGACTATGATCGTGGATGAGGGCGGTTTAGGCGATTTCCAAACCGTGGAAGAGTGTTTCATCGCATACGACTGGTACGTCGTCGGAAAGGATCTACGCAATGTCCTATGAGGGACGTGAGTACTACCTGTGTGGGTACGGTCATCTAGCGGTAGTGGACGCTTATGATGAGACTCCCAGCAAGTGCTCGTCATTGGTGGACGGGGTGGAGTGTGGTTGGCACATCGTCTACCAGTGTTCCATCGACGACACCAATTGCGATGGGGGCACACCTGCGCTACGTATCAAGGATGAGGTGGTAACGCAGACCTGTGACTGCTGCGGTCACACCAAGATCATCAGCGACGTAACCTACTACCCTGGGAAGTCGGACAAGTGGCAAGACGGTACTTGGAGGAAGGTGTCCAATGCCTCACCCCACTAATGGCCTTCCACTGACCCCCTGTTGTGGGAAGTTGGCTGCTGAAGCTTATCTCGGGGCACCTACAGCGGAGGTTCCAACGGAGCCTGTACCTAAGCCAGTAATGGTTCGATTGGACAAGCTCTTCGGCCTGTCCGATCCTACCCATTGTTTTCCTTGGGGTACTATGGTTACAGGTGACGATGCTCCGATCACTAGAGGTGAGATTCGGGAGCAGATTCCATTCGCACTTGAGAAAGTGTACTCCTCTGACTTTTGTGAAGAGGATTGGACTCGGGAGGAGCACATCCGCAGAGTGGCGTATCTCGTCATCAACGGATGGTCTGATCCTATCTCATTGAATCTGGGGTGCCCTAGCTTTGGTCCTACCCCAGATTGGGTAATCGAAGACGGCAACCACAGAGTTCTAGCTGCATGGTATCTTGGGGACAGTGAAATCCTTGCCGGAATTTCCGGTGAGATCGACTACATCAACGAAGTCTTGGGGGTCCAGTGCTAGACGAACCGCAGATTGAATTGACGAAATTCATCGACCGCTTTGACTTGGATAAGGACAAGATCATCGAGAGCCTTCAGCACTCTCTCGGACTTGCCACGGTTCTCTTCTACACTAGTGGACTGTACTCCTTCGTCATTACAAGGGACGTACTCTCGAAGAGAGACAACTTGTGGCGTACGATCACCGATGTTTTCACGCAGGAAGAGTGCTTCTTCATTCAGTTCGGAGAGCCTCGAACTAACCCTCTGGCTACTGACGATGAGTCTCTGCCGGAGATCCAGAAACAACATGAAGAGGCTTGCTCTCTGAGGAGATGAATTGCCTGAAATTTCCGTCAAAGGAGTACCCATCAGTGAGATCCTACGCATGCGTCAAACGCTGTCCTGCGGGGCTATCGGAAAGCAGTTAGGAGCCACTAGGCAAGCAATCTCTAGAGCCTGCATACTAGCAGGCATGGTCCCTGGTACTAGGGTGCAGAAGGAGTTGGTAGACTCCAAGTCCAGGTGCCTAGGTGGTTGTAACAAGACTAGGTACTCCGACCCGTTCACTTGCCTTTCTTGCCGAAAGTTGGAGTTGCCGATGTGCCCCAGGTGCAATCTACGAAAAGTGCGCCTGAAGATGGGAGGTATTTGTAGACCGTGCTCTCAGAGAGAGAACACGAACAGACTGTACAGGGAAAGGAAGGCTGCCAGTGAGAGAGTCTCTGTTGTGCCAGATGGGGTTCCACTCGTGGAAGAGGGGGAAGCTGCAAGCTGACCTCTGCACGCGATGTCCTAGGGTTCGGCTTTGCAATCCTGTTGAAAAAACGCTAGTGTGTTTTCAACGAATTCGCAGGTTCTTCGAGAAGGCGACGCTATGAGGCCGTTCTTTCCCTACTATGGCTCGACTTGGAACCGCGCTCGCTATCTCCCGGCACCGCGCACCGATCTGGTCCGTGAACCATTTGCTGGCGGCGCGGGATATAGCCTTTTCTACGACTGCCAGCGCGTTGAGTTGACGGATAAAGACCCGCTGATCGCGGGCCTTTGGGCATATCTCATGCAAGCTACCGCTGCCGAAATTCTGGCCCTTCCTGAGCTTCCAGAGGTCGGCGATAGCGTGGACAATTACGCGATTCCCCAAGAGGCGAAATGGCTGATCGGCTTCTGGCTCAACCGTGGCAGCGCGCAGCCGAAGAAGTCTAGGACGGCCTATTCCGCGCGCACCGACAAGGCCCAGCTCAATTGGGGGGCGAAGGCTAAAGAGCGTATTGCCAGCCAGTTGCCGATCCTCACCGGCTAGTCGATCCGCGAGGGAAGTTATGACGAAGGCCCCATCGACGAATGCACATGGCTGGTCGATCCGCCCTATGTCGATAAAGGGAAGTTCTACCGTGAGAAATTCTCCGACTATGCGACGTTGGGCAAATGGTGCCGCTCGCTTCCGGGCAAGGTCATTGTTCTTGAGGGCGCGGGTGCAGACTGGCTCCCGTTCGCTTCCCTTGGTGAGTTCAAAACCAGTCGCGGGAAGTCGGAAGAGAAGGTTTGGCTGTCCGGTCATACCGACGCGCCCGTGCAAATGGCGCCCACGCTGTGAGAGGTAACGGTCATGAGGAGGGAGTGGGTTAGTAGTGGGTGCTGCACATGGTGTAAGAGAGCAGTTCCAGTACCACTAAGCTGCGTCTGCGACAAGACTCCTAAGGGAAGACTTCACCTCCTGTGCTCAAAAATAGGTGGGGAGGTTCTAATTTCCCGTCGAGGTGTCCCATATCTAAAATTCCTAGTTGGTGGGGAAGAGTACAGTGTAGCATACTTTGGCAGAAATGACTTCTATCGAGTATTTCGTGATAACGGTTGGGACCAAGATAGACTAGACTTCAAAAATCCGGATGAGGTTGTGGCTTGGGTAGAGAAGGAGAGGAGAATCGTGACAGAGGGCTTGACACTCAGTTAGACTCGTGGTAGGATTCTTCCATGAGCCACGATACCAAGTTCCAGATCCCGGTCGTCAACTTCTCACGCTTCCAGAGTCTCTTCGCCAAGCTGGTCAAGAAGGCCATCAAGCTTGGGGTTACTGAACCCTACTTTCGTGCGGAAGAGAAGGTCGAGACCCGCGAACACCCCAACAGTGGCGCACAGATCGTAGTCAAGTACTTCGAAGTCACCGTCTACGGAGAGGCCCCCAAGTACAGCGGCTGGGCTCTCCAAGCCGTCCTACAGTCGGTCGAGACGGACGAGGGCAAGGTGAACATTCTCCGCACAGTCCCTGGTGTGGAGAATCTACCCTCGGAGTACCGAACTACCCCCACCACCACCTGCGATCACTGCCGTACCAACCGCCGCCGCAACGACCTGTACGTTCTTCGCCACGAAGACGGAACCTACAAGGTCGTCGGTAGCAACTGCCTTTCCAGCTTCCTGGGTGGAGCTACCCCCGAGAACATTGCCGCCCGTTGTGAGTACATCCTGAACCTCGGCTCGCTGGGTGAAGAGGATTTCGGCTGGGGGCACGGTCTTCGTGGAGAAGAGAAGTTTGGTCTGGTGAGCTTCCTGGAGGCCGCCTCTGCGGTCATCTCCAAGTTCGGCTGGCTCTCGGTCTCGAAGTCCAAGGAGACCGATCAGCGGCCCACCAAGGCCCTCCTGATGGATTACCTCACCCCCTCTCGTGATTGGGCTGGTACTAACGACTACCGTCGCTTCAAGAGTGAGATCGAGGAGTGCCTTCCGAACGACGACGACCGGGAAGTTGAACTGGCCATCGAGTGGGCGAGGTCCATCTCCCCCAACGTGGACAATGACTACCTCTTCAACCTTCGCACTGTGGCTGCCCTCGGATACGTCGAGAATCGGACGGCTGGGTTGGCCACCAGCCTCCTCCCGGCCTACCGTCGCGAGATGGGCAAGATCCAAGAGCGGAAGGCCGAGGGTGTCACCTCTGAGTACGTTGGAGAGGTCACCAAGCGGTACAAGTTCGTAGCCACCATCATCGGAATGAAGGACTTCGACAGCGACTTCGGAAGCAAGACCCTCTACCGGTTCCGCACTGTCGAAGGCAACATCTTGACGTGGTGGTCTTCTGGTAACGGCCCTGAGGTCACCCACAACATCGGTGACACCCTTCGGTTCGTAGCGACTGTCAAGAAGTTCGAGATCTACAACGGGGTCAAGCAGACGGTCATCTCCCGAGCCAACAAGTTCGAGCAGGTGGGGTCTCCAGAAGTGGGATAGGCCCTTGTCAAGTGGGAGTTGTGTTTATCTGTTGAACACAACTCCCACTGAGGTACCACCGCATGAGAAAAGGGGCTGCAGCAGTACTTCTTCTTGCAGCACTGATCTTACCCTCATGTACGCTAGCGTCTAAGAAACTGGAACCCTGCGAGACAAAGAGGGCTCAATTGGTAGCTTCTCTGGGTGGGTGCAACACCTGTACATGTGACCAGTACGGTGTTTGTGTATGTACATCTGTACTGTGCCTGAGAGCCCCTAAGCTGGAGATCACTACCCTCCGATGACCATCAATCTGCAACCCCTCTCCCCAGAGAAGACCATCCTCCGCATTATCGGCAGCGGGGTTACCTACCCGTTCTCGTTCTCGGAGACTGGGAGAGTCAAGAGCGTGGCCATCAGCCAGGGCTTGCGGAAGCTCAATCAGAGCATCCACAACATCCTTGCCACTCGACGCGGGGAGAGAATGATGCTGCCAGAGTATGGGTGCTTTGCTGGTGACACCAAGATCCTCACTTTGACGGGGCAAGAAGTTCCCATCTCTTCGCTGGTTGGTGTCAACGTGGAGACGTTTGGCGTCAGTGAGTCGCCGGCTACGTCACACGAGCCAAAATCCCTCTACCTGAACCCCTCGGTCTCGAAGATTGGGGCAGTGAGTCAGGGAGTACGTCCTACAGTGCGTGTGACCCTCTCTAACGGTCGAGAGATCGTCTGCACCTCCAACCACCTGTTCATGCGGTCTGATGGCTCCTACGTGGCTGCAGACGAGTCAGATGGCGCTTCCTTGGCCTGGGTAGACCCTAGCCTTCCCAACCTCAACACGAGGGTCTGGGCCTGGAAGATGACACGAAGCCTCACCAAGCTGGCCAAGATGCCTCTGACGGCTGACCAGCTCTTCGTCGTGTCCGTTGTCGAGGACGTAGAGCAGGAGGTGTTCGACATCGTCGGTACCTCCACCAACAACTACACCCTAGGTGCTGGTCCAGTTGTCCACAACTCTAACCTGCACAAGCTAGTCTTCGAGCCCATCGATGGTATTCTTGCCGATGCCCTTGAGTTCGAGACTGCAGATGCTCTTCGTAGGTGGGAGGGTAGGATAGAGCTTACCCAGGTTCGGGCATTCGATCCACAGAACATGGATCTTGGTGAGTTGCGAGATGTGGGTGGGAATGTGGACAGTCTAAAGCCACTACTCGACAAGAACTGGATTGGGATCTACATCGAGTACATCGTTCGGCAGTACCACACAAAGGGCACGTACGTCTATCCGTTTGAGACTCAGGCTATGCCGATCTCTGACACCATCACAGGCAACAATTCAGCGTTTGGAAGGAGATAACTGGTGGAAAAACTACAAGCTTGTTCGTCTTGTGGGGCGATGGTACCTGAGAGGCAGGATCCTCCTTACCCAGGGCACAAGAAAGATTGTGCTTTGGTGAAATCTTGGACGAACGAATCTGCGTTCGAGAGGCTACTCAAGGAGAGCGAGTGCGGATTCTCCGTCTGCCAGAAGTGCAACGGGAAGACCTCATGCACTACGTGCAACAAGTGCGTTAGGTGCTCCGGCCACAAGTCTGGGTGTACCTGCTCCTCTGCAAGCGACGTAGATCAGTTTGCAGCCTTCGAGAGCTTGGTGGAGGAAGACCTCACTACATCGGTAGCCAAAGCCTACTCAGATTTAGGGAAAACTCTACCAGAGTTGGTTGTAGGTACTCGTGTGATGTGCCATGGTTTTCCTGGAGTAGTTTCCAAAGTACTTGATGGGCAGTTGGATGGGATGGTTGAGATTAAGTTCGATAGTGGGTCAGGTATTGTGTGCGTAGGGATTTCTCAATTCTTCCAAGGCTACCCCGGGGATTACGTACTTGAGTCCAAGAAGACGATGGACTTGACCCCCTTCGAGAAGGCCTGTGCAGAGCACGATTCTGCAACAGTCAAGAGGTCAGAGCTGTCCAAGCATCGAGGTACCATTGTGTACTCCACACTCGAAGCCATCCCTAGTGCATTCGACTTCGCTTGGTCCGCTGATGGTGGGGCCAAGATTGTAGTGTTCGATGAGGGTGCTTACTTCACCTACGAGAAAGTAGCCGAGGGCTACACTCTCTACTCGTCTACTCAAGATGGGCGCAGACTGAAGGACAAGGCTAATTGGGCTATCGAGAATCTAGACGTGATCCCGTTGCGAGAGTCAAAGTCGAAGACTGAGGATCGCCAATATCGTTCCATGACTTACTGCCTGAAGTGTGGTAGTGCTGGGATCCCAGTACCTCCAGTTACTGGTGGTGCCCTACCGTACAGATGCCCAGTTTGTACTTACTCCTGGACTGACGCAGACACTATCTCTAACGAGATTCTTGGGGAAGTAGTGTGCGAGGAAAAGACAGGCGAGGGGTACGACCATTCCCAGTGTACCATCTGCAAGTCGTGTAGTGGTCACAACGGAAGCCACGACCCTAGGTGTGGTGGACTGAAAGAGAGCATCGGTTCTGGATGTCCACAATGTGGTGGGATTAGGAATCTCATTCGCTCTGATTTGACCGGACTTCAATACCGATGTGCAGATTGTAAGTACGAGTGGGTTGAGCCTTCGTGAACCTTTTCGAGCTAGCACTCTCCTCCAAGAAGTCCGTACCGGAGATTCTCTCCATCCAAGAGAGGATTCGACTGCAGGAGTCTCGTACGACGGAGTTTGAGATTCGCCGAGGATTCTACGCTACCGCTACGTACTACCCTTCGATGGATCTGCTAGCAGGCTTCACTGTACAAGTCTCTCCACTGTTCCAGCTTCTTGGGGTGATCCAAGACCCATTGTACCCCGGGTTCATCGTCTCCACGATAGTCGAGGTGAAGTTCTCTGGAGAGAACGAAGAGCTTCATCCATCAGAAGCAACGATGGTGGGCTTGGCAGAGAAGATCTGCTACGCCTTCAACATCCCGTACTTGGGAGTAGCACATACACGGCAGTCAGTCCTCGGGCACGGGGATAAACTGTTCATCGACAGGTAGGGGTAAATGGCTGACCGCATCGAGTACACACAACGAGATTTCGAGAGCATCAGGCAGGCTCTAGTAGCTCTGATCCCAACGAAGACAGACCGCTGGACTGACTTCAGTGAGTCTGATGTGGGTATCGCTCTACTAGAACTGACTGCGGCGGTAGGTGACCAACTCTCCTTCTACCTAGATCAGGCTGCCAACGAGGCCTTCCTCCCTACAGCTAGGCAGCGTAGGAACGTCATCAACCTGTGCAAGCTCATTGCCTACCGACTGGAGCACATCGTCTCTGCTACCACTCAAGTAGAGTTCTCGATCCAGTCAGCATGGCCTCACCGAATCGATATCCCCAAGTTCACTCAGATCGGTGTCACTAGTAGTGGGGAGACGATCAAGTTTGCCACTACGGACTTCGTCAGCATCCCTGCCGGTGATACCTCCGTACTGGTGGGAGCTAAGCAGGGTACACTGAAGGTGGACGACTTCACCACGACAGGTCTGGTCAATCAGAGATTCCGGCTGTCGGAGACCGACGTTGATGTGCTGTCCATCGAAGTGACCATCGACGGAATCCTCTGGGTGGTTGCTGAATCGTTCGTCAATGCACAAGGATCTGACCGTGTGTACCTTGTCGAGGTGGATGCGGACAACAACGTAGAGGTTCTACTTGGTGATGGCTTCTTCGGCCTGTCCCCAAGTCTCAGTTCGACACCCAACGTACAGGTGAGGTACTTGATCTCTGTCGGAGATGATGGGAACCTGGGTGCTAACACCATCAAGACTCTGTTCGATGACATCTTCGACACTCAGGGCAACGAAGTCAGCATCTCCGTAGTCAACACACAGTCCTCGACTGGTGGAGCTACTCAGGAGTCCATCGAGAAGGCACGTAAGCAGGCTCCTGCCCAACTCTCTGCCCTGTACCGAGCGATGACCAAGGGCGACTACATCGCCCTCGTAGAAGGCTTCCCTGGCATCGCCAAGGCTATGGCCTGGGGTGAGCAGGATGAGGCTCCACCTGACTACGATCTGTACAACTGGGTCCTCATCGCGGCAGCTCCGGACGGAGTGACGAGGGCGCAGCTTATCGATGACCCTGAGAACGGTATCTTGTCGGATACACTGAAGGACAACCTCCGTACCTACCTAGAGCAGAGGAAGTGCATCACTACCCGAGTCAAAGTTATCGACCCTGTCTACGTTCCCATTGATCTAGAGGCAACCATCTTCTACACGAAGGGCAGTCTGCCCTCCGTGGTGAAGTCCCAGGTAGAGGAGGCGGTAGTTGACTTCCTCTCCTTCGAGGAAGTAGGATTCGGGAGAGAGGTCAGGAAGTCGAATCTGTACAGGATCATGGACTCAGTCTCTGGTGTAGAGTACTTGGAGTTGGATGAGTTCAAGACCACAACCACTCCTGGCGGTACTGATGTAGAGGAGGTAGTTATCCTCAAGAAGTATGAACTTCCGTACCTTAGGACGTTGACTATTCATGTGGAGGCTGCACTGGATACGCCGGCTCGTGCTGGTCTGTACCCAACACCTCCTGCACAACCTGCACCGGTTGACTAAGAAGAGAGGAGTAACACCATGCCCCGCCTATACGACAAAGCCCGAGACGACTTCCAAGCTGGTCTACGCAGGATGAACGAAGCGAAGGATGATGGCGTCATCGAGACCAAAATCCTCAAGGAAGAGGGTGGTGAGGACGACGATGTAGACCCTGACATCGCTGAAGCCAAGGACGATTACGGATTTGACCTGACTGCAGTACCAGAGGGTAGCCGCGATCAGGCCATGGGGTTCCTTCGAGATGATCGTACCAGTGAAGCTTTCAAGCTCTACTGCGACGACGTTGGTGCTGAGTGGGCTACAGACTCTTTCGAAGAAGCCTACATGGGTAAGTTCGACAGCGAAGAGGCCTACGTGCAGAGTTTTGTCGATGATATGGGTGGACTGTCTCAACTAGGACAACAGACTCTGGAGAACTACTTCGATTGGGATGCTTACGCCCGAGACGTTTTCATCAACGACTGTACGTTTGACAACGGGCACGTCTTCAACCGCAACGTCTAAATGCCGAACGTAAGTCCCAAGCGCGTCGATGTACCACCTTCTACCCTGAAGGGTGTCCATCCGCGAGACCCAGCAGCAGCCACTCATTACTACTCCTCACAGGGGGGAACAGCCATCGCTGTTCCTCGCACCAAAGAGGGAGAGTACGAGATCTACTACTGGCGTCCAGAGAAGCAAGAGTACTACCTGTACGACGAACTAGCACACCTATCTCAGTTGGGGGTTGTGGAGAGCAAGATGAGTGAACCGAAGAATGAGGCCGTAGCTGGCCTAGCCGACTTCCAAAGTGAGATCGACTCGTACATCAGCGGGCTGGACCCACAAGGTGTGTACCAGACAAGCTTCGCTGCCTACAACGGCATGTCCTACGTTCGAGATGAGGAGCTGGACAAAGAGGAGGTTAGGTCTGCAGTTCAGCGATTCCTTGGCGGTAAGCCAGATGACATGGTCATCCAAGGTGTTGATGGTTCTGGGGATTTGGACAAGAGTTTCGATTTCCACATTGAAGTAGCCTACGAAGGGTCTGGGGTCGGTGACGACGAGGGGTATTTCGTCATTGGGATTGATCCACGATTCTTGAGGTGCGACGGTTGTGGAGACTGGAGAAACGCCTCAGGTCGGGACCCGGACATCTGGAAGGACTTCTCTAGTGGCGAAACATTCTGCCGTACCTGCCATGAAGCCAATGCTGACTACGGAAGAGATGAAGAGCGAGAGTTGGAGGACAGGGATGAGGGGGCACGAAATTGGAACTTCCTCAACCCTGCAGTAGAGCGCTCTGCCTTCTGGAGTGCCCTGAAGTCTCAGAAGACTGAGGGCGCGGTACCTACCGATGGTATGGTGGCTGGGTTTCTAGAGGCAGCAATCTTCAGTACCACTGACCAATCAGACCCAGATACCGGAGGAGATCCTCTGGACCAGAACTACTCGATCACGGACTTCTCTGACGAGGCCATAGCAAAGGCCTCTGAGGTATGCAGTCTGTTCCGCCAGACTGCAGGAGATCTCCTCTCCGATGGTCCCTCTCGTGGTAGTGGGCAATACTCTGTTGACGAGCAGGCAGGCCACGATCTCTGGCTTACCCTGGCTGGACACGGGGCAGGATTTTGGGATGGCGATTGGGACACCGAGGAGGATCCTGGCCGTGGGGACAAGCTCACAGAGATCGCCACCAACCTCAGAACGTCCTTTGACGCAGAAAGCGGTCCCTACGTGGGGGACGATGAGAAACTGCACTTCTGAGCCTTACAGCAGGCTCGTGTAGGTCCCTCGAAGGAGAGTGCTGGTGCCACTCTCCTTCATCGCTTTCAGGGCCTCTGCGTCCATCTGGTAGTCTGTGACGAGGTGCCACTGACGGACTAGCTTGATCCTGTTCTCGAACCAGCAGTGCATCTCCAGCCTGTTCCCCTGGGAATCGACGTAGAGGTCCGCCTTACCGTGCTGCTTGTTCCTCTTACCGCCTGACCCGTCAACTACATCGACGTTCAGGTCTGATTCTACAAGGGAAATGCCGAGGGCTTTGCGTTGGTCCTTTGATAGATCCTGGATGGCGACGATGCGGACGATTCTCATTTTGCTACTCTATCACACTTTGAACTCGGTGTCAAGTAGAGGGAGTAGGCGGTAGGGGGTTGACAGAGTCCAAGAACTGTGGTAGGATTCTCTCACCATGAAGAACTTGGAACAGACCCCGTTCGGACCACTCACTGTCGAAGTCTTCCCTGATTCCATCTACTTCCAGACTGTCTTGCTGCCTGACTGCAAGTACGATGACGATCAGCCGATTCGAATCAACGGCATCAACTACCAGTTCTGGCTGAGCTACAAGCGCAGTACCAACTGGGGTGGGGAAACTGTCAGATGGTGCTACAACGGCATGAGCTGCTATCGAAACGGGACGACGGTGGAGATGACCTCCAAGGCTTTCAGCAAGCTTCGAGAGGTCCTGGATCCCTTGGTTGAGAAGTACACGTCAGACCCGAAGGTGATGAGTGCAGCCAAGGCCCGGTCGCTGGAGAACGAGATCAAGCACTTGAACAACAAGATCGAAGAGCTTCTCCGAGAGCGTAGCGAAAAGATCACGGAACTCGAAGCACTACTGCCCTTGACTTAGGGCGAAGTGCGTGATAGGCTCCTAGTTGTAGTGGAAGTGAACTACCGAGAGGTGGCGGATCATGAATCTAGCGTAACAAAGACAGGAGGAGGTAGGAATACTACCTTCGCACCCCATCTGGTCCTCGTGGGGTGTGAGCTTTAAGGGGACTCAGGGATCACGGCCCTGCGAGTGTACAGGTCTCATCCACTCAGGAGACTGGAATCGTGAAAGCTGTGAGGTTGCGCAAGAGTCGGTAGGCTACTCTGGTGAAGTTGATTGGTTCAACAACCGGCCGATCGTCCGGGAGTTAGTGGGTTCGAATCCCACCACCTAGAGGTCATGGCCCACCCAACACAGGTGGCTATTTTCGTCGAAAGAGTAGCCTACTGACTCATCTTTGACAAACGTGGAGGGGTGGCACAGCGGCGACTGCACTTGGCTGTAAACCAAGCACCCTACGGGCAAACAGCGGAGGTTCGAGTCCTCCCCTCTCCACCAACGAGGTATGAATGAAGAAATGTACCGTCTGCAAGACGTTGTTTGACAATAGTCAATTTGACAAGAACAAGTTAAAGAAGTCCGGGCTGCAGAGTTGGTGCAAATCTTGTAGGAAGCTTGGTAACCAGAAGTATTACCAAGCTACGAAAGAGAAATTCAAAGAGATACGAGCTAAGAGGGTAAGGGATACCAGGGCGCTCCTGAAAGCAAGAATCGAGTCCATCCTTTCCTCAACAGTGTGCGCTGATTGCGGGTTCCAGGATAGTAGAGCTTTCGAGTTCCATCATCTCGACAGGTCTAGTAAATTGGATGAAGTGTCTAAGATGGCAAGTCAGCAAGCTCCTTGGCGTAGGATAGAGGAGGAGATAGCGAAATGTATCATCTTATGCGCCAACTGCCATAGAATACGGACAAGACTTGAATGGAAAGGGTCTATAGACTAACTGGACTAAGTCCCCTCACTCTTAATGAGACCGATGTAGGTTCGAATCCTACTGGACCCACCAAGTTCAAGTCCTCCCGACAGCACCATGCCCCCATCGTCTAGTGGTCCAGGATACTAGGTTCTCAGCCTGTAGTGCTCTTTGAAATGGCAATTGGCACACAGTGGGATACATTTGGCAATCTCCAACCAGAGTTTCTTCTGACTGTTTCGGTGCATTAGTTCAGCGACGCCAATTTCCTTGTCCCGATTGGGATGGTGAAATTGAATGCAGGACGGGTGGTTCTCTGAACATCGTGAGCAAGAGATGCCTGCCTTGTAGCTATCCCATCGAGACTTGAAGTTAGCCTTGTTTCTCTTGGTAGTTCTGTAGTAGGATTCTTTGTTGTTGGAGTAGTAGGTCCTCATGTACGATCTTTGGCAGGGTTTGCATTTGCTGGATCTGCCGAACGCTCGGGTGGAGGACTTGTTGAACTCATCCAACGGCTTAGATATCTTGCACGCGCTACAAGGCTTACTCTGCATAATTTTGGTAGTATAACACGCCCTGTTCGTCTAGTGGATAGGATGCCGCATTCTCAGTGCGTGGACGAGGGTTCAATTCCCTCACAGGGTACCACTTACTTAGGCCTTTGAAGCATTGGTGGCGATGCAGTGGTTTTGTAAACCACAGAGACCGGTTCAATTCCGGACGGAGGCTCCAGGTTCTTTGAATACGCGGGTGTAGCTCAACGGTAGAGTTACTGGCTTCCAACCAGAAGACGAGGGTTCAATTCCCTTCACCCGCTCCAAATCTTGACTGGAAGAGCGTTAGACTACGGCAAACTCGCCGCGCTGTGGTTCTGGTGATAGCTGCAGAAGAGTAGGCGTTGCAGCCCAGTCGCAATTCTTTGTGCTAGAGGTTCCGGCCTGACCGTTCCCGGATTAAAGCCAAAGGTCCCTAATCATGGGCCTCTAGACACACCAATCTTCGGTACTGAGGTGTCTACTGATCCGTGGGCTCCTCAACAAGGGCCTTGATACGGATCCCCTAATGGAGAGTTCACCTCTGACAAGTGAACAGTTGCCCTGTACCGATGTTCTTTGAAGTATGCTAAGGTGGCCGAACGGTTTAGGCGGTGGCCTGCAAAACCACTTTATGGGGGTTCAAATCCCTCCCTTAGCTCCACACCCGTGTGGCGAAATGGCAGACGCAGGGGACTTAAAATCCCTGGCTTCGTAAGAAGCGTGAGAGTTCGAATCTCTCTTCGGGTACCACTTGACATCATACTCTACTAGGCAGTAGAGTTCTTCTTCGAAAGGGGAGTACAATGTTGGATCAGCTAGCAATGCAGAAGGGGACGTTGTCGCAGCAGGTGTTCGACACGAATCGGCAGATTCAGGCCATGCATGAAGCAGGGCTCTTTCGAGCAGAGGCTGCAGCTACGAGGTACAAGTTCGATGCCTTTGTCGGTGAGGGATTCACCAGAGAAGAGGCTCTGTGCCTACTCATCGGTGTTCCCCCGATGATCCAGGTGCAAGCTAGGTAAGAGATTCAGTGGTGGCCGTAGCTCAATTGGTAGAGCGCTGGGTTGTGAACCCGGTCGTTGAGGGTTCGAACCCCTCCGGTCACCCCAACAGATTTCAGTATCTGGGTGTACGGTAGTGGCAACCGGCCTGATTTGGGGTCAGGAAATCGGGGGTTCGAGCCCCTCCACCCAGACCAAACTTTTTCCTTGGATCGTTAGCTCAATCCGGCAGAGCTGCGGGCTTTTAACCCGAGGGTTGGGGGTTCAATTCCCCCACGATCCACCAAGGAGATTCGATGGCTGCTGAAGACTGGATAGACGACTCGTACGATCCAGAAGATTGGTACGAGTTCGGTTCATCGGGTAGGTACTCCAGGGGTCCGCACACTGGCTATGAGGTGAAGTGCCGTAGTTGTGGTCAGATGGCCTACTACGATACCATCACCAAGGTACTCTACGTTCGCGCACCTGGAGCTAGTAGAACTCCACCCAGGCACAGTTGTGCAAAGTACCTAGCCAATCTTCAAGAGAAAGCCGAGAAGGCTCTTCAGAAGGCACAAGAGGTGGCTAGTACAGAGGTTCCTCAGGCACTAGCTAGACGAATGAGAGCCCAGCTTCTTCGCATGATGAAGGTGCGAACAGACACTGAGCAGTACACGGGATTCTTTGGTCCTGACACGGTGTGTACGTGGTGCGGTTGCTCGCTTGACAGAGAGGAGCGTCATGTGTCAGACTGCTTCGCTGTAGAGGTTCTAGGTAGACCAAGTAGGGGTCGGTGAAGTAGATCATGCGGATGGAGACAGGCAGAACAACTCCCTAGAGAACCTAAGGTTTCTTTGTCCGAACTGCCACTATTTGACCCCTACCTGGGGTATGCGGGGGAGGAGAGTAGCTAAGGTCACTAAATGCGAGTGTGGGGTGAAAATTGGCAGATACTCTACGCGCTGTAAGCCGTGCGATTCTAGGAGTAGAATAGGGGCTAGTAGACCAATTGGTAGAGTCGTCAGGTCGAGAGCCTGAATGTTGGGAGTTCGAGTCTCCCCTAGCCTACCAACACAAGAGGTGACGAATGAGTGTGACCGTTGTAGGATCCTGCAGTATCTGTGGAGGAGCAGTCACTGTACCTGCAGTGTGGTATGGGATCTTCCCACCAACACCTACCTGTTCTAGGTGTGGGGCCACTGCAAGACGCAACGGTCCGGTGATTCCAATGGATCCTAAGCCTCCGTACAGGAAGTACAAGGAGAGTCCTAAAGAGTGGATTGGGGACAATCCAAATTGGCCTCCTCAGTGGAGCCCAACTAGTACTCCACCGTGGGAACGTAGAGGAACTTGGTGTTGAGGTAGGTATGGCCCGTTAGCTCAGTTGGTGCAGAGCATCTGCCTTACAAGCAGGGGGTCGTAGGTTCGAGTCCTACACGGGCTACCAACACAACACTTGACAGGTTCAAAGATTTGTGGTAGGATACACCCATCATGACTAAGAAAGACTTGATGAAGATCCTCGAACCCCTTAGTGACGACACTGAGGTTGTGGTGTTCGACGACATGGGTCGTCCTTGTAAGATGTACGAATCGAACTTCTACGTTCAGGGGTACCGTGAGGAGTACGGTAGGTGCCACACAAAGGACCCGAAGTGTGACAAGATCTACCTAGAGGTCAGTACCCCGCACGTTTGGAGAGTTCCAGAAGACGACTAAGTTTTGACAGTGGCGTGGCATGAGTGGCCGATTGCGCTGGGCTAAATACGGTTTCCACAGAGCCGTATGAAACCCGGTATCCGAGGATTCCTGTGGGATCTCCAAGGGTCATCGAGGGTTCGAATCCCTCCGCACTGTGCAGTTTCTTTGAGGGGTAGTTCAGCGGTAGAACGGAGGACTTTGGACCCTCCTGTCGGAGGTTCGAATCCTTCCCCCTCATCCAACTTTTTTCTTGGGAGATAGCTCAGTGGTAGAGCAGGGGTCTCTGAAGCCTCAGGTCGAAGGTTCAAGTCCTTCTCTCCCATCCAAGATTGCGCAGTACGAGTGCTGTTCTTGTAAGAGGACCTGGAAGACGCTCCCCGGTTCTGTTTGGTGTAAGGAGTGTGGTAGTCTGTACGTGAAGTGGTTGAACTACCAGGACCTTCGAGAGCAGTACGGTTGGGCGTGAATTAGGCTCGTGGTATACTGGCGGTGCCTTCGTCTCCAAAGCGAATGAAGCGGGTTCAATTCCTGCCGAGCCTGCCAAACTTGAAAGAGGGATCATAGCTCAATTGGTCAGAGCACCCGGTTGTCAACCGGGAGGTTGCGGGTTCGAGTCCCGTTGGTCCCGCCAAAACGTTCGAATGCTCCTGTAGCCTAATGGTTAAGGCACCCGACCTATGATCGGATTAGGGCCTGATAAGCTCAAGATTGGGGGTTCGAGTCCCTCCGGGAGTACCAAAGAAAGGTTGACCATGAACGTACTACAAGACTTGGCCTCCAGAGGCCTACTGACAATCCCCAAGTGGATCCCAGACAACATCCAGTATCTTTCCATCCATGGCTCCGTAGCGTACGGTGTCAGTGGAGACGCCTCCGACACTGACATCTACGGAGTAGTCATCCCACCCAAGGAATTCTTGTTCCCCCATCTTCTAGGGGAGATCAACGGATTCGGCAGGCTTGCTACGGCAGGTGGTAGGTGGAGGGTGCTGCAAGCACATCACATCAACGACGAGGAGAAGGGGAAGAAGTACGACTTTCAGATTTACAACATCGTAGACTTCTTCCAGTTGGTCATGGATGGGAACCCCAACATGATCGACTCTGTCTTCACCCCAGAGCACTGCGTACTCTCTTGCACTCAGGTCGGATCGTTGATTCGAGAGAATCGGAGGATGTTCCTGACCAAGAAGTGTTGGCATACCTACAAGGGGTACGCCTACGCTCAGGTGAAGAAGATGCAGTCTCAGACTCGAGTAGGTAAGAGGGCAGAGACCGTAGCTCAGTACGGGTTCGATGTGAAGTTTGCGTACCATGTGGTGCGTCTACTGAACCAAGTCGAGCAGATCCTGGTTGAGGGCGACCTGGATCTCACTCGGAACAGCGAACAGTTGGAGAGCATCCGACGAGGAGAATGGTCGAAGGAGCAGATCCTGGAGTACTTCTCCTCCAAGGAGAGAGAACTGGAGACGGCCTACACGAACTCCAGGCTACCCTACGGGCCAGAAGACGGTGGACTGCAGGACAAGGTCAAGGATCTGCTGTTCCAGTGCCTGGAGGCCCACTACGGCAGCCTGAGTGCCGTAGTGAATAGGTCGCAGTCGAAGCTAGTGTCCAAGATGTCCAGGATTAGGGACATCCTAGATGAGCCTTGACAACCAACAAGGACTGTGGTAGGATTCTCACATGAAGAAGCCACTACAGTCCGCAGCCAACCTTCGGGTTGCAGCCATCCAACTCTCCAAGACTGATCTAGGTAGTGCGGATGAGGCACGGAAGATTGTGGCCTTGGAAAAGGCTGCCATCACTTACACCGAGTCCGTCTGGACGAATGTCCGGGCTGACAATCTGGCCATCGAACTACAGGCCGAGCGTCGAAAGAACCACATCCTGCAGAAGTCAGTCGATGGGATTCGCTCTCTTGCGGACAAGTTAGACGCGGAGAACAGCGTGTTCGGCCACCTACTAGCCCTGGAACTTCGAACCTACCTTCCAACGGAGGATATCTGATGTCTACCAAGATGCTGTCAGCCGTGCAGATCGGAGAAGACTTGGACTTCGTGCAGGGGGTGACGGACGAGCCGAAGGTAGTCGTGTGTCAGAGTTGTAGTAGTGAGTTTCCAGAATTCGACTCAAGCCTCGTAGAAGTACACTGGTGTGGCTCGTGTTGCGAAGAGGATGACTACTGGCAGCACCAGCGTGATCTGGCCTACGGAGAGGTGAATTGACGTGTGGATGAACGACAGCGAAAGAGTTGACATGATCGTCGAGGAGTGCAGTCGCATCTTCCGAACCTTCGGGGGCGGACAGAAGAGCGATTGGAACCCAATCGTCAATGCTCTTACCGACAAGGAGCCTTCGTTCGCTGCAGGTGTGGACGTTCGAGAAGTGGTGAAGTTCATCCTCAGGAGGGGACGCGAGTTGGGATGAAGTTCCTCGGAGACATTCACGGGAAGTGGGAGCTGATCCCCAACCAGTCGAACATCGTTCAGGTGGGTGACCTGGGGTTGGGATTCGGCTCTACTCCCAGAGCACTGCCGGATGGGTTTCGATTCATCCGAGGAAACCACGACAAGCCTTCCGAGTGCCAAGCTCATCCAGCCTACATTGGGGATTGGAGGATTGAGGATGAGATTCTCTACGTCTCCGGTGCAGAGAGCATAGACAAGTTCTGGAGAACTGAGGGAGTATCCTGGTGGCCTGATGAGGTGCTCTCCTACCAGCAACAGAACGAGTGCCTACGGGAGATCGAGGGGTACACCGGACACATTCGTGCTGTCGTGAGCCACGACGCACCCCTCCCTGCGTATCAGATTCTCTACCCAAATGAGCCGGCTAGGTTCACAGGTACACCTAAGTTCCTACAAGCAGTGAGAGAGCTACTACCAGACCTCAGGGTGTGGGTATTTGGTCACCACCACAGAGCCCTCCGTTTCCAGGAGGGTAGGGTGTGGTTCCACTGTCTAGCCGAGGGAGAGTTGCGAAGCATCAACATCCCACCGTATTGACCAGCGGAAATCTCGGTGGTATGCTCCCTACATCATGAACACGAACTACTCGAAGCCCATCTTCTACTACATCGGTGGTAGGGGGTGGGCTTGGTCGTATGATGCTGTCAATCTCCACCCGAAGGTCGTCTTCTCTTCGAAGAGAGAAGCCATCGCTGATTTCGACTCCCAGGAAAGGATCCAGTTTTGAAGCCTACTTCCAGTGTAGTGAACATCATGGTTGACGCAGAGTACGATGGTCCAGCCCCAGGCACGGATCTGTACTCCCTCGTCAGCTTCGGTGCGGTGGTGGTGAAGGAGAACGTAGAGAGAACGTACCAGAATGTCTTCTACGGGCAGACAAGGCCTATCAGCGATAGGTGGGATCCAAGGGCCTTGGCAATCTCCGGCCACACCAGAGAGGAGCACCTGGGGTTCCCTGACCCAGAGGAAACCTTCCGATCCTTTCGCAAGTGGATCGAGCAGTTCAAGGCTAGGCCCGTCTTCGTTTCAGACAACCCAGCAGCCGACTGGCAGTGGATCAATCACTACTTCATCCGGTACTTTGGTCTCAACGGTAACCCGTTCGGTCATAGTGGTAGGAGAGTCAGCGACTTCTACGCCGGCATCAAGGGCGATTGGAGACAAACTAGCGGGTGGAAGAAGCATCGGAGAACGATTCACACCCACAACCCAGTGGATGATGCCATCGGGAACGTAGAGGCCCTGGTCCATCTGGCCAAGAAGTACAACGTCACCGGTGTACTCTACACAGGTTGACATGGCCTACCCAGTATGGTAGGGTCTGCACCATGAACCCACTCAGCCACCAAACGTCACCACTCCGAGCGCTACAGTTCGCCAGTGCAGCCCATGAGGCCGAGGGGCAGACTTGGGGAGAGTTCCCCTACTCTGAGCACCTCATCCGCGTCTACGAGACCCTACGCAGGGTAGGTGTGGATAACGAGTTTGTACTCGTTGCAGCCATCCTCCACGACGTACTTGAGGACACCCTCGTATCTCCTGCTGAGTTGAAGAGTGAGTTTGGCCCACTTGTGTACGATCTTGTGGAGAGTGTGACTGGTAGAGGTGCCAACCGTAGGGAGAGAAACAAGGACATCGCCGATAAGTGCAGAGGTAGCTGGGGCCGTACAGCTATCAAGCTGGCAGACAGGGTTGTGAATGTCGAACTCGGAGGTAAGTTGGGTATGTACGCTGACGAGCACTTCGAATTCATTGCCGACCTGTACGAAGAGGAAGTTTTCCAGGATTCAGTTGTAGTGAAGCTTGCTGGTATCCTCGACGCTGCTCTAGCGAAGTGGGTAGCCTCCAAGTGACTGAGGGGTTCCAAATCCCCCACTGGATGGTCTCCCCACGCAATTGGACGGAGGACTTCACTGACGAGAATGGCTGCTATGAGAATCGGTGTGTCTACTGCAAGAAGTGTTTCCTTGGTTACAAGCGTAGGGTCGTCTGTAAGCTGTGCGAAACGACAAATGGGGGTGCGTCTTGTCTAGAGGTGGAAGAGGGCGAAGCAGAAATAGGTCAGTAAATCGAGATCCGATGTTGATCCCAAGGGGCATCTTCGTAGAGGATGTACTCACAGTGGCAGAAAACAGATTCGGTTCGGTGGCGATTACCAACAGCACCCGTACGGCAGATATCCACTCCCCACTCACCTTCCTGGAGGGTCCATCTGCTGTGATGAGCATGTTGGAGAGTCTTGGGAACCACCCCAATGTGTACTTGGGGGATAAGGTCAGAGTGCGGATCGAGGTCGTAGGTAGAACCTAACAGCTCCGGAGGGGCTACGTCATGTTGAGTGCAGTTGATGCAGTGGAGAAAGTATTTCAGTTTCTAGAGGAGTCGTGCCCTGGCCAGAAGTTCATTCGGACGGAGATTGGGGATATGGAGGTTAGGGACGGTGACTTCGATCTCCTAATTTCCATCCCTAAGAAGGAACTCTTAGAGGCGGTAGGTGGGATTAAGGCTACTACGTCCGAGGCACAGTTGCACTTCCTACAGGATATAGCGTTCGAGTACGAGGAGGCTGTCCTGGACGAGATCGAACTGCGGGACGGCTACGGGTCAGACTACCCAGAGTACGATGGGTACACAGACGATGACGGAGGGTTTGTAGACTTCGACGTTTCTGAGTAGGTTCCACTCCGCAGAGCGTTCTTCTTCTAGGGGAGTCCCGCCTAAGGAGACCTGTACAACAATGAGCGCTCAGAATGGGAACATGGTTCCTAGATAATCTACTCCGTCTACTGCCGGAGGAGTACGCTTACTTAGATCGAGATCTTGGTGACCTCAAGGACTTCCTTGAGGTCATTGCCATTAGTTTCGACGAGTTCGATGGTTTCATCGAAGACTTCGCATCTATCTTCGATGTGGATACCTGTGAAGCCAAGTACCTACCCTATCTAGCCAAGATGCTGAATTACCCTCTCTCGGAGAGAGACACTGTAGAGTCGCAGCGACTACAGTTGCGCTACGCAGTGGAGGGGTACAAGAGGAAGGGGCTCGAAGAGTCGTTCCGAATCCTGTTCTACTCCCTGGGGTACATCGTCTCCCTATCTGAACTGTGGACCAAGAACTACGAGCAGTTCTACAAGTACCCAGGAACCTTCCAGCCGGCTATCTTTCAGGCTGTTGTGGTTGGGACCTCCTCCACTACCATCACGATCAGTGAGGCCACCAGGAACCTACTGGTTCGTATTGACGGTGGCTCCAGCATCTCTGTAGTACTGACACTCGGCACCTTCACCCTGTCCCAGATCGCTGACCAGATAGATTCCTACATCGACGACGAGATTGGTGGCCAGTGCTTGGTAGATGGTGGGAACCTGAAGATCAGGTCTCTCCAGTCAGGCAAGGAGTCGAGTGTTCGCCTGGAACCAACTCACAATTCTGCGTACTCTCTCCTTGGCTTCAAGGAAGGAACGTGGTTTGGGTTTGACCCAAGAGTTCCGGACGACTGGCCTGAATTGCTAGAGAACGGTGGGGGTTGGTACAAGTCCCCCCACTTCGGTCTGGAGGTGTTCAGCCTCAAGGACTACGTCTTAGACCCCGCAGAGTTCGACTACATCCGTGACCGCATCGAGTTGATCCGCCCGGTTCATACTGTCTTGGACTGGATCGACTACGTAAAGAGCGTCTCTGATGCCTACTCGGTCTCAGAAGAGACATTCATTGCCACCATCGAGCCGAAGTTCGTTGAGGTGTGGCCATTTCCGGTGTGCATCGACCGGGGAAGGAACACTACCTTCGAGTACATCAGAGACGGTCTGGTTCCAGATAGATCAGAGGCAACCCGCCTCTCCTACAAGCACATCCGAAATGCCTTCGACAACTGTGCTAGACGAGGTCAGTTTACGTATCCCAGCACTCCTTTGTCTAGAAACATTGTAGGTGGGCCACCCCAGATGTTGACTCGCGGTGAGATCAGGTTCTTCCGTGACGGCTACCACGGTGGGGCTGACGCCCCGTACCGAGATAGTTGCGGTCAAGACACTGAGGATGTCTCCATCGACATGGCCTTTGAGATGCCAGAAGATTGGTGCATCTCCTTTCCACGTTCCGGTGGGGCAAAGCATCGCAACGTTCCGGACACCTACTACCGTGATGGTAGCTTCAGTCTCATCACTACTAGGGACCCATGCCAGTTCAATAGGGATGGGTCAGACGTTCTACTCAGCCGTTCAGGGTGTCCGTCACCACCAACAGACGAGGATTTGGTTCTCTTGTTCGAACGCCCAGACCTCCCCGGCGTGTGGTTTCCTAGTCTAGCTGCTATGAACGATCCAAACACTGTTGGTGAAACTACCCCATTGCCAGGGCCTGGAGAGCAGGGTCCTAGCCTGTAGGAGAATTGCTTGAAGACACTAGCCCTTGTATTGGCCCTGTTGACCTCTACAGCCTCTTTCGGTGATGGGTGGGAGCTGAACCCAGATGCCTACGTAACTTCGTCCTGCAGGGCTCCTGTGGCCTCTAGCGCAGCCCTGCCAGCTACAGGTAACGACCCTGGGGACTGTCGGCCTGTCATAGACACCGGCCACTTGTACTGTTGGACAGGTGCATCCTGGGTGGACAATGCAGCAGGTGTTGGGGGAGGCTCTGGACCAGGATTCAGTACTTTGAATGTCCCTACCGGAACAGACCCAGTAGCTGAAATTTCAGAGGACATTCTGAATTTGACGTGCTCTGGCTTGACCTGCACTGGAAACTCGTCCACTGACACGCTAGCCCTGGCTGTTGACCAAACACTAGTTGGGGATGTCGACGGGTTAGGGTCTGCAAACGATCTGGATGAGGTGGCGGTAGCCGCCGAGTTATCCACTGTCCTACAGCTCAGTGATCTACAGGGCGTCCTCTTAGACCAACAGATTCCGAATGGTATTACAATCGATCAGGCGGCAGTTGCTGTTACCGCCAATTCTGCATCCGATCTCTCCTGCACTGGCTGTATTGGAGGATTGGAAATTGATGAGTCGACGCTAGTACTTCTTGGTGTTGGTGATGTTGTGGGGCCAGCATCGGCAACCTCTGACTCGGTAGCGATCTTCAGTGGACCTACAGGAAAGTTGTTGCGCAATGGATCGTCTAGTGGGTACGTCACGATGACTGGAGAGACCTTGCGGCTGGCCGCTCTCCAGATGATGAACGGCAGCTTCTTCATGACCCACCAGGGCTTCGGCCCGTACGACAATCCACTGCTCGGGCTCGGCATTAGCGCCTTCGATGTGCGCTCCGGCTCGGGGGTGATTCTGGGCGGTGTGCTGAATCTCTATAAGGGGTGCGTGATGTTCACGTCCTCAAACAATGCCGTGAACACGCACAACGCGATGCTGTGCAACGAGTACGACGGCGAGCTTGGGGTAGGTACTCCGGACGCTGCGTTTGATCCTGTGGCATTCTCAACTGGAGGTCTCAAGACTGGAGTGGTAACGAAAACGGCCGATTACACTCCAACGGCCAACGACTACACGTTGAGGTGTGACGCCACGTCAGGGGCAGTGGCATTCACCTTACCAACGATCTCCGCGCAAACGCGGCGACGCCACTACCAGCTCATCAAGATCGACGCATCAGCAAACGCTTGCTCTTTTGCTCGCTCGGGATCGGACACGATCAACGGCGCTACCACCCAGTCCACGATGACCCAGTACGGGACGATTGCAGTGCAGGCCCCCGATACAAGCTCCGATTGGATGAAGTTCTAGGAGAATGGTACATGCAGCTAATTGGTAGGTTAGTTACAACCTTACTGCTGGTGGCCTCTCTAGGCCTGTCCTCGGTAGCATACGGGATAGATTCTCCACCTCTAAGTGTGGGTGAGGTGGGAGTTACTTTCTCTATTACGTTGTACAAGTGGACTTCAGGAACAGGGTGGTTGGAGATTTCTTCGGCTGGTGTGACTCCAGTTGACTTGACAAATGGGGATTACCTATTCACAGATTTGCCGGATCCAGTAGTTGGCGAGATGTACCTGCTGAATGTAGCCAACTCTGAAGCCCCACTTGAAGTGATTGCTAGCTACGAGTACGGATCATCAGTATTTGGAACAGAGCCACCATACTCCCACTACTTCTCTGTCGCTAGGCAGTCCACTGGTGCAGCTATACCTGCAGGCACTGTATCTGTCTATGAGGCTGGTACCAGCACCCTAGTACCTGTGTTCCTGGATAAGGATGGTGTAACTGCTAAGTCAAACCCGTTCACATCCGACTCTCAAGGGAACTACGACTTCTACGTCGCTAACGGTAGATACAAGATTGTCGTGGTGAAGGTGGGAATTGGTACGTTCACCACGGACAATGTAAGCATCGGGACCCAACTCCACTCCTCTACTCACCAGAATGGGGCCGTGGACGAACTACTCCTAGAAGATCTTGGTGGGTACATCACTTCCAGTAAGCTGGCTGACGGGTCTATCGTCAACGCGGATGTGAGCCCGTCCGCTGCTATTGCCGAGTCAAAGTTGGCGTTGTCCTACTCAACTCACAGCAACATCAACGACCCATCGACTACCCAGAAGGAGGCCCTTGCTGGGACCTCTGGAGCCCCCTCTGCCTCGAACAGGTACGTGACTGGTAATGACTCCAGGCTAACGAACTCCAGGGACCCCACAGCCCACGCAGCGAGTCACACGGACGGTGGTAGTGATGAGGTCGGCATCGACGTATCCCAGATCTCCGGAGAGTCGGTAGGGACTGATCTTGCTGTCGATTTGGAGGAGGAAACGCACGCAGCGGAACACGAGGATGGGGGGTCGGATGAGATCGCTGTAGACGATCTTGGTGGGGTACTGGCAGATCCCCAGAAAGTGGATGTATCCGTGGCGGGTACTCCCATCGGATCTAGACCAAAGATCAACCTCATCTCAGGGACCAATGCCACAGTCTCTGCAGTAGACAATCCTGGGGCCAACAGGATTGATGTCACTGTCGGTGGTCCCGGGACTCTTGGTTCTATTGACGTGTACGAGGGCATCTCCCAGGTACAGAATGACGCGGCCAAGTTGACCTTTGCCAGTAACGGATTCGATGTCTCTGCACCGTTTTCAGATGAAGCCTATGTAGACTTAGACCTATCGGAGATCGTGGCTGCAGGAGACTTATCAGGTAACCAGAACGCCCCAGTGGTTGATGGGTTGCAGAGTAGGCCTCTCTTGAGCACAGTCCCCTCTTCTGGCCAGAGTATCTCTTGGAACGGGTCAGCATGGGCACCTGCCGATGTGGATGCCACTAAGATACAGGCTAGATCTGTATTGAGTACTGCGCCAAGCTCGGGAGAGGCCCTCATCTGGAACGGATCAGCATGGGCACCGGGTCCTGTGGCTACACAATTGGCGGTGGAGGAGGGTAACTCTGCTGTCTCCACTACCGTTACTAGCATTGACTTCGGCACAGGATTTGATGTCACAGAATCTCCTAGTGGAGAGGCCAACGTGGCGTTGGATATGGCAGAGATTACCGTTGACGCTGATGCTATCCAATCGTTTCCTGTCCTTACAACAACCCCAACCACTGGCCAGATCCTCAAGTACAACGGCTCTGCGTGGTACCCGGATGCGGACAATGCCGGTGCAACTGCTGCTATAGAGGAGGAGGAGACTCAGAAAGTAGCAGTCATGTCGGTGATAGATTTTGGCCCGGGATTCGATGTTACCGAGTCCCCCTCCGGGGAAGGTAACGTCTCTATAGACCTCAATGAGTTACTGACTGGATCTCCCGCAGCAGACGATGCAATCCTCTGGAATGGATCCACCTGGGTCCCTGGACGAGGTAGGGTGGATCTGGAGTGGGACAACGTACTTGTCCACACATCCCCCACACTAGACTTCAAATCTCCCCTAGTAGCTGCAGAGGCTCTAGTTGGGGGTGGTGCGGAGATTTCGTTGGGGGCGGATGGTGTAGATGACACCCACATCGATTGGGGTGCCGGCACAGACCAAGTGGATGCCAGTGACTTGCCGGAGACTGCTGCAAAGGTATTCATCTCCTCTGCACAGAGATCTGCACTTACTTCTGGTGTAGATACCACGTTACATTTCCACTTGGCCGATAGAAGTTTGAGCAACTCTGTGGGTACCTTAGATGCTACGAAGGTAGGTACTGGGCTAACGGATGCTCAAGTATCCAACACCCTAACGATCTCTACCGCCGGGTCTGTAGATGCTGCAGCCATCAACTCGGGTTCCTTGGATGATGCTAGGTTGGGTGATGCTAGGACCAGGTGGGGAACCTTTACGATTGCATACCCAGAGGCATCGACCCAAGGGAATACCTACATAGCAACGTCAGTCACCCTAACTAGACTGGCTGCTAGGGTACGAGGAACAGGTACGTGCGCTCTAACACTTTACGACGATGCAGTGTCTACTGGGGCAGGTGTGACCGCTACTACTGCTGGGGCCAGTACAACTAGCTTTACGGCACCAAATGTGGCTGGTGGTTCTTGGGTATCTTTGAACGTATCCAGTTGCTCGTCCACTGTAACTGAGTTAGCTGTAACGTACGTGTACACGGTGAATTAGTGCGAAGGCATCTTACACCTCTAGTAGTGCTACTAGCCCTTGCAGCCGTCCCCATTCTAGCGTACTCTTTCTTCTCTCCCGTTGTTGGATTGCGTGCAGGTGGTTGGGTGGCTACTCCACCAACATCGGCCCATAATCTGCGAGTCGACGAGTTTACCTACAGCAGAGATACCTCCGACTACGTTACAGCATCTGGGGTTAAGGGTGGGGCTGTGAGTGGCATAGAGGAGTTCTACTTACCTAGCCCACCCTCTGCCATCAGGGCGGATGTTCTGGTGTCTGTAAACTACGACAGGTCCATTTTCATTGGGTCATCTCCGGATACAGGAACCTGCTACTTCTCTGTAAACTATGACATACGAGATACTGTCCCCACAGATTCTGTCTTAGTATCTGGGTCATTGAGTGGTGTATCCGAGCTTGGCTCCGTAACCAATGTGACTAAGACCCTGTCCCTTGTGGGGGTATCGAAGGCACTGCTGGACAGCGTTGTGGTTCGTTTGGAGCCGCAATCTTGCAACTGTGCTGTAGGGATACCCTCCGCAGTCACCTGCAGTTTAGCAGTCTATGCTGTACATGTAGAATGGTCAAACGTAATCCCACCCAGCTTGTCCAGTGAATGAGGAATCCCATGAAGACAGTTAGACTAGCACTACTGCTGGCAATCATTGCAGCGTCCTTTGCATCGGCCCCTAGTACAGCCGAATCCTACTCGCAGTACTACTCCACTGTAAGGGACACGAGTGGTAATGTGGTACCTTCTGCCACTACCTCTGTGTATGCTGCGGGTACTATTACACTAGTTCCAATCTATTCGAATCTGAGTGGGTCACCAAAAGGCAACCCGTTCCTGTCAGATGCTCAAGGTGGATATTCATTCTACGCAGCTCCGGGACTGTACAAGATTGTAGTGACAAAGGTTGGGGTTGGGACATTCACATTCGACAACGTTCCAGTTGGAACTCAGCCTCACACAGAGAGGCACATCACTGGAGGACCGGATCCACTAGACCTAACAGCCATCTCCGGAGAATTACCGGATAAGCAGCTAACTGAAGTGCGGGCAAACGGGGGATCTTCCTCTACCAAAGCCATCCAGGACTTTAGGTCCACCACAACTGTGGCTCCTACTATAACCCCATCTGGTGCAACAACCCAGATCTATCTAGCAGTTGTTCCAGATTCTATCTCCTCCACTCACATCGCCCCGGATAGTGTGGGGTCCTCTGAGCTATCAGACGGGGCAGTCGCCAATGCTAACGTGGCAGACGGCGCAGGTGTCGTAGAGTCCAAACTAGCCCTAAACTTCCCTACTCACACCAATTCGAACGACCCAACGGCATCAGAAAAGGCGGCCCTTGCAGGAACAGTGGGGACTCCATCTGGCGCCAACAAGTATGTGACCAATTCTGACTCCAGACTAGCAGATACTAGGGTACCAACCTCCCACGCTTCTACACATGAGGATGGTGGGGCAGACGAGGTGGCGGTAGACGTATCTCAAGTGGTTGGTGAGGGTGTTGGAACAGACCTTGCTGCAGATCTAGAGGAAGAGGCCCACTCTGTAGAGCATCAGAACGGCGGGGCAGATGAGATCAATGTAACTGGACTCAGTGGTACCTTAGCCGACCCACAAGCCTTTACCGTGCAGAAGCAGGGAATTGTGGTGGGGACAAGACCCATCATCAACATCAATGAGGGTGGTAACACTGTCCTTACCGTAGTCGACAATCCAGGGCAGAACCGGGTAGATGTTCAAATCGACAATCTAACTGCAGTGTCTCCATCATTCGGGACAATTGACGTTCCTACAGGCACCGATGTGGCCGCCAGTACCCCGTCAGAGACTGTGATCTTCTCTGCAACTGCTCCTGTATCCATTTCTGGCTCAGGGAGCACCGTGACGTTTGGGGTCTCAGGAGTTGACATTTCTAGTGACACGAATCTAGCTGTCACCGCACCTGTCGTTCTAACTGGAGATACGCTGTCTGTTGCCACTGCGAGCACAAGCTCGCAGGGAGTAGTCGAGCTTGGCACGGATGGGGAAGTAGCCGCCCTTCTTGCGGTACAGAGCAACGACTCCAGGCTTAACAATTCACGAACTCCCTCCGGAGCTGCGAGTGGAGACCTATCTGGAACTTACCCAAGTCCCGAGGTATCGGATGACTCGCACGCCCACACTGGGTCCAGTATCTCTAGCCTAGACATCAGCTCGGATACTAATCTGGCAGTCACCTCACCTATTGTCTTGACGGGGGACACCCTGTCGGTATCGGCGGCCAGTACAGCCGCTTCTGGGGTGGTTGAGTTTGGAACAGATGGGGAGGTGGCTGCCCTACTTGCTGTGCAGAGTAATGACTCAAGATTGGCAGACTCGCGTACACCAACTGGTTCGGCGAGTGGAGACCTATCTGGAACTTACCCCAGTCCGGCTGTCGTGAATGATTCCCATGACCACACGGGTGCCACCCTGTCTGGAGTGGACATCAGCTCGGATACTAATCTGGCTGTCACAGCACCAGTAGTCTTAACTGGTGACACAGTTTCGGTGACACAGTTCACCTTCAACGTCAAGAATTACGGAGCTGTAGGTGACGGTTCGACGAATGATGCTGCTGCAATTGATTCGGCAGTGGCGGCTGTGATCGCTGCCACTACTGGAGGAGTGCTCTACTTTCCTGCAGGGTCCTACATCTACAATGGCACTGGTGTTGATCTGGTATCTACTGTGACCACAAAGGGACTCAGGGTAGTGGGTGATGGGCCAATGGCGTCATACCTGACATTCACTGGGTGTAGCAACACCTATTGCCTAGACATCCGAAACACGAACTTGATTGGGTCCGGACAAAACGGCTCCGGGATTCAAGAGATCACTGTGGCTGGTGTTACCACAGAGAACCTCATCAGATTGAAGAACCTAGAGGCGTGGAACATCAGCAACATCACTACCCTGAACGGTCTGACGGCCCTTACAGTTGAGGAGTGCAGGCTTGGGCAGGCTAGTAATCTGTACCTGAAGGGGTTTACTGCACACGGAGTGAACGTCATCGGAGACAGTGCCACACAATCTAACCTGTACTCCGACGTAATGATGATATCCGACCCCGCCGCTACTGGAAATGGCTTCAACTACGCCATCACGAGCGCTGGTAGCGCCGGTACTTACTTGAACCGAGTGGGGATCAGTCTAGCTGGGACAGGTGCGGCCTTTAACATAGAGGCCACCACCGGGGGCACACCCATCTATTTCTTCTGCACGGACTGTGTGGCTGACGGGACATTCCCCGGTGGTGCCTTCAAGATGAAGAACGTGAACCATGTGTACTTCGAAAACACATGGAGCGTAAACCACGCTACCGGAAGCAGCGCCCTAGAGTTAGACAACGTGGAGTACGGGGCTTGGATTGGTGGCCACTTGTACGCTTTGACAGGCAACGCCGCGACTGGGGTCAATCTGAAGAACGGAGTGGACAACTTCACCCTCAGCAGCACGAACATTCACGGGAATGACTACGCCATTTCGTCGGATGGCAATGCCAACAGTCTAACCCTAGACAACGTTTTCAAGACCACATTTGACACAGCCTTGGTCAACGATTTCACCAAAATCTCCAAGACAGCCATCTCCTACTCCAGTGCGTTCACTCTACTGGGAGGTACGGGGACATCAAACCTACTGGGATTCAAGAACCCATCCTCAGGCACCTTGTCGTACGTCGGACAAAACTCCAGTGGAAATCTTGAGTTTCTGGCAACAAACGGCTCCACCGTTACGGGGAGAGTTTTGAATGCCGGTGGGTGGCAGAGTTCCGTCATGTCGCAGGTACCTGGGATCAAGGATGCGGATGGAGATACCAGCGTAGAAGTCGAGCGAACGGCAGACAATGACACCCTACATTACAAGACTGCTGGAACAGATCGCATAGTAATAGACCAAGCAGGAACGACTACAATTTTTCATCCTGGAAATACATCCACTACGTTCACTACCTCAACCGCCCAATTATCAAATACTGCGAACGACGGATCCTCGTATACCCTCACCCTTAGTAAATCGAGGGTCGGAGGTTCTGTTGCTACGAATGAGATCGTAGGAGACATCTCTTGGGTATTCGTGAATTCCACATCTGCTCCCGTTGGTGCTGGGTTAATCAGGGCTCTGGCAGTAGACAAAACTGCTGGATCAGAGGACATGGATTTGCAACTCTATCTTGTCCGAGCGGGGGTCCTAACGAACAGCATCTTCTTCCGATCCACTGGACTGATTGAGGCTGTAACCCCTAGCAAGAGTGATGTTGCAACTGCGGTAATTACTCGGGCATACGAGGACGCAGTAACTGCTATCACAGTGAACGACAACGGGAATGGTGGTACGGCAGCTACTGACACCTTGACTCCAGCTACCAAGAATATTCAGTACACCTGCAATGATGCGCAGGGGTGCGACGTAACATTGAGTGAGACTGGGGCAGTAAATGGGTACCGAGTAACCATAGCAAACCTCTCTGCCAATACAGTCAATTTTGCCGACACTGCGGGAGTTACTGAGTTGGCCGGTGCCTTTGCTATGGGTCCACTGGACTCTATGACCATCATTTACCAGAACGATCGGTGGATAGAGGCGTGTAGGTCCAACAACTAGTACGAACAGCTCAAAATGGGTATTGGGGGGCGTTGCTTAGATGTAGCACCTCCCCCCGAAGCACCCCCGTACCAACAGGAGAATCAAAATGCCAAATGCCTTCAAGACAAAACTAGCTTTGAGCGTACTCAAGTTCCTTAAGCCGTGGCTAGCAGACGCTATCGCCATCCCCCTATCGAAGAGACCAGAAGTGGTGGAGTTCTGTAAGTCTGCCGTTGGTGGTTCCACCCTACGTGGTGCCCTACTCGATACATTCGATGGCAATGGTGGTCTGGTCAAGGCCGATGAGGTTTACCTACAGATCAGTCGGGGGATTTCTGAGTTCCAGGACGTGTTTGAGAAGCGACCATTCGTCGAAAGCCTCTCTTCCCTCAACCGACTAACCATCCCAGATGGTGATGGTGATCCTAGCAATGATGTACAGCTAGGTGCTTTGATCTCTGAGGTAGTAGCTAAGGTAGCTGCAGGCTAACCAACCATGAGAGCCATGCTAGACGAGTTCCGGGGAGTTAGGGAAGGATTCGGTGCAGGGCTCTCCCTTTCCCACCAAGAGACACTGAAGGTCCAGACCAAGATTGAGCTAATCCTCTCTGCCCATGGGGAGGAGTTCTTGGTTTTGGACTTGGGGAGTAACATAGTTACTGACTTAGGCCGATCGGATATGGCTCACCTCATCGCCGGTGACAGCGTGAGTAACCGAAAGGTATCTGAGGTGAAGTTTGGGGACGGGGGACACAACCCCTCTAGCCCCACCCAGGCCCTTGTACCTACTGCAGCCGACACTGATCTGTACGGAGACGAGGTTATCTCCAAAGTCACCTCTTTCGAGTTTCCGGATGGTGCCAATGGCACCCGGGTAACCTTCACAGCTACTATCGCCGAGAACGAAGGCAACGGGTCTGGAGCCCAGCCCTACTCTGAGGTGGGGCTGTACGATCTGGATGGAAGAATGCTAACACACAAGTGCTTCGGACTCATTACCAAGAGCGATGCATTCGCAATGAGTATCCGGTACACCATCGCTTTCTAAGGGACCTATGGCGACGATCAAAACTTCCGACGCAGACCTGAAGTACTTCGTACCGTCAGATCCGTACTTCTACACTACGGACAATAGACCACTGCGTGAACTGCAGACCAATATTGCAGCCATCAACTCGCAGGTGGAGGACGTAGTTGAATCCGACTGTGAGGAGATTACGTGGATTGTGGAGAGCCCCTCTGTAGAGGAGTTCTCTGGCGGCATCCACAGCCTCCGCAATATTGGTACTCCGGTGCGGGCAGTGGTATCCATGGGAATACCTGGGTCCTCTGGAAGTGTGGAAATCGACATCAAGAAGAACGGCACCAGCATCTTTGCAACCCCAGGAGATAGGCCGGTGCTGGCCTTCAACGACGCAGACAAGATGGTGGAGTCCGTCAATCCAAACATCGCTGCCGTTGCAGCCGCTGCTGGTGACAGGTTCAATATCAATGTCATCAGCACTCATGCTGGCTCACCACGTTGGCTTAGAGTCTCCCTCTGGGTCAGGAAGAGCCAGTCATCCTATACAGCTTTCCCGTAACACCGGATACTGACTGAATGGCTACTATCGCAGCAACCCCACTAGCAGCTCTATTCTTCTCTGAGCTAGATCCCTACCGTTGGGATGTGGACAATCGTCCACTCCAGAAGCTGCTTGACAATGACATCGCAATGAACATCCAGTTGGAGGCCATCTACGATGAAGTCGTAGCGGCCAGAACTGGACTGTCTGGTCCTCCGTACGTCTCTCTAGACGCACGTCTAGACGCGATGGAGGACTCCATTGGTGCTGCCGTAAGCATCTCAGATGTAGAGGACTTGCAGGGGTTCCAGTACGGAGACTTCATCGCCTCGTCTGAGGCTGTTCGTAGAGCTACCCCTTCCGGATTCCTAGACCACAATGGTATTGGTGACCTCAATATCGGAGACCAGTACGACGACTTCGGATCCATCAGAACTACTACTTCTCTTGGTGCTGGGTACGAGAACAGTATCGTCCTGTGGTCTGCGTGGGGGTCTTCCTACAGACCCATCAGGGCGGTGGTAAACGGGTGGGTAGTTAGGTTGTTCAACGAGAAGTTAGGTAGCCCTGGAATAGTACCGTCTAACCATGTGACGCTAGGCTTGGGGTCAGCTTCAGCCACTGGGAAGCTAACTAACTTCGTCTTCTTGGAAGTGTGGTTAGCGGAAGTAGACAAGGATACCCCAGTCTTCTACAAGTACGGTGCCGTAAACACGAATTCAGACCCGGCGACCGTTACGGACCCACTCCACCCAGAAGTCATCCACACCGTTCGCGGTATGGCGGTTGGCGGAAACTGGATTCAGGTGAGGCACAGGCTGCGACTCGTCTCTGATGTGACGAATCCGGATGCAGACAGATTCGGGTTCAACGCTTCTGCACTAGCTCAGGGATCTACAGGCGCTCCGGTAGCTGGATACACCTTCTCCAACATGTTCAGTGAGATTGACGACGCTGGACTCTGGAGAGCAGGTGTTGGGGACGAGACATCTAAGACAGATCTTGGAAGCTACGATGGGTACGTCTACGCCATCCCCGTGGCCATGGTTCACCGCAGAAACAGTGGTGAGTACACAGTCTCCGCACAGAACTCCTCCAGGATCGTTGGGGATGCTACTTCTGGGTACCTCTCTTCTGGAGAGTCGGGTAGGCCGGACGGCTTGTACTACGACGCCATCGACCAGAGAGACATTCTGGACCTACGACACAGGATCAGCCTAAGTGGATTCGATCTCAAAGAGCATTTGGACCGTACTTGGCAGATGCTCATTCGTGGAGAGCTACGTACGAACTGGAAGAATCTCTCCTACGACTACAACAACGACAACACTTGGGAAGCCGTTGGTGTTTGGGGGCATACCCTCACCAATGTAGACGAGATCGCAAACAGTGCTGCTGCGAATACCAATCCGATCAGGGACCGTCAGGTGACGGATACAAATCCGACCTACAACCACCCAATCGGACTGCCGGACTCTGCTCGAAGCTCTTGGGGAAAGACTCCGACTATGCAGTTTGTGAAGTTCACCTTCACCCAGGGCAACAGCGGCTCCCCACAGCCCTCAGGCTTCGTCACTTACTCTCCTGGTGCCGAGACCCTCACCTTCAATGCCGCCACCCTCAGTGGGGCTGGTGGGCCTTCTAGTGTGGGTGGTACGAAGATCGGCTCAGTGCCCCCGATCATCATGAAGAAGGATGCCTTAGGTACCAAGCCAAGTCTAACTTGCCAAGGTCTAGGGACTAGGTCTGCTACTGCCAAAATGACAGGCCTAACTCCGGCTGCCGAGTATGTTGGGTTCATCCCAGTGGTGTATCCAGGTGGGTCTGGTCTGTCTTACCCGTACAAGAGAATCCTCACTCACGAGGTCTTGGACAACGGATTGACCTCGTACCCGTCTGTTCAGTACGGTGTGACGGGGACGCCAGGATCAGCTACCGGCCAGTACTCCTCTCCTCGGGGAGCTGCCAAGATGAGCACAGATCACTATGTGATTAGCGACTGCTTCAATCACGTAGTGAAGAAGGTACTCATTTCTACTGGTGCTGTCGTGGCCACGTTCGGTGTCCTCGATACTGCTGGTTCAGACAACACCCACTGCCATACTCCATTCGGGGTGTGCGTAGATGGGTCTGACAATGTGTACTTCTGTGACTACGGCAACCATCGAGTCGTGAAGTTGAACAGCTCTTTGGTCTACCAGGGGCAGTATGGTGTGACAGGTACTCTGGGTAGCGACAACACCAAGGCCAACTACCCGACCTACATCGCATTCGGTGGCAGCAACATCTTCTTCACCGACCAGTTCAATGATCGTCTGGTGAAGTTGAACCCGACTACGATGGCCTATGTGTCCCAGTTCGGAACTACTGCTGTTCCGGGTGCTGGAAAGTACGGACTCAACAAGCCTGCCGGTGTTGCCTACATCACCGCTGGATTTGGTGCATCCATTTGGGTGGCCGATCAGCTCAACAAGAGAGTGGTGATTCTCGATACGAACTTCGTTATGAAGTATCAGATTGCTGCCGAGGGACAGGGTAGTCTACTGGCACCGAACAGTCCAACAGACATTGCTGTGGACAACTCCGGAAATATCTTTGTCACTGTAGGCAGTGAGAACACTGTCTACAAGTACAACAGTAGTCTGGTTTTGGTGGGTAGGTTCGGCAATGGTCAACCAGGATCCGCCAATCTAACCATTGGTGCCTCTGGCGCTGCAGTTGCCTGCTTGAATAGTCCAGGTGGTCTGTGCATCGACGAGAACAACAATTACCTGTACGTCTGTGACTCTTTCAATCATCGAGTCCTCCGGCTCAACAAGTCGGACATGACGTTCCTGAAGCAATTTGGTATCACTGGAGGTAGTGCTCCGTCCCCTGGGGCGACGTGGGAATTCCTGTGCCCATACCCAGCAGACATCGCCATTGATGACACTGGGGCCACTTACGTAGTTCTTAACTTCCACGGCACAGTGGTTAAGTTGTCTCCTACCATGGTGTACAACACCCACTTCGGTACTTACACCCAACGTAGTGACAGCTTCGGGCTAATCTCCCCCCTCGGTATTGCTGTGAAGAATGATGGTACCAGCATCCTAGTTCTAGAGGGCGGTGTAGACACATCAGCCCTTGCTAGAAGAATTGTGGTGCTGAACTCCAGCCTGTTGTTTGTGCGCTCGTTCAAGCCACAATTCAACACTGCCCTACTCAGCAGAGAGCTGAACTCGATGTACGACATCGAGTACATCTACGACAGCGGGTCTGGTCAGGACCATTGGTATGTTTCTGGGTACGAGCGCCCACGAGGAACCAACACCGAGTCGTACGCCTATCCGGTAGTCTGGAGGTTCACTGGAGACAGCCCAACAGGAACCCCGAACTATTCCCAGAGGATCGAGGGTTGGTATGGGCCTACCGGACTGTCTGCCAAGCCAACGAAGTTGTACCTAGTAACCAAGACGCAGGGTATTGCAATCTTTGACCGTACAAACCCCACTATCTATGAGTTGACTGGGGATCCTCTAGTGACGGTGAAGTTCAACTTCACTAGGCCCGTTGGCGTTGCAGGCTCCGGCAACTATGTGCTAGTCACTGAGCAAGACATTCACTGTGTACAGTGCTTCTCTACAGATGGAATCTACCTGTCAGCGGCTGGTGTTCCATATGAGAGTGGGGATGACGACTGTAAGTTGTACTACCCATCGTACGCCTTCATCCACGACAAGTACTTGGTAGTATGTGACTCCTTCAACCACAGAATTCTACGTAGGCACATTGCATCTCCGTGGATCTCTTCTGGTGGTACCATCTCCACGATGACTCCTCCTGTGGGGGCTGATAGGGTTCGGGTATTCTACGAGGCCGAGGCCTACCAGGGTATGCTGAACGCCAGTGGTGGTGGCGAAGCCATCTGGAAGTCACAGGTGAGGTTCGAGTCTGGCCAGTTGATGGCCACTACCCTAGGTCTTGGTAGCGCCATGACAAACCAGTACTCCGAGTTCCAGCATCTGCGCGGTTTGACTTCGCGTCTGCCACTACCGGATACGTGGAATGACTGGAGCCTGTCTCCTATCGGACTGAAGATCGGTACATCGTCCGGAGAGGACGACGGTCCATACTTGAGTGTCCCTGTGACCATCAGTGAAGGTCTGATGGGTGGACAAACAAACATCACCCAGGAGCAGGACTCTGTTCTCAGTTCGAAGCAGGTTCTGCAGCAGATCTGTCGCACGGTAGCCGGGTCTGACAATCCGCTGCGTAGGGGTCTTCGTTCTGTTCTTGCCCGTCAGGTCAGCACCAATATCGGGAACGCCCTGCGTGGCTACGTAGGTCCGATCAACAGCGGCAGTGTCTTTGTCTCTGAGTCCTCTAGAGGGTTCACGGATCCAATTCCAGTAGAGACCAAGACTATCCTGGACAACGTGCAGAGGCTGTCGGCCTCTCAGGTGTACACTACTCGATTCGGTGTTCCACCAGTGAAGTCGTACAATCTGCTGGAGGCGGTGCCACACTTCACGTACTACCAGTTCATCTACATGAGAGCTGGTAGGCCGGTGATCGGTGTCATTGCAGAAGCTAGCAACGCAGCCAACATTTCAGTAGGCTCCTACGAGTGGAATGCCGTCGATGGATTCTACCCTGTAGGCAGACTGCTCTTTAGGTAAGGGGAAACGATGCCGTTCAACATGCAGCCACCTACTGTGGCGTATCCAGCAGTTCAGACGAACGCTTGGATCGTCATCTCCAGACTTTCTGAGACAGCAGTCAGGGTGGTTCCGAACCTGTCCTTTGTGAACCACGCTTCTGAATTTGCTCTTCCTATCCCATCTGGGGTGATCCCGTACAAGATCGCCACTCGGGACATCGAAGTGCAGAAGCGGGATGCGTTGGGTAGACCTCTATACCTTGACGGAGTAGTTGAGACTGTTGAGGACAGTGTAAGTGGAGTGTCTCTACCTCCTGCTATGGAGACTGTGTCAGAGGAGCAGCTTGTCTCTCTTCGAGACTACCCTAGCCAGTTCACAATGGCCGAGGTGTTCGCTGCTGTACAGGCTGACTTCCTCAAGGCGTTCCCGTTCTACAACACAGCTAACCTCATCGTATTCGACGACAGATACGACGGTGCCTCTGTGTACCAGGATCAGCAAGAGGCATCTGGGCTTGCGTCTGGAGCACACCCCCTGTTTATTGGGCCAATCCCAGGGCAGTGGGATCTTGGTAGCACACCAAACGGTCACCTGTTGCTTGTAGCACCGGCCCTAGATGGGATCAAGTGGTACTACCAGAGGCGGTACGGAATCGCTGGAACCTCCGGGGGTAAGGGACCTATCTCTGACATCGAGCATGCTTCGCGACTCGACAACATCTTCTCCATCGAGCCGATGAAGAACACCCCTATCACAGACGCAATGGTAACTGACGATGCAGCAGTATCGGCAACCCATTACTGGATCCGAACTGGTGAGTCTGGGCAGTCAAATCTCCAGCGCCCGTACCCCATCATCCCGTTCATCATTCTGCTCGGTAGGTCTACCGGGTCTGCCATCGTCTAAGGAGTAGAGCTATGCCGGCTAGTGTATTCGGGGAGACTAAGAGACCGACAGTAGAGGCTACACAGGATCTCCTGTTGGAGCAACAGGGAAAGACTACCGTCCTGGATCCTGTGAACACTTTCACCATTGACCTACCGGCAGGTGGCTCTGACCCCACACCTGACCCACTACCGGACTTCGACGACTAAACCAAAAACCCCAACTGCCTCCGGTAATCTAGTACAGGAGTAGTAAGGAGGTAACGTGGGAATTGCAGAACTCTGGGCAGCACTTTTTGGTACATTGGACTTCGGCATTATTGGCCCTGTCCTATTCGTCGTTTGGCTGGTCAAGCACCTACTGAACGTAGCGTTCCCTAAGTCCTACACCAACTGGGCTATGCCCTTGGTGGCTTGGGCCATTGCCATCACTATATCTATGGCGGATGGTGGGTTCAGCATGACAACTTCATCCATCCTGGCATCTATCCGAGTTGGTACTCAGGCTACTGCTGCGTCCATCGCCCTCTTCAGTGTATACTCCAACCTCATGAAGGGCTACAACTGGTGGAAGGATTCAAACGACCCAGACGCGGCCGCTGATGCGGAGAAGAGTGTGGCCGAAACTCAGAAGCTGATTTCCAACATTCCAACGCTAGGGGTCTGACATGGAGAAGAAGATTGTATCTCCGTTCGAGAAGCTCGTGGTAGAGGCTATCTCTGACTTGGAAAGGGAGATCATGGGGATGGAGTGGACCGGGGAAGTGGATAGACTAGATCAAGACGACTTGATGATCTAGACCCGGATTTTAGGAGAGATCCTCCTATCGGTCCAGACGGGATGTACTTACCCCACTGCTGCAGATGTCAGAAGCCCTTGGATCCTGACGATGGTCTCTTGGTGACAGTGGATTGGGACACCTGGAATACTTACCTTGGTGGAGGGCCGGAGATCATCGGTAAGGACTGCTGGAGAACGATAACCAAGCTGGGTATCCGTACTGACTAGAAGCAAAGAGGGCCACCCTAGGGTGGCCCTCTGGCGTTCCAGGAGGCTCTCCTAGCCTCTAAGCGGTCTCATCCCCTGGGTCACCCTCGAAGACAGCCACTGATGGCTCTGCTGGGCTAGTAAGGGCTTTGAACCCTGCAGCGGGTTCTTCCGTAAGAGTCCGCAGAACGTCTTCGAATTTACCCACCGAATCATCTGGGAAGAACGCTGCTTCTATCACAGAGACCTCCTCGTCGATGTTGAGGGCTGCAGGGGCATCCTGTGCTTCCCCAAGCATGTTCGGGATGAACTCCACAGGCACCTTCAGGTATTCCAGGAGGGTGAGCTTCTCGTCCCGAGTGAAGTCGATGTCCTTCTGAACCTTCTGGATCAGCCACTGAGGGTTGAGCATCCCAGCATGGACCTCCAACTCTGGCTGAGCAGTGTTCCAGGCTCTGATCTGCTCCTCGACATCCCGTAGGGTCCAGTTGCCATCCTCGATAGCTCTGAGGAAAGCACTCCACTCAGAGATGAGTTGGAGATTCGTCTGGAACCTCTTACCAAAGTCCGGATCCGCAGTCTGCTGGATGGTTCTGCGAAGGGCTTCCATGTAGGTACCCATCTCAGCCGTCTTCTGGTTGAGCTGAACGCTCATTCCGAAGAGCTTTTGGGTCTCAGTGAGCAGTTCTCTGCGGGTTACCTTCTCCGCAAAGAAGCGGTTTCTCTCCGCTACCTTTGCCAGTTCTTGTTTCCCCTTCAACTCAGCCTCCCTTTCCTTCTGCTTTCTCTCCACTCGATTGATTGGGGTTACTGAGGCTAGGACTTTCTCTGTGTCCTCCACCGGAGCCCCACCTCTGTTGAATGGCATACCCTCACCTCTAGTTCTCTCTGTCATCTAGTCTCCTGGTCGTAGGCCTTCAAGGCAGGCAGTCTACTACAAATCCACCACAAAGAAAAGGCTTGACAGGATGGATTTTTGGGCCTATACTCCACTACTAAGTGGGGGAGAGGAGAAGGGGACTCTACTTACAAGAGAAAGCTTCTTAGTGCTACTTGGGAAATAGGCGATTTTCGCCCTACCCACTTGCCCAATTACAGGGCAGTATGGTACCCTACTCACCATGAAAGCCAAGGATCAGACAAAGAAGGACCTCCTCCTCAAGATGGAGGGTGTGTTGGGTATCTCCCTAACGAAGGAGAAAGCTGAGGACTTGTACCACCTCGTGATTGGGTATGTGCTGGAGAGCGCTATCCGATTTGGGAAATGGAGACTGCCTAAGGGGTTGGGCTCGTTCACTGTTCGAACCTACAAGGGTGGTCGCAGACTTCACCCAACCACACAACGGTATGTCCTAGTACCGTCCAAAGAGAAACTCCGCTACACTGCAGGCTCTTCAGTGACAGCTAGACTTGAGGGAAAGGTAAGCTCCCTCACCCCGAGTTAGGCTTGCTGACCTTCACGAAGGACGGAGTCTTCACTCGTGTCTCCGGACCATACGAAGAGAAGAAGTACTTAGACTCCAGTCTGACTTTCGTTGTCCCTGGCCGTGAGTATGACTACGCCTTCAAGACAGGTGAGTGGGACGGGAAGATTCACCTGTATGACATGGAGGACTCCAAGTTCCTCGTAGGGATCACTGCAGAAGCAGTGCGTAGGATGAATGGTGAGGTAGAGGTACTTGTTGTTGAGGAGGAGATTCCTCACGTAGAGTTCCCAGAGATCACCCCGGACTTCATCACTGTTCGTGGGAACAATCTACGGCAGTATCAACAGAGTGCTATCCGAAAAGCCCTCTACGCTGGTGGAGGAATCGTTCAGATCCCTACCGGGGGTGGTAAGACCGTAGTAGCCTCAGGAATCCTCAAGGCCTTCAACAAGAAGTCCCTCTTCTTGGTCAACTCCATTCGGTTACTTCGGCAGACCTGTTCGGCTTTCAGAGAGGCCGGCCTAGTTGATGTTGGTATGATAGGTGACGACGAGTTCTCTCCAGGTAAGATCACCGTAGCCACTGTTCAGACACTCTCGAAGAGGATTCGACATCCTGAAGTTCAGGAACTTCTCAGGTCCATCGAAGTTCTCATCTTAGATGAGACGCACCACTGCCAAGCTAACTCCTTCAGCAGCCTAGTGGTGTCCATCCCAGCGAAATGGAGGTACGGCCTATCAGGCACACCGTTCAAAACCTCTGAGCTGTCTAGGTACGAAGACTGGCTAGTCCTAGGTCTCTGTGGAGACATCTGCTACATGTTACCTAGCAGTTACTTGGTTGATCTTGGGTACCTAGCTAGGCCCATCATCTTCATGCTGGATGTAGACGCTCCTAAGCTACACATCTACTCCCAAAACGCTTGGGCCAAAATCTACAAGGCAGGAATCGTCCAGTCAGTGGAGAGGAACAAAATGGGGGTGGACGCTGTTCGGAAGATGGTGGGTAGGGGTCTCAGAACTCTAGTCCTTGCTCAGCAGATCGAGCACGTCAAGAACCTCGTCAGGGACATCGGCTATCAGGGGATTCAGGTTAGGGGTCTCTTGGGAGATGACCGTGTGGTGGTGTATGATCCAGAGACGCAGGAAGTCATCGAGGAGAAGGATGAGGTGATAGATGGAGTCTCTGCCGTATCAGAGCAGTTCCGCAGGGGCGAATTCCAGGTACTGGTAGCGAGTACTGTTTTGGACGAGGGTATCGATATCCCAGAAGTAGAGGCACTCGTCATTCTCAGCGGAGGAAAGTCGTACATCAAGACGATTCAGAGGTTGGGTCGTGGGTTACGTCCAAAAAAGGGTGGAGTCAATACGGTCTACGTGATAGACTTCCTCGACAATCACCATCCCCTCCTCAAGTCGCATTCCATCAAGCGTAGGGAGAAGTACTTGGCCGAAGAGCACGAGGTTCTCGGCTACATGGATTACATCAAGGAGCTTGGTTGTGAAGATCACGTCATTCGAAATCGGAGTACGTCACACACTGCCAGTAGCGGACTTCAAGAACTTCAGCCCATCTCTCTCCTTCGGATGTGAGTTGCGGGACGAGGAGCCTTTGTCAGATGCCCTCGCAGTAGCCTACAAGGAGATTCGTAAGGCCTATGCTCAGTTGGCCACTGCAGAGTTGACCGCAGCGATGAAGATCGCCTCAGACCCTAAGAACGTTGCCCTCTCCACAGCCTTCATCTCCAACTACGCTAAGGTGGATTGATGGGCAGTATGCCCTCCAGCCTCAGTAATCTTGGGGCGACACAGAAGACCCTAGTAGCTTTGGCCCTTAGAGAGCCAAAGTTCGTAGAGCAGTACCGAGAGGTACTCAACCCAGCGTACTTCGACGATCCTACTCTCTCGCACATCATGCGAGCAGTGTTGAATTACTCTGCTAAGTATCTGAAGATCCCTGACGCTGACACGAGCCGTGCCTTAATGCAGACCTACTGCAGTGAGAATCGGTTCGATATCGACTCGTCTAGGTCGCTGCTGGTTACCCTCGACGTACTCCTCGAAACAGACCTCACCAATCAGCAATTTGTTGTTGACGAGGCAGTGAAGTTTGCACAGTACCAGGGAATGAAAATGGCTATCCTTGAGGGTGCCCAACTTCTGAATGGGGACGGAGGTCCAGACAGTTTCCCCAAGATCCTGAAGAGAGTACAGGATGCGTTAAGCATCGGCATCAGTAGGGACTATGGGCTCACTTTGCGGGAAGGTGGCCCAATGCTCACCGACATCTTGGCGGCTGACGCCATGTTCAGTGATGGTAGGAGGGTCAAGACTGGACTACCTCGCCTAGATGAGGTGATGAATGGAGGACCCGGTCCAGGTGAGTTGGGTGTAGTTATGGCCCCATCGGGTAAGGGAAAGTCTATGGCCTTGGTTAGCTTCGGTGCTGCTGCTATTAGACAGGGGTTCAATGTCATCTACTACACCCTTGAGCTATCGGCCCCTGACGTGCTGCTTCGCTTCTGCAGCAACTTGACGCACATCCCGATGAACGACATCAGCAGGAACAATGACATCTCTACGGAATACCGTAGAAGGATCGAGGCCTTCGCCCAGCAGTCCAACAACCTCTACATCAAGAAGTTCCCGACTCGTGGTATCACTGCAGCGGGACTGCGATCCCACCTCTCCTACTTGATTTCTCAGACTGGGGTGCAGCCAAATTTGGTTCTGGTTGACTACGCTGACCTGTTGTCTAGCAGAGCTAGGAGTTTCAACTCTGCTGAAGTGTCCGCCGCCACCGGGGAGTTGTACGAGGAATTGCGTGGAATGGCCGAGGAGTTCCAGACCCCTATTTGGACAGCATCCCAGGTGAGAAAAGAGTCCTGGAACGACAGCTTGATTGACACTGCCGACGTAGCCTCCTCGGTAGGTAAGATCAACGCCGCCGATGCTGTGCTGACGATGTCACAAACTGACCAGGAGAGGGCTGCAAACAAGCTACGTGTCTACATTGCCAAGCTTCGTAGGGGGCAGGACGGGGACATCATCAACTGCCTTTTGGAGAAGTCGATGTCCGTCCTAAGGACAGACCCTGACTCACTCAACGTGTCTACTACTGGGGAGGTATCCTCCACACCACGGCCACAATCTACACGCCCAACCATTAGCTCTGCTCCACCAAGTCTAGGGGACGTTGAGCGCCTTCTGGGAGGGAGTTGACAAATGGCTAAATTCAGTGCTATCGTCTCCGGCATGAGGATTCCTGTTCCCGGTAGTGTCTACTTGGTAGGTGGGGCTGTTCGTGATTGGCTTCTAGGTCTGGAGCCCATGGACAAGGACTACGTGGTAGTCGGGGCATCCGCCAACGAGATGCTGTCTGCCGGGTTCAAGCAAGTAGGCGCCCACTTTCCTGTTTTCCTAAGTCCAGAAGGTGTAGAGTACGCTCTGGCTCGTCAGGAGAGAAAGACGGGACCAGGACACACAGGGTTTGAGTGTGTGTTCTCTCCAGAGACCTCTCTGGAGGAGGACTTGGAAAGAAGAGACCTCACCATCAATGCGATGGCTATCTCGTGCGAAGAGACCCTCATTGACCCGTATCGTGGTCACCTGGACCTACGCGATGGGATCCTCCGTCACGTTACAGACAGGGGATTCATCGAGGATCCACTTAGGGTACTTCGTCTAGCCAGATTCTACGCTCGGTACCCCAAGTTCACCGTTGCCGACAGCACGTACAGACTCGTGGTGAAGATGGTACAGGATGGTGCTCTGAACGAGCTATCGAAGGAGAGGATCACTGGAGAGATCAGCAAGGTTTTGCTGGACCCAACCCCCGGTGCAAGGCCGTCCAGGTTCTTTTCCTTACTTCGGGAGGTTGGTGCTCTTCGAGACCTAATCCCATCGTTGGCGAAGCTGTTCTTCGTTGACCAGAGCCCTATCCATCATCCAGAGGGGAACGTATTCCAGCACACCATGCTGGCTCTTGATTGGGCCAAGAGTGAGTATTCGTCCGTCCCACAAGATGACTTGGAGAGGGTGTTGTACGGAGTCCTCTTCCACGATATTGGCAAGATCGTTGAGTCTCACGGCCACGAGCTACATGGGGTGCAGGTATTCGATCAGGTCTGTGACTCAGACCTCGTCCTGTCATCGACGGTGAGGCGATTCGTTCGGATGGCCATCAGGCAGCACATGAAGTTCAAGAGAGCCCTTGAACTGCGCCCAGGTACGATCCATGACTTGTTCGAGGACCTGAAGGCGTTCCGGGAGCCAAACAATGTGCTCCTCTTGCGCTATGTGTGTACGGCAGATGACATGGGTAGGGGACAGCAACGCGGGTCTGCAAGCTACAACTACTCGTTGGCAGATGTGTGTCGGTGCGGAACTCTGCTAGAGGCTTGCTTCGAGGCTGCCAGGGGGATCACTGCACAACGGATCCTGGACAAGCATCCCGATCTCAAGTCTGGACCTTGGGTGGGTGAGCAGTTGAGGCAAGAGAGGATCGCCGCCATCAAATCAGTCCAGGTGATGTCTACACTTTGATCTTACCTTCTGACTCGATTAGGATGCTCACTAGGGTCCTTGGTGAGCCTCAGGCTTCTTCTTCTGAGTACAGGTACAGGTGCCCCTTCTGCACGAACGATACTTGGGGGCACCTGTACGTCAATCCCACGAAGGAGCTGTTCTTCTGCTTCAAGTGTGAGAACAAGGGAAAACTCTCTTACCTTCTGCAGCGTCTTGGGTTAGCTGTACACCAGATCTCTCCTACAAATCAGGAAGTTCAAGATGGTGCCTCCAGCCTAGACAACCTGCTATCGTTCCCAGTTCGGGAACTAACCTACCCAAGTTGGGTAGAGCCCGTTACCCCTACTACTGAGGCGTACTACTACCTCAAAGTAGCTCGCGGACTCAACCCAGACTACTTCATGCACCTAAAGTTGTGTTGGGGTGAGTACGCTGGTGGCATGCGGGTGTTCTTCCCAATCTACTCTGGTGGAAAGCTAGTCTATTGGGTAGCACGGCTGTTTCGGTCTACCCAGGTTGGGGCCACTACAGTACCACCAAAGTATATCAACCCAACAGGGTTCCCGAGGGATTACCTATTCAATGGGGAGACAGCAGAGAAGTACTCCACCGTCGTAATCACTGAGGGGGCTATCTCAGCCCTTGCTGTAGGCCCCACAGCGGTCGCTACGCTCGGCAAGCACGTTTCCCCGGTGCAACTAGCCCGCCTCCTCTCTGGGGGCTGGAAAGAGTACGTGGTGGCTTTGGATCCAGACGCCAAAGCACAGTCTCTTCGATTGACTAGGAACTTGTTCCTTGCGGGGAAGAGGGTAAGCGTGGTATCCTTCAAGGAAGGTGAAGACCCAGCAAGCTGTCCTTGGGTGGACAGATACACATCCCGGGTTACCCTGGATGTCGTCAAGTTCTGTGAATTGGAGATGGGATGATTCGTAGGTTTCTAGGAAGTCCAATTCTTGTTCTATGTGTCCTGCTTCTAGTAGCCTTATTGGGGGTAGCATCCTACTACGCTACTCTGTACCCAATGGTACAGCTTGCGTTGATTGGAGTAGCCCTTCTCCTATCCTCCACCTCATTCTCCCTGGTCTTCGCGTTACGACACCTCATTCGGGATTTGCGGGCGCAGGTTCATTACCTGAATCGATGCTTGGGCATTGAAGAGTAGGGGTTGATGTATAAGGTAGAGATTCTGGCAGATAGCATCAACCCTTCGAAAGTTAGGCTAACCACTTTTGAGTTAGTCATTCCGCGAGTAGTGCTTGTGGAGTTGAACACTCACAGAGCCCTATCAAAGTCCACATCCTCATCGAGGGCCATACCTACCAAGACCCTCCTGGACGCAGTAATCACGGATCCGTACATTCCAGATTTTTCTAGGAACGCTTCTGGGATGTCGGAGGGTGGTGTGTTTCTATCCGCCGAGGATCAGGACTCCGCTGCTAGGTGGTGTCTTGAGCTTAGGGATCTGGTAGTCTCAAAGATCCAGGAGGCTGAGAAGTACAAGATCCACAAGCAGGACATCAACAGGTATCTTGAGCCTTGGATGTGGTGTACGGTCCTCCTCACAGCCACTGATTTGCAGAACTTCTTCAAGTTACGGGCACACAAGGATGCTGCCCCACCGTTCCGCAAGTTCGCGTTCTCCATGAGGCAGGCCCTAACCCAGAGTAACCCAGTCCAACTGGCAGCCGGGGAGTGGCACATCCCACTTCGCGATCTTAGCTTGCCTGTTTACGATGCACTCAAGGTATCCACCTCCAGGATGGCTAGGGCATCCTATGGTCGACAGCACATTGTCAAGTCCTTTGTTGATGAGGTGGCTCAGCATGACGATCTTAGTTCGAAGGGGCACTGGAGTCCATTCGAGCACTGTGCCATGGCCTTGTCTGGTGTGGATAGAGTAGGTAATCTTCGAGGCTACTTGCAGTACAGGAAGCTAGTGGAGGTGATTGGTGGAGAGCCTTGATGCACCGCCTCTTCTGCCTTATTGAGCTAGTCTTGTTTTGCTCCTTTGTGTATCACCTTGTTGCCCTACTCTTCACCGTTCCAACTTCCTCAAACGTGCATGGGATGGTGCTTAGCGCTGTTGGAGTGATAATTGCTGAGGCAATCTACCGCAGGAGTACTGCCACCAAACCTAAGTGATTGCCCACTGTGTAGTGGGGAGCTAGATGTTGCGGAGCTGGGCCTTCTTCAGTGTCGATCTTGCAAGCAGGCTTACTCCATCTCAAGACTAGAAGCTATTCGACGACTCGCGTCCAATGTGACGCCTTGTGAGAACTGTCGGGGGAAAATTGCCGGAAATCAATAGTGGCTGTACCTTGTGCCCGCTGAACGAATCTGCAAAGACGGTCTGTGTTCCAGGTAGGGGAGCTTCTCAAGATGTGAAAATCATCTTGGTAGGTGAGGCTCCTGGACCGGAAGAGGACTCTCGCGGTACCCCGTTTGTAGGTAAATCTGGTCAGTTGTTGGATGAACTACTATCCTCGGCAGGTATCGATGTTAGTAGCGTTCGTTGGGAGAACGTGGTCCGTTGCTTCCCCAATGTTGGGGGCTCAACTAAAGCTCCAACACCGACAGAAATCGAGGCCTGCTCACCTTACCTCTACACTATCCTCAGCAAGATCAAGGACAGCGGGGCTCCGTTACCAATCATCGTAGCGTTGGGAAACACAGCACTGGGTGCTCTAACTGGCCATCGGGCCATCACGAGAAATCGCGGTATCCCATTCCCACTGCTGGTTCCAGATGAATACTCTTCACTCAGAGAGTACACGGTCATCGGCACAATCCACCCGTCCGCTGTACTTAGGGGAAACGCGAATGCTCGTGGCAAGATCGTAGCTGACCTCAAGCTAGCTTGGAGTATGGTGACTGGACAGCTACCTGACTACGGTGGTGAATACCGGTTGCTGACAGACATTCACTCCATAGAGGAGTACGTAAACGAGGCATTGGAGAAGTACCGTTCGGGAGCTATCAAGTGGTTCTCTCTTGACCTTGAAACCACTGGCCTGGACATGTACGATCCAGAGTCCAAGATAGTCTCAGTGAACCTGTGCTTTGAGGCCAAAAAAGCTGTACTGATTCCCTTCTACCACAAGGATTCTCCGTGGCTCAATGACTCCTTTGCGGAGAAGGCCGCAATAGCTCAGGTTGTACGTCTACTAGCCAAGATTCCTGTGGTTGGCTGGAACTTCAAGTTCGACTTGAAGTGGCTGTTGTTGAAGTGGGGAGTGAAGCACTTCCAAATCGGGTTCGACGGATTCTTGGCTCACCACTGGATCTTTGGGGACACTAGACCGCACGACCTCAACACTGTGGCCGCTGAGGATCTTGGGTTCGTGGGGCACGGCAGGGGTATGGAGTCTGCCCTCCAAACGCTGGACAAGGAACAACGCCACATGGGTAATGTTGACCTCCCACTGTTGCTTCTGTACGGAGCCGGAGACGCTGACGCTACCTTGCAGATGTGTGACCGCTTAGCTGCTACATTCGACAAGATCAAGCTGCGGGACAGCTACCACAGGTTGATGGTGGATCCCATCTCCTATGTGGCTCGAATGGAAATTGCCGGGGTGAAGGTAGATCCGGCAGTTACGGAGTTCCTGGATGAATCGTACCCCTCTCAGTATGTTCCACTTGAGGAGGCTGTGCGAAAGTCGAAGTGGGGAGAGGCAACCCAGGATGCCTTGGCCAGTGCAGTACGTAAGAAGGGCCAGAAGCCACTTCAATTCTCTCTCGGATCAGTAGAGACCTTGCGTATCCTTGTCATCGACAAGATGGGGCTACAGTCCCCCAAAGTGTCCAAGAAGACCAAGAACGCCTCCCTCGATAAGGAGACCCTCTTGGTACTCAAGGAGAGGTGCGAGGACAATGGTGATAACGCGAAGGCAGAGATGTTGGGGAACATCATCCTGTGGAGGACCAAGAAGAAGTACCACAGCACCTACATCAAGGGGATGAAGGAGATCTCCTACCCCGATGACTTCTTCCGCACAACGTACAAGCTGGATGGTACCCTCACTGGACGCCATTCCTCAAGCGATCCATCCATTCACACCATCCCAAAGGGATCGGACATTCGGTACCAGTTCATCTCTCGTTGGAGGGGGGAGGGTGGCTTCATTCTCAGTGCTGACATGGGTCAGGCCGAGATGCGTGTAGCAGCCTCTCTGAGCGAAGATGCTGCGTTCATCGACATCATCAAGTCTGGCGTCGATATGCACAAAGCGAACGCCGCCAAGATCTTCAAAGTCCCTGTGGACGAGGTCACCTCGAAGCAGAGAGACATCGCCAAGACCGCTGGCTTCGGTGTTCTGTACGGAATCTCTGCCCAAAGGCTTGCCAAGACTACCAAGATCTCTGAGATTGAGGCTGAGAACGTCATCAAGGAGTTCTTCTCCGCGTACCCCGGCCTCAACACTTGGATGGGTAAAGTCTTCAAGGAAGCTCAGACGACTGGGTACGTAACCACACCATTTGGTAGGTTGAGATGGATTCAGGATGCCCGTACAGCTCAGTGGGGTGATCGTTCCTGGAGGCAGGCCATCAACAGCCCTATCCAATCCTCTGCTTCTGATGTGACCTTCCTAGCGCTGTTGGAGAGTATGAAGGAGTTCGACAGATTGGGGATGAAGAGTCTGGTGTTTGGGTTCATCCACGACGCTATTGTGGTGGATGTATACCCAGGGGAACTGTTTCAGGTGCAGGCTATCTTGCACGACAAGATGACTGTGTGGACTGAAAAAGAGTTCCCCTGGCTCAAGGTTCCTATGACGGCAGACTTCGATTTGTGCCCCGGCTGGGGTTTCCCGTGCGACCTAACTGTGGTAGACTCTACCTCCACGATTTCAGGAGCACCTGACCGCATCTATCGAGTCCTACGAGAGCTTCGTAGCCTGCCGTACAAGATAGAATCCAAGGACGAATCCGTAGACAAGAAGGGGGATCCCGTAGTGACTCTGAAGGTGACCAAGGAATGATAGAGCTTAGAGAACTGCAACCGTACTTAGACCAAGAGAAGCTCAAGCCCCTACTGGACATCGTAAGTGTCCTGACTGAGTTCGAGGCAGTGGACAGGAACAACTTCCAGCAGGTTCTTACAGATCAATCACATCGAGAGATTCTGTGTGCTGAGTTGGTGGCTAGGTTAGGGTTCCTAACTGAGTTCGAGCAGATCGAATTCAACTCCTTCACTGCAGATCTTGAGGTGAGATTCAGGAGTGAGAGGCGTCTGGCGGGGGACAAGACGACCGAGGGTGCAGTCAAAGCTTTCGTTGAATCTTCCCCCGAGTACAAGATCAAGTTGTTGGCACTCAAGGCCCTCTCTACTTTCTCAACCTTCGTGGTGTCTTTGAAGTTCACCCACATACACAGAGGTGAGATTGCACAGCGATTCGTTGAGCTAGAGAGAGCACACTATTCAAGCGACAGAAGAGCGACCTAAGAGGTAGACCAATGTCATTCGACCAATTCAAACTAGACCCAAACGAGCTGGCCAACGAGCTAGCGAAACTGAACAGTTCTGCCTCCTCAGGGGGAGGGGACTACAACAAAGAGAAGAGTCGGTGGGCTAAAATCGAAACAGGTACTAACAAGTACCTCATTGTCCCACAACGAAGCATGGCTAAGATGGTGAAGATCGTATTCTTCCACAAAGGAATCCCAAATCAGGACTCCTTCAAATTCAAGGTCATGTGTCCAGCCAATACCTACCCGGGTATGGGGATCGGATGTCCTATCTGCGAGGTGATGCGCAAGCTTCAGACGAAGCAGATCCAAGTCAAGGAGTGGTTCCCTGGCAGAAAGACCTATCTGCAGGTGATCCCACTCATCGTGGGTGGTAAGGCAGTAGAGGGGGAGGCGCTTCCACATCTGCTGGAGGGTCCAGCGAAGTTGGCTACTGCTATCCTCACTGCAGCAGCAGATCCAGACTTCATGGGGGACAATGGGTTCTTCCTCTTTGCCGATCCAAACGGCCAGCGTGCCCTGACGATTGAGCGTAAGAAGACTGGAGACAAACCCACAGACGTAGAGTACATCTACAACTTCAGTCCAAAGGCCGTACGTCTAGCCCCAACTGATGAAGAGGTGGCTAAGATCCTGGCAGCAGCGTACGACTTGGATAAGTTCTACATTTGGTCTGAGAAGCAGCACACCACTAGCGTCGAGTCCGCAAACGCCATCTTGATTTCCCAGGGATTCGCAGCAATGAACTTGTCAGAGTACCCACCCCTTCCGGAGGCCTTCAAAAAGAAGGCTAAGGTGGAGGGGGCCGAGCCACAGGGGGTAGTCCCCTTGGGGGGATCTGAGGCTCCTGTAGGGCAAACGGGAGCCATTGCAGTACAGCAGCCCACAGAAGCACCAGTAGCACCCAATACAGTGGTGGTAGCGTCGACTGACGACCCAACAACGTTCCCATTGCGGGATGTGACTGGGGATGTGATTCGAGACCCGAGCAAGAAGAGGGTGGACGGATTCCCCCAGTGCTTTGCGTACCATAATCACTCCGATGCGTGTGCTAGGTGCGCCTATGAGGACGCATGCATTCTTCGCACCACTTCGAAGGGGGTAAAGCCGAGTGGCTGACCAGGAGGTAGTTGATCTCGCTTCCCTGGTGAAGCGAGTAAACGACGAGACGAAGACGAACCTCTTGCATTTGGCAGGAGAGGGAGTCAACGAGGTCACCCAGTGGATTCCTACTGGGTGGACCTTGTTGGACCTAGCCCTCTGTGGTGGGATACCTATGGGTAGACTCATCGAGCTGTTCGGCCTTGAGTCTAGCGGTAAGTCCACAGTGTGTTACCAAGTACTGCGGAACGTACAGAGAGCCGGTGGTGTGGCCATCTACTTTGATGTGGAGAATACTTACCAGCGTCAACTTGCCCAGAAGATGGGGATTGACACTGACCGTCTAATCGTTGTTCAGGATGGGTTGTTGTTGGATGGGGATAGGTCCGCGTTCTCCTACATCTCCTCCATCATGAAGGCCCTACGGAGTGAGGAGCCCACAGCCCCACTCGTCATTGTCTGGGACACCATCGCTGCCACTTTGACCAAGGGAGAGAAGGATGGGGACGCATCCGCTGCCCTTGGCCCCTACCGAGCAAGAATCATCAGGGAGGGGTTGCGAACCTTACCCTCTAAGATGGCTGCGGCCAACACCTCCCTCATCTTGGTGAATCACGTTGGAGTGAAGATCAATTCTGGTGGTCCAGGTGGTGGGTGGGGAGGCCCTCAGTACGACACTAGTGGGGGACGTGGTCCTAAGTACTACGCATCTGTGAGAATCGGATTGAGGGTCGGGTCCCTCATCAAAAATGATGCAGAGGTACCTGTGGGGCAGGAGATTGTAGCCAAGGTTGAGAAGCTGAAATTGGGTGCCCCAAGAAGAGAAGCAAAGGGCAGACTGTACTTTGGTGATGGGATCGACGATGCCTATTCTCTTTTTGATTACCTGAAGGATGCGGGTGTCATCAAGCAGTCGGGGGCTTGGAGCCAGATCCCTTCTCCAAGTGGTGCCGTAGTGAAGACCTACCCTTCGAAGTTGAGGGAGGCGTTGGCCGCCAATCCAGGTCTCTACGAGCACATGCAGAAGCTGGCAACCGAGAAATTCGAATCTGACACATGAAGCACACGTACATCCTTGACGGGTCCTACTTCCTTCACCACTCCTTGTGGAGAGACAAGGAAAGGGAAGGTAAGCTTTTGACAAAGGAGATGGCCGTTTCCGCCCTCCACACTATCCACGGAATCGTCAATTCCAGATCTCCAACGGAGGTCTATGTGGTGTGGGACTACGGTAGATCCAGTAAGAGATTGGCCATGCTCCCCACCTACAAGAAAGTAGAGAGTAGGGAGAAGACTGATGAAGAAAGGCAACTATTCCGGCTGTACTCTGAGCTTTTGGCCAAGATACTGGCCAAGCTCTGCTGTAAGAACGTGCTGGTTCGTGGGCACGAGGCTGATGATTTGATTTACGAGGTGGTTCGAAAGACCACGGGGTATCGCACTGTAGTGTCAGAAGACAGGGACTTTGTACAGCTAGTGGAGGACCCGTCCGTCTCCATGTACTTGCCCCGAACAGGCAAGCTAATCAACACGCTCCTGTTCGGTGACTTTTTCCCAGGTATCTCCCCCAATCAGTTCCTTCTCTACAAGTCCTTGGTGGGGGACAAGTCTGACGCTATAGCTGGTGTTAGGGGTGTCGGGGAGGTGACCGCTCAGAAGGTTCTGGTGGAGTCATCTGCCACAACCCCAGCTAGTCTGATGAGCTACCTAGCTGTTCTACCTACGCTACCATCCAAGTACCGTGCTATACTGTCGGAACAGGACATAGTGTTCCGGAACTTTGTTCTGATGAACCTTGGGTTTGGTTTGACAGACGAGGCTAGGTGTGAGGTAGATCGAGTAGTACTCTCACCGGCATTGTACGACCCAACCGTAGAAAAGGACCTAGTGGATTTGGGGGCTACTATGGCAGCTATCACTTTACCGCTGTGGGGTATCCCCTTCAGGAGAATGGAAAATGGCAAGTAAGACTCACGTCATCGCTGCAGGGTCCCCGTTGTATGAGGAGGCCTTCCGTACTAACGTCGGACAAACCTTCACGTCTGGCCAGAAGAAGTACAAAGTCTTGGCCATCAAGATCAATGAGGGGTTCTCTAGTGACACACGACCAGATGTGTGGGTGGAGGATCTAGGTAAGGTGTTGCTTGATTGAGTCTAGTAGGATTCGGATATCGTCTGGGCTCGTCCACCTGAATGACCTTACGGCAGATTCAATCACAATCGCAGATCTCTCAGTCCTAGAGAGGATCCCTCGTTTTGGTGGGCATACCCCACACTTGCACAGTGTTGCTGAGCATAGCATGCGTGTTCGAGCTGCTCTGATGGCTATAGCTCCTGCTCTTGGTACCGTTGGGTTGGTCCATGATGGGTCAGAGGCGTACCTATTGGACATTCCTAGGCCGGTTAAGAAGACACTTCCTGGGTACTACGACGCAGAGGCCAAGATTCAAGATTCCATCTACAGTGCATTTGGATTGACTGAGCTGGCGAAGAGTGGACACTCCCTACTGAAGATGGCTGACGACATGGTACTGAACACGGAGTACTACGAGAGCTTTGGGCTTCCTGAGCCCTCAGGGGGACTCACAAACGACGGAACACCCTGGGTCTACCTAGACCCCTCCTATACCCCGGGTGACTTCACCCGGGCCATCGTACGAGCTTTCAGGAAGCTCCCAGCTCAGGAGTCTTTGCTCCAGACTTGGCTACCTGCCTTGCCAGGAGTACACAGCTGGACCCTCTATGCTGATGCTGGTGGTGTCTTGTACGACCCAGTGGGTGGCTTCTCCCTAGTGTACGAGGGGGAGTACAAGCTCCTCCCCTACCGGTTTACACTACCACCAGAAGGCAGCTTTCCAGTTGGTAGCTTCCGAGACACACGTCACTCTGACATGTGGCTATCTACTGTTTGGGGTTTGGACAGTGATGCCGCTTGGGAGTAAGTATGCGATCACCGGAGACTTTCACATTCACCCCTATGGAGAATTCAGTCGCACCGTTGACCATGAAGGGCTTACAAGCCGCGCTGGCTGGATTTCCAAAACTGCCGAGTGGTTGGCCGGATCTCTTAGAGAGAATGGATCCTCCCTTGTACTCAACGGAGACCTTACCACCACCCCAGGCCATCTCGATGCTCCTACTCTCTCATTACTGGCCCGTGTGGAAAAGGTCTTCGGAGCTATCCCTAGGATTTACAATCTCGGTAACCACGATCTAGCTAGTAGGGATGGTGTTCTACACAACCTAGCCCTACATAACCACATCCCTGCGGTGACTGTAGTCACCACAGTCACCTACTTCGAAAACCTTGATCTGTACGTGGTCCCGTACACTACTACGATTGAGAGGCAGAGAGAGTACTTAGCTACCATCCCAGATGGATCTACAGTCTGCATTCACTACCCAGTGGTGGGTGTGAAGATGACGCCTGTAGTCTCTGAAGAGACTGGGTTGGAGCCCATCGAGCTACTACGGTTTCAGACTGTGTGGGCTTCCCACTACCACCTCCCACAGGTCTACTACCCAGGTAGGGGTACTGTGGCGGCCCCAGTAGGCACCAGAATCGACCTCTCTAAGGATCGTGGGAAGATCATCGTAACTGGAACACCGATAGCCCACAGCTTCGGGGATACTAGCGCTTACGGTGTTTGGTTTTGTGATGGAGATGGTGCCACATTCTTAGCCAATCCACACTCTCCAACGTACGGTAGCTACAAGATCTCATCTGTGGCAGAGCTGGAGTCTATTCCGGCCGACATCGACTACTTGAAGATTGAGTTTGTTGGTCACCCATCCCTCCTAGAAGAAGTGAGATCAAGGGCCAAGGCGTTCAATAACGTCAAGGTGTCTGCACCTAGGCAAGAGCAGTCTGCAGTTAGAGGGTTGTCCCTTACCGGAAGCGTTGACGAATCCGTCAAGCGGTACTTGGAGCATCGGGGCGAGTCTTCCATGCTAAGAGGTGTGCTTGACCGCATCAAGGATGTCCCACTGCCGGTCCCTGACCCTCAGTGTGTGGTCTCCTTCCGTAAATTGGAGGTAGAGAACTTTCTGTCCTGGGGGTCTGCAACCCTAGACTTCTCGTCCCAACTGGGTAAGATCTCGGCGGTTGTTGGGGCCAACGAGGATGCTTCTGCGGCCGACTCCAATGGGTCTGGAAAATCGTCTCTGTTCGAGGCTTTAGTGTGGTGCCTGTACGACACTACCCCACGGGGGATCTCCAAGAATAGCGTCGTCAGGTCTGGGGCTGGGCAGTGCAGTGTGGCTGTAGAGTTCGAGGTGGAGGGGAAGGTTTACACCGTCAGGAGGACTAGAAAGGGTACATCGGGAGTTAACTCCGTAACCATCTCAGATGGCCTAACGGACCTCACCAGATCTACTACAGCAGAAACAGACCGGCTTATCGGCACAGTGCTTGGCGTCTCTGTGGAGCTTCTTTATCTGACCTCGTTTTTCGGTCAAGGTATGGAGTCCAGATTCAGTACCCTATCAGACTCGGAGAGGAAGAGGCTGTTGGAGAGTGTACTGAACTTGAAGGTGTACGACACCCTGTCTACGCACTGCAATAGAGAGTTGAAACAGTCCCTAGCCTCCCAACAGAGGATCTTGTCCTGTATCGAGACCTCCTCAAAAGATCTAGTTGAGTTGGGGGACAAGCTATCTCACATGGAGGTGGCTGCTGCTGAGGCAGAATCGGCTAGGGACCTCAAGCTGTCACAACTCTCCACGGACCTTGAACAGGCTACTTCTCTCCTTACTCAGTTTCGGGTGGAGCAGGAGTCTTTAGAAAAGAAGAATGCCTCACTACGCACAGAGTGGAAGTCTCTGGGGGAGAAACTATCCTCTGCCAAGCTATCCCTGGCGTCCACTACCCTCAACAAGAATTCGGCCAAGAAGGAGCTAGCTAGGCTGGTCGACAGATCCCTTACCTTGTCAGCCAAGGCGTCCCAGCTACCTCCACCGAGCGACACATGCCCCACCTGCAAGTCTCCTCTTCTAGGAGAATCTCTTCGGAGTGCTGTAGAGGCATTCGACGAGCAAATGAGGGCAGCCACTGCCGAGATCTTGAGTGTACAGTCTTCAATGCTGGCCGTAGAGGAGGATGTCTATCGTCTAACGATGATGGAGTCTACCGAGTTGTCTACTGTTGGAGTGTTGGAGAAAGAGGTAGGGGAGTTTCAGTACCCGGACTTGGAGGAGGAGAAGTCCCTAGCTTCCTCTGTCGCATCCTACACCGTCACTATCCAGTCTATTGGGGCTGTGATGGCTGGACTTTCTGCCGTGGATCACCGGGCATCCTTGAGACCAATCCGAGACCTCATCTCTTCCAAGGAAGACTCCTTGCGTCAGTTCGAGCAATCTAGGTCAGTAGTTGATTCTGACGTTGAGGCGTGGAGGTTTTGCGACTCAACCTTCTCGATGAAGGGCATACGCTCTTACCTGTTGGATGGGAGCATAGCGACCCTCAATCAGCATATCTCATCCCTGTGCTCTGACATCTTCGGAACTGATTTTTCTATGCAAGTCAGCTCGGTTACTCAGAGGAAGGATGGTGAGGATGCCAATCGCATCTCCATCGAGTTCGCCTCCCCTGCTGGCTCGTACACAGGCTCCTCTGGCGGCGAGCGTAGGAAGGCCGACCTGGTTCTGCAGTTGGCTTTGGCATCTCTATGTACCGAGCTTGGTAGGGGTACAACAAATCTCCTGGTAGCTGATGAAGTCCTGGATAGCCTGGATCAGACCTCCTCTCGCTTGGTGGTGGAGGCGTTGGTGAAGTTTTCTTCTGACTATTCTAGGGCATCCTACCTTATCTCGCATTCACCAGGAATTTCTGCTATACTGCCTGATGTTATCCGAGTAACCAAAGAGAATGGAGTTAGTAGGATCGTTGAATGATGCATAACATGTACTCAGGATGGGGATGGCCAATTATCAGAAGCTAGCTCTAGGTTCGTTTGACAACAAGAAGTGTGTTGAGTCTATCCTTAAACTCAAATCCGATCCGACAAATGAGAAGCTGCTAGAAGAGACTATAGCCCTCTGCTTGCCAGTTGTAGGCAGAGTACTACACCTGCAGTTTCGTTGGCTTAGACCGGGTATGGAGGTTTACGATGATGCTCCATCTATGGCAGCTATCAAACTGTACACCTTCTTCACCTCTGAGAAGTTTCGAACGAAAGACTACTACTACTTCGAGCAGACCATCTTCGCCTTCCTGTATAACATCTTTCGGCATGAGATAGTCAACTCTCTACGAAAGGTTACTAGGGCCACAAAGGACTACTCTAGTACTCTCACAAAGACTACTCTGGACGATGTCGAGTACGCCATCTTCGCTTCCCAGCTACCTCAGGAGGTACTGAGGATAGTGAAGGAGAAGATCAGGTTCTCTGGGGAAGATAGGGAACAGTGTGAACTCATCGCCTCCTCCCTCATTGACGGTACAGGGGTCCCACTTGCCTTCATCAAGACAAGGTGGGGGTCCAAGGGAACTAAGTTCTTTTCTCAGTACGTGAGGGTGCTGATCCGTTCGGCCCTCTTGCAGGTAAGAGAACAGGCAAACGCCTTCCCATCCCTCTCCTCAGACATCAGCTCTCTACTGGACAACTCAGCTTACGCTGAGGGGTTCAGTATGTCGTCGTGGTTCGCAGGAGATGTACCTCTAGACAACTTCGGGGAGAGTGACGATGCTTGGGCATAGTAGGCCGCAGGGCGATCAAGAGAATATCTTCAAGATCATGACGACCCCCCTGTCGGACGAGGGTAGGGTGGTGGAGTTGTTCATCTCCTACTACCTGTCCAGGTACCCCAGGATCGAGCATCTTTGCGCGGCTGTAGGTAAGGACTCGATTGTTAAGTTCTTGATCCTCTTTGGTGGTACTACGATACATGTAGTACCTGATAGCACTGGGGCTAAGTATGAGCACACCCTACTGCCAGAGGTACTGTCGGAATTGGGGGAAGATGTACTTGCCAAATTCTGTGAGACCTTCTACGGGAAGAAGGTACTGATACCCCCCTCGAAGGTTCTTAGAACCGTGTTTCGTGATCTTGACATTTACGAGCAGATGTCAACTAAGAAGTCGGCACAGACGGTAGCTCGACTTAGCAAGCACTACCAAATCTCCAAGCACGAGGTATGGTGGATCTACTTGAGGGTAGCCAAGGCACTGGGGCAGGACGTAGATGTCGAGTCAACCACCGAACCTCCAATCGACTGATCCGAACTCTTCCCTAGTAGCTTCAGATACTCAAGAACCCGCCCCCAATAGTCCTCGCGCAACGAAGGGGGAAGTACTTAAGGCTCTGAACGTGGTGTCCAATTGGGTGAACAACATTCACTCTAGCGAAGACCAGGAAGAGCGCACTAGGGTCGAGGAGGCCATCTCCAGGGTTATTGAGGATTACAGTCTTAAGCATCAGGTGATGCTTATCACTCTGGCGAAGTATCGCATCGCATCTATTGTTGACCTAGCTGGATTCATCTCAAAGCTAGAGGAGCACTTAGACGGCCTTGACCTAGACACCCTATCCGTAGCCCAGAAGATTGCCCTCTACAGGGCTCTCAGTGAGCGAGAGCAGCAGTTGGTGGAGTACGTCACAGAGATCACAAACTCCGGATTCAGTGCTAAGCTGGACGGGAACACCCGTAACAGGGACAGGGTCTTGTCTAGGCTGGAGGAGCTAGAGGTACCTACCCTAACTCCAGTGAAGAGGGACAAGGTAAACTCCCTACTCAAGAAGGTGGGCAACATCAAAGACAGGCTACTGCCTGCTGAGCAGGAAGTAGATGCTACCACCTGAAGTACAGAAGGTCCTCACTGAGGAGGAGTTGGCAGAGTTCGAGGCTCTCTCGTATGAAGAGAGGCTTGCTTTCGTACGCAGTCTAGAGCTTCCCCCTACTGTAGTTCCAACCCTCTTTGAGTACTTGGATTACAAGAGGACCCCGGCTACCCCTAAGGAATTTTTCACCGACCCCTACTTCATCGGTGACAGGGTGTGGGATCCGGTAAAGCAGACGGGCCTGTATCCAGCTTGGCTGGATGAGCTGTGCTACGTCCTGGACCCCCAAAACAACATCTACGAGTGGATCATGAAGGGGGCCATTGGAGTCGGAAAGACACTGGTGGCTGTCCTTGCTCTTCTCTACTGGCTGCATCGCCTAAACTGCCTCTACGACGCTCACGACTACTTGGGGATGATGCGGGGTGAGGCTATTGAGTTCTTCTTCTTCAACATCTCTTTGGTGTTGGCTGAAGACAATGCTCTAGCTAGATTCGACAACTACGTCAACAGCTCACCGTACTTTCGAAGTCTGTTTCCTGAAGACCGACGCTCTAAGCCGAGCAAGGTCTACAAGGACGGTAAGTATGTGAAGCAGTTCAAGCTCAGTTACCCTCCGTACTTCAGTGTGGTCGGAGGTTCAGGCACCCAACATCAGATCGGTAGAAACATCGTGTGCTCTGTTCTCGATGAGATGAACTTTGCCCACCGAGCCGCTAAAGAGCGCTTCAACTATGACGAGGCTAGCAGATCGTACGCCATGTACGACGCCATCAGGAAGCGTATTGCTTCTCGATTCATGACGGACGGTAGAGTCAACGGTCTGTTGGTCCTCATCTCCTCTGCTGGTAGTCAATTCGACTTCCTTGAGCAACACACTAGGAGGGTACGAGACAACAAGAACGTACACATCTCAGAGTTCTCCAGGTGGAAGGTGTCCCCGTGGAAGTACTCTGGCCCGACATTCAAGATCTTCGTTGGTGGGGCAAACAAGAACTCGAAGATCTTGGAGGACGGTGAGGAAGAGCCACCAGTAACAGAGGGTAGGGTGATCGAAGTCCCAATCGACTTCCGTCAGGACTTTACGGACAACCTAGCCTCATCCCTTCGGGACATCGCTGGTATCCCCTCGGATGTGGTAAGCCCACTCATCCCGATCCGAGAGCAGATTGCCGAATGTATCGATGTTACTCGCACACATCCCTTCACTTCGGAGTCATTGGTGTGCGGTCACCTCTCGGACCTTTCTCCGGTAGACTTTGTGGTCCCAGAGATGTTGGCTGTGTGGGGAGGTTCTTACCTAGTGCCGAAGTACCACCCAAATTCAATTCGGCATATTCATGTCGATTTGGGTCTGACAAACGACTGCGCCGGTATTGCTATGGGGTGTGTGGGCTCAGTCCGTGATCTAGTGTCTCGGGGGCCTGAGGGGAAGACATCTACCTCTTACGTTCCGGAGATTTGGATGGACTTCATCCTTCAGATGAAGCCACCTGTGGCCCCTGAGCAGATCTCCATAGAAGCCATCCTGAAGTTCATCAAGTATCTACAGGAGACCTTGAATTTCCGCCTTGGGGCCATCACGTTCGATGGGTACCAATCAGCCCACGCCATTCAGATCCTGCAGAACGACATCGACATCAAGAAGAAGTCGGGTAGTAGGAAGATGCTAGGATCGGTGGTGAATGCTGACTTTTACCCGTACTCCAAGGTACTGAGTGTAGACAAGAACTCTGAGCCCTACTCCAGCCTTAGGGCAGCTATCCTGGAGCATAGATTCAAGTTCTACCCTTACCCCATCTTCTCTACTGAATTGGCTAGGTTGCAACTCGACAACGTCACCAAGCGTGTGGACCACTTGCCCGGTGAGTGCTTCCCTGGAGACACTAGGATTCCTCTTCTTGATGGCACTCTTCCTATGATTGAAGAGTTAGTTGGTAAGGAAGTGTGGCTGTACTCTACTGCGGAGGACGGTTCGTTCATTCCCGCTAGGGCCACTGGGAAGATGTCCGGGTATGCTACTGAATTTGTTGACGTGGAGTTGGACAACGGGGCTGTAGTTCGATGCACTCCCTCTCATCGTTGGAGATTATTGAATGGAGAGTACAAGCAGGCTAAGGACCTACGTTCAGTAATAGACCGTTTGATGCCTCTGAACAGGCAATGGCCTAGGGGGGGTGGGTATGAGGAAGTACGGGATAAGTACTCAAGAAAATCTACCCACAAGGTAGTTCACGAGCACCTATTCGGCCCAACCCCTAAGGGGTATGTAGTCCACCATGTCGATCATGTGAAGACTAACAATGACCCAACAAATTTGGATTTGGAGACAAAGGAAGCGCACTCTAGGTACCACACTACCCTGCGGCACGAAACAGATTCTGTTTATACCCAATCTGTAGCGGCTAGTCTGCAGAAGTTCAATCTCTCTGAGAGGGGTCGAAAGGTCCATTCAGAGAACATGAAGAGACTCCACTCCAATAAGACTAGAGGTGAGTGGGTTGAGTCTACTCGGAAGCGCAAAGCGTTTAGGTCTGACATTACAGTAGATTCTCTGCTGATGGCTTTGAAGGATCCGGAGGCTACTAATGCTAACTCAGCGGCTAGGATTGTTGGATGTTCCAGAAACGTGGTTGTTAGGGTTCTTAAAGACCACGGATATTCCTCTTGGTCAGAATTTGTAGTGGCGGCAAATTCTCCCTCGGAAGACGGGTCCAATCATAGAGTTCGGTCTGTTCAGTTTGTTACCCTACCTTCACCAGTGGCAGTGTATGACCTGTCAGTACCAGAATCTCAAAACTTTTCACTGTCCTGCGGGGTGGTGGTGCATAATTCGAAGGACACTGCAGATGCTTGTGCAGGGGTGGCTTACCATTGCCAAGAGCAGCTAAGGTCCTTGGGTGTCCACGTCGCCCAGGAGGCCGCAGTCCTACCCTCTCCTATGCAGAGGGCAATAGAGACTAGGGAGAATTGGTTATTGGGTGACTATGTCCCCTAACTTCCCTTATCTTGGAAGGTACTGATGCCCCCGTCAAAGACCAATAAGCTTCTAGCTTCTCTTCTCTCCGTAGTTGGTTTGGAGCAAGAAGACCTTCTTACCCAGAGATTGGCCCAAGGCAGGCGATCTGTGGATGGACCAGCCCAACTGTCTTCTTTGACGAACGTGTGGATGAACATGCTGCACACCTCCGTCAACCAGGATCGGAAGACTAGGTATGCGGACTATGAGCAAATGGACTCATACTCCGACATCACTAAGGCTTTGGACTTGTACGCTACAGAGGCTACCCCGACTTCAGAGGAAACCGATACTGTTGTCACCGTCCGATGCAGCGATGCAGCCTCCCTGAAGTTGGTAGAGGAGCTATTCTCTAAGCTGTCTATCGAAACCAAGATCTTCGGGTTGGCTCGTGCTGTAGCCAAGTACGGGGATTACTTCATGTACCCAACGATTGGGGAAGATGGGCAGATCTCGGGAGTGGAGTACTTCCCCCCTCAGTATGTGTCTAGAGTTGAAGAGCACGGTAAGCTGATCGGATTCAATTGTGACCTCATGCAGGTTACTGGGTCATCTCCCCTCTATAACCAGTCCTCTACTGGAAACTCGTACATGCTGAACGAGCCGGATGGGTCTGAGGGCAGAAAGCTGTTCGAGCCATGGGAGTTCATTCACTTCAGGACTGAGGGCTCGGATCTCCACACTAACTACGGTCATTCGATGATCGAGGGAGCTAGGCATTCGTGGAAGAGCCTAGAGATGTTGGAGACTGCGCTTGCTATCTACCGCTTGCACAGAAGCGGGCAGCGGTTCGTCTACTACATCGATACTGGAAACTCTGGCCCAGACCAGCAGAGAGACATTGTAGACCGCTGGAAGAGGAGCCTGAAGACGAAGTCTTACATCCAAGTGAAGGAGGGGACAAACGAGCTTGGCTCCGTAGCCCACGGAACTTCGGGGTTTGCAGAGCTGATGTCTCAGTACAACCCACTGTCTCTGTTGGAGGATGTATTCTGGCCTGTTCGGGAGGGATCCACCAACTCAAAGGTGGAGATGTTGGGGTCCACAGTAGACATCCGAGCGATTGCAGACGTTGACCACTTTAAGACCAAGCTCAGGACGGCACTCAGTGTACCGAAAGCTTTCTTCGATGGGGAGATCACTGGTTGGAACGCTAACCTAGCATTAGCCCAACAGGATATCCAATTCGCGAAGTTGGTTGAGAGACTTCAGCGTGCTATCATCCAGGGTCTAACCCATCTAGCGTACATCCACTTAGCCCTGGGGGGCGAAGAGGATGCTCTCAGCATAGATCTGGAAATCGAAATCCCCCTCGCTTCCAACCTGCTTGAGTTGCAGAGGCTTCAGGTATTGGGGCAGCGTCAATCTATCGCCATCAACATGATGAACGCCGCTACAATTTTCGGGTTTGACAAGGAGAAGTGGGCCGACTACGTACTCAGCACAGTGATGGGCTTCGACAAGAGATTCATCAAGAAGTACAGGACTGAGGAGCCCTTGCAGGTGGTCGCTGGGGCAAAGCCAGGGGCATCTGGGGTCCCAGGTAAGGAAGCTGAGGAAGTAGGCCCTGCAGCTATGTCCAACATGGATGATGCAATGAAACTGCAGAGTAGGATTCGCAAGACTGCTAGACTGGCTAAATCAGAGGGGGTATTAGAGTGGTTGAGGGCGGCGCGGCAGACCAACCCGGATGGGTTCCTTCTAGAATCTCCTGGGACAACCTGAAAATCAAGTATGTTGCAGTGGACCCAAAAGTCTACCAAGTAGCGTTAGTCCTAGTTCAAGCTGGCGAGTATCCACAAACTTTCCCTATGCAGGTGAACGGGGTTGAAGTTGCTACTAGGGCTGTCTTCCATGCGTGCGCATCGTACGACTGTTTTCGAAAGGTCCATGCGTGGGCTAAGGGTAACAGGTGGATGGCGTACGAGTGCTCCAGTAGGGAGTACCTGTTTCTGAGGGAGATACTGTTATCTCGGGTGGATGGGGACCCGGCAGTGGTCTATCTGTTACTCCGTCTTCTCTTCTCTTCAGTCCTCTCATTCAATGTCGATGACTTCGTGGACATCTACTGCAGCCATCCCTGGCTAGCTCGGGGTTCTATCGAGAGTAGAGTTTTTCTTATGCACATGTACAGTCTCCTAGTCCCACAAACCAACGTACCAATTCAAGTCTCTGATCAAGATATCTGTGAGAACCCATTTGCAAAGTTGGCTGAGGCCCTTCGTACGTTTTGGAGGGGTGAGATTCCGTACGCAGAGTTAGTCCTTGCTGACTTGGAGTACATCCAGGACACGGCCACTGACTCGTCCAGCCCAGAGATCATCTTCTCTTACAGGACTTGTTACGATTCAGTAACTACTCCTGCGAATTGACAAGTCAGTAGATTGTATCGGTTCTATGTAGAGCGCACGGAGAGACAATGGACCCACTCTACATGATTAAGGATGCCCTTGATGCCTTTCGGACCCAACTGGCTCGTATCCACGAGAGGATGGACTCCTTTGAGGATAGCAAGGTAGTGACTGGGGCACTCAAGGCACAAGTTAGTGCCATGGATTCCGCTGTCATACGCCTCAACAAGATCGTTTTGGACGGTAATGGGAAGCCCTCTCATGTAGAGAGGATTGCCTCTTTGGAGAGAACCGCTGAGGAGATCTTGGAGCGCATTGACCGGGAAGCGTCAACCAGCGAGAAAGAGGAGTCGGAGAGGGGAGAGGCTAGGAGTCAACTTCGATTGAAGGTCCTTGGTATTGGTGGTGTGGTCCTGACTATGCTCTTGTCAGCGGCACTATCAAAGTGCTATACTCCTGGGAATCCTAATCCATCTCCACCGGCTAAAATCGAAACCATCCATAGGCCCGTCCCACCCCTTCAGTTACCGGATTAGTGGCGGCCAAGGAGATCTACTGCATGGCAGTTAGCAGAGAAGCGTGTGAGAAAGCACTTATCTCCACTGCGGGTAAGGTATCCGCAGCAGCAGCGAAGTTAGGAATCTCTAGGCACCAGTTTTATCGCCTAACCTCAGGACGTACAAGAGAAACTCTTGGTCCTACCGAGGTCCCAGACAGAATGGACCCTGTGGAGAAGGTCCGCCTCACCAAGCAATTGGAGAGGGAGAGAAAGCTTCTACGTGATTTGGCCGAGAAGGAGTACCAGAACGCAGAATTCCAGTCGTTCGTATCTTCGGTGGTGGCTACCCATCGAGAAGTGCCTGAGTGGGTATACACCCCAAACTCTAACCCAAGGGCGGCAGTAGCCTGTTCGGTACTTTCGGACATTCACTACTCTGAGACCATCCTACCTGAGGAGATTGACTACTGCAACGCCTACAATGTACGCATTGCAGATCTGCGCATCCGAAAGTACTTCGAGAACCTAGTTAGTTTGCAGACTAAACACTGTACTGGATTCGATTACAGTGGTACAGTCCTTTCTTTCTTGGGCGACTTCATCAGTGGATCGATTCACGACGAGCTAGCCCAGACTAACGAGATTAGTGACTACGAGGCCGTTCTTCGCCTATCATCCTCCCTCACCTCGGGACTGCGGATGTTGGCTGGAGAAGTCGGTAGGGTCCATGTCAAGTGTGTCACTGGCAATCATCCTAGGAATAGCCGTAAGCCACGTTTTAAGGAACGGAACACACACAACCTGGATTGGCTGATCTATCACGTTACAGCCAGAGACTTTGTAGGTGATCCTAGAGTCACGTTTGAGGTTAGCGAGGCTGCAGACCTCCAGTTTCGTGTGCTCAACACCACCTACTTAGCTACCCATGGAGACCAATTCAAGGGCGGGTCTGGTATCGCTGCGGCCCTGTCACCACTCCTGTTGGGGGACCACAGAAAGAGGAAGAGGGCGTCCTCCATCGGTAACCCGTACGACTGGATGGTTATGGGTCACTTCCATAACCTGATGCTGGGTGTGTACGGGATCCTCATGAACGGTGCTCTCTGTGGTTACAATGAGTACGCCTACGGCAACAACTTCCCGTACGAACCCGCCTCCCAGGCTTTCTGGGTGAACGACGCCAAGTATGGAGTAACCGTTCGAGCACCCATTCTGGTTCAGGACGAGGATGAGGAGGGGTGGGGGAGTGTCTAAGTCTATCGGTACTTACTCGGGGGAGTTCGCGTTAGCCGATTTGGCAATCACACTGGGTGACCTTGAGTCCATCCAGGGTACTGCGGAACACGCTTTTGCCACGCTGAAGGGTAAACTACGTACCGGGTTGAATAGGTTTCTAGAGACTTGGTGGTCAGATGACGAGGGGAACATTTCTTTCCGGGATGCTATCAATGGGGCCACCAGCCTTCTTCTGCAGTCCTACATTCAGGCCTTTCGATTTGGTATGCGATATGAGCTTGGGAGCACCACTCAACTGAACCTAACTCTAGAGCAGCAGAGTTGGGTGAACACCGCTGCCTTCACAGAGAGGGACTTCTTTGAGGGATTGATGCGAGACATCCGCTACAACCGGGTGAAGGATTGGTCTGCACGGTTGGAGCTGTACGTGAAGACACTCGATGCTATCTACGATGCAGGCAGGGTGGCTGGTAGGGCTGCCCTTGGGGATTTTGAAATCGTCCACTGGATTGTTGATGACGAAGCGGAGCATTGTGTAGCTGGGGACACCCTCATCCAGACACCTACTGGGTTAGTCCCTATCTCCTCTCTCCAAAGCACTGACCTGTCTCTTCCAAGTGGGGAGGTGGGTAGCTCTGGTGGGGTTGTGTCTCGCGGAGTACAGCCAACAGTAATAGTGACTTCCTCTCGTGGGTACTCCGTACGATGTACCCCCAACCATTTGTTCTTAGCGGCAACTAACTCGTCTCATGAGTTGATATGGGTGGAGGCAAAGGACCTCGTTCCAGGTACCCATTTCCTAGTGATGCCTAGGGGATTGGCACCAACCACTGCCCCAACCCTTTCGTTAGACTTGTGTGAGTTTCTTGGAGTCGTGATGGGGGATGGCTGGGTCTATCGCAGTACTCGTAGGCCAGCAGATCCTGGTGGAGAAGTTGGGTACATTCTCCTTGGTGAAGAGTTGTGGCTGGCTGAGAAGTACAACACCAGTTTGAAGACTTTGAACTTACCACCTTTCTCTATTACAGAAGATCGTAAGTCTGTTGGAGTGTACAGAATACGAAGCAGCAACTCTGAAGTGCTGAACTTTGTGTCTTCATTTGGGCTACGAGATCGGTATGTAACTTCTAGGTTGCTATCTTTGTCCTCCCTAGAAATTAGCTCTTTCTTGCGCGGGTGGTTTGAAGCTGACGGTCATGTAGCCAGACGTTCTTCAAAGGTGGGCGGTATACCTACGTGTGAGGTGTCACTTTCTACTACATCAAAGTACAGAGCAGAGTTGGTACAGAAGCTGCTGTTTTCTGTTGGTGTTCTGTCTACTTTGAGAACTTCCGAAAGGGTAACAAACTACTCTAAGGGTGAAGTCTCTGTCTTGTACTTAGTCGTCATCCTGGGAGGTTCCAATTTGTCTACGTTCATAGACAATGTCGGGTTCGCTGGAAAGAGGAAGACGGCGCTCTTAGCTCGTCCAACTCAATTGGAGACTAGGGGGGACACATACCCTGTTCGAGTGTTTGGTAAATCCTCTTCCCCAACATTGGAAAGGATTTTCAGAAACCCAGACGTTGGTCCTAAGCTACCTGCTGGTAGGGTAGATGCCATTCGCAGTTGGCTTTCCTCTAAGTACCATTTCTCTCCAATAGAATCTGTGGTTCCGTTTGGAGAGGAGGAGGTATTTGATGTGATGGACTCCTCTAGCGGTTATTTCGTTGGGAATGGGTTTGTTCTACATAACTGCGAGGGATGTCTTATTCTTGAAGCCAATTCCCCCTACACCCTGAATAATCTACCGTGTACCCCCAAGGATGGGAGCACCCAGTGTTTGTCCAACTGCAAGTGTCGCCTGTTCATTGATCCGGTCTCTAGGGAGGAGTTCGTTAGGGTCCAGGTCTCTCAGCGTCCAAAGGAGAGCCTCTTGGTTGACATCAATGCATCTAAGCAACTGAAGCTTGGCACATACAGGGGTCTACGATGAGTGACGATGTGGAGGTTGTACTACCGGAAGTCGAGTTCAGTGACGATGACCACAAGGAGATGGCAGAGGAATTTGTCAAGTACGCTGCTGAACTATCCTGGTCCCTAACTCCAGAGGCCTTGGTTGGTAAGTTGCGCGAGTGGATCGACAAGTACCCGAATCGGATCAGTACGGCCTACTGGGTGACCTTGGATAGGAACCCAGAAGGTGGCTTCGGTTTCGGGGAGAGGGACGAGGGCGTGCGGGTAGTACTAGCCAGGAAGAAGATCCGGTTCTTCGATTTCTCCCTTGGGGCTTTGCTGGGGTCGAACTCTGGTGGTCTGAGTCTTGAGACCCCAATCTACGAGTCTGCAGGTGGTACGAGAGTGGCGTTCGGTGTCGGGGCAGTCACTATGTTTGACGACCCATCGAAGTGGTTACCGGCTTTAGTAGTCACTGTACGAATCCCTTTGGGTGACAAGTGAAGATAGGTGTAGTTGGACACGGGACGTGTGGGAAGGACACCGTAGCCGAGCTTCTTGCACGTAGTGGTCGTCTAGTCTTGGACAAAGAGTATTGCTCTACATCAGTTGTCATCCTTGATGAACTCCTCAGGATGGGAGCCTACCCACCAGATTGGTCTCGCAATAAGGTGTACGAGGCTAGACGAACAGACAGGAAGCTGTGGTACGAAATAGGTAGGGGAATGTGTGTATTCGACCCAGCTTATCTAGTCCGGCAGTGCCTGCTGAAGTCTGATATTGTCGTAGGGTCCCGTGCTGTTGAGGAGATAGCGGCCTGCAGGGAAGGGAGGTTGCTTGATCTTGTCATTTGGGTTCACCGTCCTGGGACCCCAACAGATCCGACTATGAAGTACGGTCCAGAGATGGCGGACTTGGTCATCAATAACAGCGGAGACCTTCTAGACCTGGAGAGGCGAGTGGAATCTCTGTGCGGTTTCATCTCATGGCGTTAATCGACAAGGTACGTCGAGCCAACACGGCGATAGCTTGGGAGAAGCTCAAGCTTCGTGATGTTGTTGACCTGGATCTTGGTCCGGATAATGGGGGCGTAGTGCTTGGAACGATCTCCACCCTCTGCGTATCCGTAGAAGAGGAGGAGAATTTCCTTCGGGCTATTCTGGAGGGGGGTGGGCAGGTTGAAGTGATGGACATTCGGATGGTTTTGCGCATACGCGCCTCTGCTGGTGTTGGTGCGTGATAGTCTACTGCGTGGACCCTGGAATGAGTGGCGGGGTGTGTGCCTACCACCTCGAAACTTCGTCTGTGGTGTGGATTGCACCACTACCCTTCTCTAGGGATGAAGTAACCGGGATCCCTATCTTGGATTTTGCAGGACTTGGTTCCACCCTTCAGAACGTTGAGGCTCAATTCGGTGACCCAGTAGCAACTCTCATAGAGAAGGTATCTAGTATTCCTACAGACGGAGGTAAATCTGCTTTCACCTTCGGATCTGGGTATGGTATGCTGACTCTGTTCTTCCTGATGCGGGGTGGTGTTCTGTACACTGTACTGCCTCAGGTGTGGCAGACTGTCTTGGCCAATTCTCTACCTGACTGCCCTCACCGTGAGGGTAAGGTCTCTAGGAAGGTGAGGGGGAAGGCCAAGGCTGACCGTAGGAAGGTCATCAAGGCAGCAAGCGTTGAGTTGGCTGTGTCCACCTGGGGGTTCCCTCTGATGGCCTCTACGAGGTCTAGGAAGCCCCACGATGGCATGGCAGATGCTGGTTGCATTGCAATCTTCCTCAAGACAAGACTGGAGGCAGTGATTGGTAACTCGGAAACACCTGTGGATCTCACTAACCGTAGTGGTGTCGTTGATTGCCTGGGGAGCATCCTTTCTACAGCAGGATCTGCTGACTCACGTAGCAGACCTAAGAGAAAGCCTCGTCGAGTCAAGGGGTCAACTTGAGGCAGTAAAATCTATGTTGGATGACAGGATTGTGGTGTTGAAGTTAGCTGACGCCGTTCGAGTCAAGTCATCTGGCAAGCTCACTCCCGAGCAATCAGCCAACGTGGCGTACCTGTTGGTCAACTTATCCAACCAGTACAGGCCTGAAGGGCTCAGCCTTTCTTTGGTATTGGGGTTGATTGAAGTGGAGTCTCGCTTCGACCCAACCGCAGTGTCTTCAGCCAAGGCCTACGGTCTCACACAGACCCTTCTATCAACCTCCAGGCCTTACCTCACTGCGCTCGGTGTGCCGGCCACAAAGGAGTCCCTCCTTTCCCCAGAAATCTCAGTGAAAGTGGGGGTGGCTTACTTGATTGACCTTCACAGGACTTATCGTGAGTCTGGGTTGGAGGATAGGGAGGAGTGGCATCTGTCTGTTGATTCCTACTTTTGGGGGGAGGGTAATGTACGTGAGAGTCTGGCGTCAGCCTCGTCATCCAGAACAGGTTTTGCTAGTAGAAGCTACTGGGCCAAAGTACGTCAGGCGCAGAATTCGTGGCGCGCCCTAGGGTTCCAGTAGTAGGGTGCAGGGTACCTACTCCTAGGGCCTACAGGAATGTACTGGGGCCACGGTGCGGCCGTCCAGTGGATGGTAGGCACCCCACTTGTGCAGCCCACAGAAAGCGGCTACTTAGGGAAGGAGACTACGGGGATACCCCTATTGGTATTCGCGTTCTGCGTAAGTGTGTAGTACCTGGGTGTCGAAGGAAGTTTGCAGATACCTCATCCACTCATGTTGTATGCAAATCCCATCGCAGAACCAAGGGCCTGTACAGGAGGAGGCTGGGTAGGGTGTGCTACCTGTGTTTGGAGAATCTCAGGTGGAGGGGAATCTATTGCTGTTCTTGCTACATGCGCCTTTACCGCCAGTAGAGTACGGTGATCTTGTTGTAGGGGAGTTACCTTAGGGGACTTTGAAGATTGAGTACTACTAGCCAACAACAGGTTACAGAGGTGGTTAATTCGGTGATTGGTATGGCCTCTACCCAGGCTAAACTACATCTGTACCGAGCCATCTCTACTAGTTCCCCGTACGATTCTTTGGTAGAATTGAGTAGGGCGTGCTTGTCCGAGGAGTCTAGGGTTCTGCGAGATACACTATCTGATTTGTTGGTGACTATGGTCACCCATCCAGTAAAATTTGGAGACTCGGAAGTACTCATTGACAAGAACTTCCTAGAGATGACTCTGAAGACGCTTCGCGCTCAGGAGCTGGTCAGCGAGATTCTCAAACTAAACGGTGACCTAAAAGACTTTCAAAAGCTTGGACATGGGGTGTTGGCAGAGGCGGTTAGGGCTGCCGACAACATCGTCCGGGAGATTGTAGAGAAGCTAACCTAGGGGGTTCTGGTGACCTGCATAGTAGGCCTTGTGGGGAATGATGGGTCGCTCTATGTGGGGGGTGATTCTTACGTAGGTGACCACAATGAGGGAGTCCGTACTGGATCCCACAAGGTGGCCTCTTTCCCGAAGAACATCACCATCGGAATCTCGGGAGATTCCGGCCCAATTACAGCCCTTACCCATCGCTTTTCTCCTCCTGCTAGAAAAACCAGCGTACCAAAATACATCAGTACCACGTTCATGTCCGCAGTGCGTAGGACTTTAGCTGCGTACGAGAAGGACATGATGGCTAAGCTCAAATACGACAGTGACATGCTTATCGCCATAGAGGGGGGTATTTGGCTCTCCTACTCTGATGGGACAATCTACAAGTCCCCACCGTGGGGAGGTACCATCGGCAGTGGTAGGATTGCAGCGCAAGGTAGCCTCTACACCACCCACAGACTTGGCATCACGGATCCAGTGAGACGCACCCTACTAGCCCTTGAGGCGAGCGCCGAGGTTCACCCCATGGTTGGCCCACCGTTCTACGTCTACAAGGACGGAACATTGGTAGTTGACATCCCGACCTAGTAGTGGTAGTATCTCCCCATGGCTGAGAAAGAGAAGACGATCCCAGGTGCCCGAGTAGCAGAGATATCAGTCGGCAGGCAGACCATCACCTTCGACCCGTCATTCGGGTTCGATGGTATACTGATCCTGCAGGGTATCAATCGGCAGAGTGGTCTCAAGGTGGGTGACACAGGCAAACTCACCTATCGAAGTAGTCCATCTGCAGGGCTCTGGTACTTTGTTAAGGATGATGAGTGATACGTCCCGGTAGCTCAACTGGACAGAGCAGCAGCCTTCTAAGCTGTTTGTTGGAGGTTCAAGTCCTCCTCGGGACACCACGCAGCCGTAGCTCAGCCTGGAGAGAGCGCTCGTCTACGAAACGAGAGGTCGGTGGTTCAAATCCATCCGGTTGCACCAAGATCTTTGGCAGGCGTAGCTAAACTGGAATAAGGCACCTCGCTTCGAACGAGGAGATGTGCAGGTTCAAATCCTGCCGCCTGCACCAACTTTTTGACATGCAGCCGTAGCTCAAATGGACAGAGCAGGTGGGTTATCCAATTCCCAATGGCAGTTTCTACACAACTGTACTACATTCTCCCTACTATTGACTGTGGACAGTGGGGTGTCATCCTTGAAGGTAGACAGGGCTATCCGGTGGCACAACTCTACGTGTTTTGCGTACCCACACAGATTGCACGGCAAGGAAAGTAATTCCTTGTGCCATCTTCTGCCAATCGAGCGTATCTGCGCGTGAGTCCAGGATGGGTGCTTACCTCGGAGAACCAGTCTCTTTCTTATCTCCCCTATCGTTGTGTTGACTGGTAGGGAATTCAGATAGTCCTGATGATGGCTCTCGCATTTGGACTTTTTGCAGGATACTGTTGGGCTATCACAGCCTGATACTGCGCATTTTCGAAATGATTTTCTTCTTTTTGGGAACAAAGCTCCGTTCCTTTTTGCAGCACAGGATCTACTACAGTACTTTTTGTTTCTGGTGGTATTGCCACAGAATAGACAATCTGCCATACTACTCCTCATGAGGCCGTACCGACCCCGCCTCCTAAGCGGGTAATCGTAACTGGACTGATGTGGGTTCGATTCCCACCGGCCTCTCCATAACCTACTCGAACTGGTGAACTGTAGAGAATATCGGGTTGGAGATTCGAGTTCTCCCGGCTGCACCAAAAACTTGACTCCGCAGAGATTGTGTTCTACACTGTGATCTCCATTACTGGAGGTCACCCACTTGATCCGAAACATCGGAATCCCAATCACATCGTTGCCGGACCTGGAGCCAATTCAGGATGTCATTACCCAGTTTGGCTCTGTGGATGACAGCATCCCAGTGAGAGACATTACTGTGGCAGATGGCCCAGACCACATCTTCCACTATCAGGATGCCCCACTGCGCCTGTCTGAGACGGCTTCGGTGGGGTTTTACCGCGCTATGGGTATCCCACTCTCCTACGCCAAGAGATGCCCGTCGCGTCTTCTGGCCTCTCAGGTTCGTCACTGGGTGGAGACTGACTCTAGGGTAGGAGAAGGCACCTTCCTCATCAATCGAGAGGATAGGGAGGCTACTAAGTTCCTCCCCCGTGGCTCCTCCCCTGTTCCTGTCAGGGCTCTACTGGAAACTGCTGCCGAACTGGTGCCAAGTCTGCGAGTTCGATCCTTCATCCAAACCACTCGGGACTTCACCATCTCCCTTGTCGATGTGGAGAGAGAGTATCGTATTACCCCAGAGGACTTTCTGTACGGTGGGATGACAGTCCAAGGTTCCTTCGTGGAGTCGAAGGCAGTCTTGTTCGATGGTTACATCTTCCGTCTAGTGTGCTCGAACGGCCTCATCACTGCTGCAGACCGGAAGATCACTAAGCACCTGTCTGGGTCCGAGTCCAGGATGGTTGCCAAGATGCGAGAAACCATCGAGGGTGTCCTGGCCACCCTCCCCAGCAAGTTCGAGGCCCTCAAGCAAACTACCGAGCTTCCAGCACCAGATCGTGAATCCTTGATCTCCTCTCTACGTACTCTGGCGAAGATTCGTACTTCAGTGGCAGACAGGATCCGGGAGCAGTACGTCAGCAACCCACCAGAGTCCTTGTACGACGCCATTAACCTAGTGACTGCCTTAGGACAGGAATTCGTCAACTCGCCTCGCGTTGCACGCCAGACGGAAGAACTGGGGGGAGTATTGTTGAGTCACCACCAACTGTGTTCTACTTGCGGTAGATTGCAGTAACAACACTGGGGAGGTGTGGTTACTTGCTTGGTGGTGGCTGAGGCTGCTACTGATCTTCGGCCTGCCGGATACTCCCCCTCCGGTGGGCCGTTTTTCTTTTGGAGGTTTTGATGCAGATCACTGACTTGTCTCTTACCTCGTACTTGGACTTGTACAGCCTTCGTCTTCTACCCGAAGAGTGGATAGCCTTTCAGCCTCGTATTTACACGATGGTAGCTGGGGCCACGTATGAGCTTCTAGTTGGGATTGAGCAGGACCTTGGACTCAAGATTCAGAGTATCAATGTCTCCCCTGGTGCGGTAGTATCTGAGGTTTCTGCCAAGGTCTCCATCATCGGAGAGGTTCCAGGGGAGCATGCCAAAATTATGCTGAGGCACCACTGCAAGCTAGCACTAGACTCTGCTTGTGTGAGGGTAGCCGCTTCGGTGTCTAAGGCGTCTGTCTCGTCCCTACTGGCTGGACTGTCATAAAACCAGTGAAACGGTACGGTCATTCAGTGACAACTCCTGTGAGGAGCACCACTGAATGCCTACCCTTTCGCTGCTTGCCAATCTACTAGAGTCCACAACAAAGACTCGTACGACCCGAGACTCCGTAGCTATCGGAGTAGGGGACTTAGAGCAGATTCAGTCCATCGGGCAGGTGTACGTTACCGGTGCTGTTGAGGCTGTATTCCCACTAGCTGGTATCGAAACTGTTCAGGCTTTGTGGATGACATCTGACCAGGATGTAACTGTGTTCTTTGGAGCTGCAACTGTAGGGTTCTCCCTAAAGGGCGGCGGGATCCTGGTTCTGATGAACACTTCTATCACCTCTATCAAAATCTCTAACTCTTCTGGAAACAAGGCGGACGTGCGAGCCATTCTAGGTGGGATTGCTGCGGAGTCAGGTGACTAAGAACTTTCTACAGTTGGTGGAGGAGAAGCTTCAAGAGTCCGCTACTGCCTCCTCGTGCCCTTTCTACAAGAAGGGTCTGTGTGTTATTGACGGGAGAGTCTGCCCCTACACCAATGACACTTTTGAGGGGTGCTACAAGTTCGGTAGGTACCGCCACTTCTCGGACCAAGTGTCTAAGGTAGACAGGATTTCAGGATGATCTGCTCTCGCTCACTAGATGACCTTCTACCCGAAGTGGCCTCTTTGGCCAAGGAGCATGATCGTCTGTGCCAAGAGGCTGGGCTAGACTTGCTGATCTACTGCACGTACAGGGACTTTGAGTGGCAAGCAGGGCTATACCAGAACAAGCGCACTGCGGAAGAGATCTCGATTGGTGTAGCCAAACTACGCTCCATCGGGCGTGAGGATTTGGCGAAATGCCTAGAGACCCCACAGAAGCTCTCCATCGTCCTTCCAGCCAAGACCGTTACTTGGGCTTTGCCTGGGTACTCATTCCACCAGTATAGACGCGCCTACGACTGTGTACCGATGGTGGGGGGAAAGCCGGTGTGGTCTCTAACCACATCTACCGCTCCTGTCTGGATGCGAGTAGGTGAGATCGGAGAGAAGCTTGGCTTGGAGTGGGCGTATCGATGGCCTAAGCAGAAGAGAGAGGTGTTCCACTTCCAGCTAACTGGCGGGAAGACGATTCAAGACCTACTATCGGGGAGGTAGAGGAGTGGTTTGGGTACCAGAAAATGCTGGGGGTAAGGATAAGGACCTGATGAGGAGGATTCTGGAGAGGGCTCCAGAGTTTAGCCAAACATCGGATTCGGAGTTAATTGAGACGGGCCGGAAGAGGCAGCAGCCCCCTCGTAGAGAGTCTGCCCCACCAACTACTCCTTTTGCATCTACACCTTCTGGTAGGGAGTCTGATCTATCTAGAGTGGCGTCTTTGTTAGAAGAGGCAGCGAGAATCCTGAGAAAAGCATAAGTACACACCAAATCTTTGGTTAGGTAGTTGACTACCAACCCCGAATTTCCGGAGGATTTGCCACATGGCTACACCGAACAACACCCCAGCAAACGTCCCTGCAGCTCTTGACCGTCTACACGATGGTGACGCTATTGAGCGACGACTCCACGCACTCAAGAATGAGACTTTCCGTGCGCTAGATGCGGCTAGGAACATTCTCGATGACACCGAGCCGGCCAGGATCAAGGCCCTTGGAGCAGGGGCTGTCAGCACCTACAACACTCAGGTGGCCGCAATCAAGACAGGCCTAGCTGCAGTGCTGACTGCTATCAACGTCATCGACGCCCTAGCCTAAACCAAAAGAGAGTTCGGGGTATTACGATGGACCACTCCTCTGCTTCTGTAGGGGGTGGTCCATTGGTGCATATGGACCTCAATCAGCAAAAGTACCACGTCACGGATGGCCAGTTTGTAGTTTTGGAGAGGTTAGGTGGGTTCCGCTCTGGCCCTCTTCCAGAGGTGCGAGTTCTATACCCATCTGGGTTTGAAGAGATTTTTCAGTGGGAGCTGTTCGAGAACCGACTTCGCTTTCACCCATTCAATCTGGAGCCCCTATCTAGGGGTCACATGAATGTGCTCGGTTACCTAGCGGACTACAGAAAAATCAACATCACCTTTCCTGGTGGGACCATTCGAGTAGCGATGATGACACCTGTTGGTAAAGAGATTTACTCGTAATTCAATAAGTTTCCACTGGTGCCTACGGTTAGCTAAAAGAGAGGACACAGACAAACATGACTATGGTAATCCGCGACACTACCCCATTCAAGTACTCTATCACAGAGTCTGATGCTGGGTCTACTGGCTTGATGAAGGTCAGGGGTGTCATCCAGAGGGCCGATACACCTAACGCTAACGGAAGAGAGTATCCGAGGAGCGTGTGGGAGAAGGTCCTAAGGGATAAGGATATCAAGTCTGCCATTGAGAGCCGACGAATGGTCGGTGAAATCGACCATCCTGCAGATAACGAGACGAGTCTGAAGCGCATCTCCCATGTCATGACTTCCATCTCTATTGGGGATGGTGGGGAGATTATTGGAGAGGCTCAGATTCTTGACACACCAAATGGGAAGATCCTCCAGGAGTGCTTCAGGGCGCAGTTGGAGGTAGGCATCTCCTCTCGCGGATCAGCTTCTGTGGTTGAGAGAGAGGACGGCATCGAGGTCATCCAAGAAGACTACACCTTGGATACGTTTGACTTCGTTGTCAATCCATCTACTTTCGGGGCCTACCCTAAGGTAGTTAGAGAGAGCAAGGATCCCATCAAGCCTACAACTGAGGAGAAAATTTCCATGAGTGCAGAAGCTACGTTTCGCTCTTTGAGAGAGCGAGCATCGAAGATCCTTTCGCAGAAGGTGAGCCTTCTTTCTGAGGATGCCCGTATCGGGTACGTCGAGGGTCTGGAGGGTGTTGTTGTGGAGCTTGGTAAGTTGAAGGCCGAGGATGCCTCTTATGCACCTCTGGTGGAGGAGTTCTCTACCAAGCTGCTAGCCAAGAAGGCGGCTCTAGAGAGTCCAACTGCGCCTCCATCTATCGACAAGATGTTTGAAGCTTCCAAGAAGGTAATTGGTGAGCTGTCCACACGCCTACAGAAGGCTAAGGGCTCTGCATCTAGAGCAGAGAGCGCTAAGGTTAAGGCGCTAGAGAATCAGTTGCAGAAGGCCAATGCCAGGAACAGAGCTTTGGAGACCAAGTACAAGGCTGCGGTGAAGGTTGGCAATGAGCTTCTTGAGAAGATTAAGGCGCCTGCCGAAAAGAAGGTAGAGGGTACGGGTCCTACCGCTAACGGTGGTGTGATTGAGAAGATCCTTACCGAGAATCCGACTCTTGCCAAGTACAAGCCACTCCTTGAAAGGGCGGTAACGAAGGGCAATCTCGACTCTGTAGTTGAGCGCCTGAAGAAGAGTGAGTCCGACAAGGAAGCGGGTACTCGCCGCACTGCACCAAGCTCTCGCGTGGAGAGGCAGGGCCTACCACTACCCTCTAAGGACAGTAAGGTGACTCGTGTTGAGTCCACTACACCAGCAAAGCGGGTAGACGCTTCAGTGACTGAGGCCCAACGCCTCATCAAGAACAACAGACTTCGATTCTAAGAGCATCCGACAGGAGGATGAAGAGTATGCTAGGACAGCGTAGTGAGAATGTGATTAACGAAGGTCTGCGCCTTGCCAGAGGTCCTTGGAAGAATCTCTGCGAGGACCTACTCGCGAAGGACGAGTATCGCGCCGCCCTAACTGCCATCCTGTTGGAGAACAACAAGCAGTGGATGAGCAGGATGGACGAGGACACACGCTCGGTGAACGTCGGAGGCTTTGACAAGTTCGCCATGCCGATCATCAGGGCTGTCTTCCCGAACCTCATCGCGACAGACCTTGTGTCTGTACAGCCGATGGACGGTCCGACGAGCCTCGTGTTCTTCTTGGAGGCCAAGTACGCTCGTACCAAGGGCTCCATTCCCGCAGGTAACACCGCGTTCTCGGCTCTGAACGGTCGGGACGCAGCAACCGGTTACTCCAGTGAGAACGTGGATACTGAGTTGATCGCAACGTCTGATGCAGATGACGTGGCGTTCTCCGGTACTCTGGCATGGGCACCTGTTCGTCCGGGTAGTCTGTCTGTCAAGGCTGGGTCCGTTACTGCGGCTGACACCGGTCTCGGTACTTTGACTGGCTCTGGCATCTCATCTGGTACGATTGACTACGCTACGGGTGCTGTTGCCGTTACGTTCTCTGTCACCCCAGGAAACGGTGTTGCGGTAAACGCAACGTACGTCTACGACTCTGAGGGTAACAGCAATCTACCTCAGATCGACCTGTCCATCAGCCACGCTGCTGTGCAGGCTAGGGCGCACAAGATCAGGGCTCGTTGGTCTGTCGAGTCCGCGCAGGACCTGAAGGCAATCCAGGGTCTGGATGCGGAAGCAGAACTGATGTCCTTCTTGACTGAGCAGTTGCGTTTCGACATCGACCGTGGTATCATCGCAGATCTGGAAGCAATTGCTCCTAGCTCTGGTATCACTTGGAGCAAGACACCGCCTTCTGGTGTGTCGTACTTCGAGCACCAGCACACGTTTGCCAACGCCGTATCCGAGGCAGCCAACAAGGTTTGGACGGCTACTCGTAGGGCGAGCGCTAACTGGATGGTGATTGGAGTGGATGCAGCAAACGTGATCGAGCCTCTGCCTACGTTCAAGGCGGGTGCGGTTGCGGGACCTGGAGTCGTTCACATTGGTACCCTGAATGGCCGTTGGGAGGTCTACAAGGACCCCTACATGGCGAGTAACAAGGTGTTGATGGGTTACAGAGGGTCTTCTTTCGCCGACGCGGGGTTTGTCTATGCCCCGTATGTGCCTCTGTACCGCACACCTACCGTGTATTTGGACGACATGGTTGGTAAGGTTGGTTTGATGTCTCGTTACGCCAAGAGGGCCATCAACCGAGACTTCTACACAACCTTGACGGTCAGCGCGTAAGGTTTCTGTTGCGGGGTGGAGCAGTCCGGTAGCTCGACAGGCTCATAACCTGGAGGTCGTGGGTTCAAATCCCACCCCCGCTACCAAACGAGTTCGGATTGGCCCTGGAAGGATTCAGGGCCTTTCCTTTTTCCACACAACCAGTCCGGTTACTCTACGAACAGTGGAGTAAAGGAGCCTTGATGAACTTTTACCAAAACCAGAAGTCTTACCCCTTGCTGAAGTCTTCAGCCGCAGGAGCCTCCGTAACGATTCATCCTACTGAAGGTGTGGAGGGTGAGTGGTTCTCTAGGTTTTCAGACCTGACTGCGGTGGATAGTCTTCCTGCTGACAAGATCGTCTGGAGTCAGACTGAGTGGCAAGAGAAGAACAGGCCGTACCTCGAACTCATTGGTGTGCTGAAGCCTACTGGTTTTCAGGAGACCCTAGAGCCAATCCTCTCCGATGAGGAAGACCCTGAGTCAGAAGAGGTCACTGAACTTGATGAGGAAGCCACTGTCCCGGTGGTAGATCCAGTGATTACGCCTGAGTCTCCAGTAGCACCTCCTGTTGAAGCCCCTAAGGTACCCTCGCGGGAGGAGATCCTAGCCCTCAAGGCTAGCGAATTGAAGGAGTGGGCCAGCAAGAACGGCTTCGACATTGAGGGTAAGGCAAAGGGCAAGTTGCTAGAAGAGGTTTTGACCAAGCTCTACCCAGGAAGCTAAGTCATGGCTAGGGTCCTCGCTAAGGACCTAGTCAGGAGCATCCGACTTCAGTTAGGTCAAGACAGAGGTCATGGGTTGAGAGTCGAAGCGTCCGACTCTCAGCTATTGCATTCGATTCGCTTGTCTTTGAGCGAATACGGTAGATACTTCCCTATTCGCTCTTACCAAAGCTTCTCTGCTCCCGCTGGGTTCTCTAACTACATCCCCAACCCCCCAATTCGTGGGGTTGAAGAAGTCGTCATGGTGGACGACACCAGTCTAATCCTCACCTCCCCAGAGGTTGGGATGTTGAACGGTACACTTACCACGTACGGAGCCGCTGTCAGTTTCGACACCCCCTACCACTACGACATCTATCGCGTGTGGAAGGAGATGGCGAGCGAGATCTACAGCAACCGTCCGGACTATAGGTGGGTTCAGGAAGACGGCAGTATCTACTTCTACATCCCAACTGGTCCAATGAAAGTCACTGTGATCGGTGATATAGATTTGGATGCGGGATACGATGAAGAGGATGAGGTAGACACACCTGTAGACTTCGAAGACGACGGCCCATCTACACCGAAGTCTGGTAGGTTGGATGCTACCCTTAGACTGGTTCCTGAGGCTAACATACATTGGATCCGAAAGCTGTCTCTGGCGAAGTCTAAGGAAATCGTCGGACTGATGAGGAGAAAGTTCGGTGGAGTTCCTGGTACCGATAAGCAGGTGGTACAGATGGACGGTGCCGAACTGGTGCGTGAGGGTAGGGAAGAGTGGGACAAGGTCTTGCGCGACATCTACAGATCGTCCCCTGGCCTTCCCCCTAGCTACTACTGATCCATGATCTTCGACGACAGAGACGCCAAATTCCTCTCTAGGCAGCATGCTGATCTCTACCGAGCTGCTTTTCGCAAGGTGGAGTTCTACGTTCGAGATAGGGAGGTCTCCAGTGTAGACACGCTCTACAATGAGGATGAGTACGGGGACCTGACAAAAGGACCTAGGCACGATATTCGTCTCATGGTGAAACTCAATCCTCCTCAGCAGGAGTGGAGTAGGTTTGGTCTATCCGAGCGACGAGATCTTCGGCTGAACTTCTCGAAGAGATTGCTGTCTGATGGGTACGTTCCTACTGGTGGAACTTTCAACATCCCATTCCCCACACCGAAGCGTGGAGATGTTGTTCGGATTGAGGGTGAACTGTACAACATCACCGACCTGTTTAATCAGGACTACTTCGCTACCGGTGAGTTGGCTATGACCTTGGTAGCCTTTGCCGTTCGAGTGCGGCTGTCCCACCTTCCCTCCAAGGAAGCGATCCTTCCTGAGTCTGCTCCTGAGTCTCTGATGCCCTTCCCAGATGTCCTTCTGGGGAAGCCGTACTTCGATGCCCCAACAAGCTAAGCGGGTAAAAGCTACTCCAGATGTACTCAAGGCAGTGATGGATGCTATCACTGAGAACGTTGAGGAGGCTGCACAGAAAGTCACTCTGCGGTTTGCCAACAGAATCGCTGGTAGGATTCGACAGACCATCGTCGGTCAGACTCAGGGGGATAGTTGGCCACCACTCTCTCCACCGTATGCAGCGTGGAAGAAGAGGAAGGACCTGGATCCCAGAATGCTGTATGCTACTGGGGAGTATGTGCAGTCTATTCGAGCTAGGGCTATCCCAGGCCGTAAGGCGTACGTAGTTTCTCCTGCCCAACGGGTCCACAAGAATAAGATCTACAAGGGAAGGAACAACCTGACACTAGACAGGATAGGTGCCATTCACGAGTTTGGTGCCGTAGTGACCTCCCCAGAGGGCAAGAAGATGGTCATACCAGCTAGGCCCCACTGGAGACCGGTATTGGATGATGTGAGGAAGAACGAGGCACAGTGGCAGAAGGATTTTTCCGGTGCTGTGTGGGCACAGATTATCCCCAAGTTGGTAGACCGTATTGAGGCTATCGGAGGATCCGCCACACTATGAGTTACCCTACAGTTGTGGACCCACTACAGACGGTTGGTCTAGGTGACCCTATCTACGATGGAGCAGTAGACATCATCTCCAGGTATGACAAGGCTATCACTACGTCCTTAGACGTGCGCTTGAGTGTCCCCTATCGCTATACGGAGGCAGAGCTTGAGAGGATGCCATTAGACAAGCTTCGTGAGCTGTCCAAGTCTAGGGGCAAGGTCTTCGAGACTGACCAACGTAGCCACTTGATTAGGGCCGTACTGAACTCTCAGCGGGTTCCAGTAGTGTTCGCACCCGGCATCCCTGAGTACTCAGCCCTCGAAGATACCTCAGGCATACCTAACCAGTCGATTTTCGAATCTGTGTTCTACCCCATCATTGCTGTACAGCGGCTTGCCATCAAGAGCGACTGGACACGATTCAGTAGGCCGATTCGACGTAAGCTGTCCTGGTCACACGATGGCAACTTGGTGGCCCAGAGCCCTCAACCTATCCCGAAGAGGTTCATGTACCAAATCGACGTAGCCTCCCTACGGGAAAGTGAGATGAACCAAATCGTGGTATCCTTAGAGCGTGTGTTTGGGACTCGTACCCTGACCACCTTCAACATTGACCACGGCTCTCCGTGGGGTGTGTTGCCCATCTACGGGTCTTTCGAGGATTCGTACAGGGAGACAAGCGTCATTGAGGGATCCCCTGACCGGGCTGAGAAGTTGATTCGTCGTGTGTGGACCCTGTACATGGATGGTTGGTTCCCCCAGGCCGTCAAGATGCAGCGCACGGTGCGTAAGGTGGGGTGGACTTTGGTAGACAACATCATCGAGGCCAGACCCGTGGAGCTGGAGGAGTTGCCGTTTACCGACCTACAGGACACTTACGAGGACAGGCCCTTGACATGAGGTAGTCTCTTGAGGTAGACTACTCACCTACTTCAGGCTGACTTGCGGGATGGTCCTGCTAGAACAGCAAGTAGATGGAGGCAGTATGGTATCTTTTTCGTTCGAGAAGTTCAAGGAGATCGTCAAGCGGAGTGTCGCATGGAACAGCATTCCTCGACACGCCAAGCGACCGGGAGCAGACCGTAGAGAGGCCCTCCTCGCTAGGGCCACTAGCGACCCGTACTCAGTGTGGGCTGGGTTGAGGTTCTACACCCGTGGGGATTTCACCATCTGCGAGATCGTTGACGGTTTCAAGCTGGTCAACGTCGGTGTGGCCAAGCTGAACCGCAGCGCCGGAGATTCGTGGGCGGACGAGGCTGGCCGTAGCGTGGCTCTGCGTCGAGCGCTCCGAATCTTCGCCTAGACAACCTACAGCAGCACCCCGAACAAGGCAAAGCTCCAGGATTTCCTGGAGCTTTCTGCTTTTCTGCCCATTTCACCTACTTCCTTCGGTTAGGTTCATGATGACCTACACCCTCGGAGGAAGAGGAAACAATGGCTAACAAGCGCGTAAGGAACCTCCTGACTCAGGCCGTTCCCGTAGAGTTCGTGGATGACGCACAAGGGAACCTAGCCCTTCGTATGTTCTCCTCTCGGGAATCCCTAGTGATGGACGAGGATAGGGTTTCTCAGAACATCCTAGACCTAGTCACCGCTGGATATTTCTCCAGTGCCACTACAACCGATTCCCCTGCCGATGGCTTTGGCGACTTCGTCTAAGAGGAGCTGACAGATGGTATTCGTTTCCCCTGGTGTATACTTCCGGGAGCTTGACTTCTCCCTGTACCTAACTAACCTATCTAGCACCATTTTCGGTGTTGTTGGTACGGCTACTAAGGGTCCGATCAATGAGCCCGTCTACATCTCGAATGTAGCGGCGTTCACGGCTAAGTTCGGTAACCCGGATCCGAACCACTTGGCGACGTATGCGGCCCTCCAGTACCTAAGGTATGGGCGACAGCTCTACTTCGTGCGTGTGAACCCTGCAGATGCCGCTGTAGCCTCTACAGTGGCCATTCCTGGAACCGTAGCTGCGGCTACCATCCTCGGTACTGAACTGGGGCCGTACACCTTCCAGAGCACCTACGGTGGTGGGTTCCTAGGAACCAACACATCTGCTACGGTGACGATCACAGCCACCAACAAGTTCCTGCGTCTTGCAGTGAACGGTGGGGCACCATTCACCGTCTCCCTGACAGAGGGAGTTGGTGTGGCAAAGTCTGCCATCATCACTGAGCTAGACACCCTGTTGGCTCCGTACGGCGCGTCAGCTATCGCAGGAAACACTTGGCGCAGCGGTACTGGGTCTGCCAATGCAGTGGCCATCCAGTCGGATGCTAATGGTCCTACGTCTAGGCTAGACATCCTCACTGTCGCAGACCACGCTTACACCATTCTTGGGTTCACAGCAGGTACCAACTACGGTAGCACTGGTAACCGTGGGATCAACGTCGATCTGCGCGAGGTAGCAACTGGAGACATCACCTCCTCCACGTTCGACTTCGCTTGGGGTTCTGTAACTGTAGATGCTGCAGTAACCGCCCTCAACTCGGCATTCGACACAGATGGTTTGGATATTGTCGCTACCAACCAGGACAACAAGTTGAAGCTCACTTCGGAAGTTCTTGGTGAGGGTTGGGAGTTCCGCCTAACCAACCCAGATACTGATCCGAACGAGCTTGGTGCGGCTACCGAGCTGGGTATCTCCCCAGACACTTGGTTCCGTGGTCGTGGTCACAGCCCTGCACAGGAGACCTTCCGTGTGAAGGCGAATGCCCCTGGTGACTGGGCGAACCTCCTCAGTGTTGCATTCACTGCCGGGTCTGTATCTGGCTCGTTCAGGATGAATGTGTACCTATCAGGTGCTCGTGTGGAGACATTCGACAACATCGTTCCGTCCACTGATCTGGAGAACGAAGCCACTGGTCTGAAGTACATGAACGATGCAGTCAACGGAATCTCGAACTACGTAGAGATCGCTGATGAGCCTCTCGACATGGGCTTCCCGACTTTCGGTGTCACCTTCAATCTGTCTGGTGGTAACGATGGCCTCGACTCTCTGTCTACTGACGACTACATTGAGGGCCTGCAGGAGTTCAGCAACTCAGAGAAGATCGATGTGAACATCTTGGCTGTGCCTGGAATCGCTTTGGCTCCAGTCATCAGTGAGATGATCCTCATCTGTGAGACTAGGGCCGACTGTATGTGTATCGTTGACCCTCCGCTGGGTAAGACAGTGCAACAGGTGGTTGATTGGCACAACGGAGCAGCTCCGTACGATGACCACGGGGCACTAAATTCTTCCTACGCTGCTCTGTACTGGCCGTGGGGTAAGATCTTCGACGCCTTCAACAACAAGTACATCTGGACTCCTCCGTCTGGGCATGCTGCTGCTGTCTATGCCTACACGGATCAGAACTCGGAGCTGTGGTATGCCCCTGCCGGCTTCAACCGTGGCAAGATCATCTCCATTCAGCAACTGGAGCACTCTCCAGACCTGGGTGAGCGTGACCTACTCTACGGTGACCAGAATGCCGTCAATCCAATCGTGGCCTTCAACAAGGACGGCATCACGATCTGGGGGCAGAGGACGCTTCAGAGGAAGCCTACAGCTCTGGATAGGGTCAACGTTCGCCGCCTGATCCTGTACATCCGCAAGGTGCTGGCTACCTCCGTCAAGTACTTCGTGTTCGAGCCGAACGAGCCTACGACTTGGAGAACCTTCGTCGGTATGACGACTCCGTTCCTCCAGACCTTGAAGGACAAGAGGGCGTTGTACGACTTCCAGGTTCGTTGCGATGAGACGACCAACACCCCTGACTTGATTGATCGTGGCATCATGAACGCCAAGATCTTCTTGAAGCCGGTGAAGGCTGCAGAGTTCATCCAGGTGGATCTTGTTTTGACTCGCACAGGCGCGAGTTTTGAAGAGGTGATCTTTTAGGTTCTGAGAATGTGGGAGCCTAAGTCTTTGGCGTGGGTAGCTGGACTGCTGGAAGGAGAAGGTAGCTTTACAGCATGTCCAGTTACCATTGCCAGCAAGAAGCAGGGGGGCGGTGAGCCCTACAGGTACACGAAGGTAGCAGTAACCTGTGCAATGGTTGATGAGGATGTTATTAGGAAGCTTGGTGTTCTCATCAAAGTACCCTGCAGCATAAGGAAACAGGAGAGGTCTAAGAAGCATCCAAAGTGGCAAGACGTTTGGGTTTTGCAAGTACAAGATAAAGCTAGTATCTACGCTCTCTGTGCTGCTGTCTACCCACACTTAGGATCTCGAAGAAAAAAGCAATGTGAGGCCTGCATGGCAGCTTGTTTGCCTGTAGGAAACAAGAAGAATACGAGTGGCTACAAAGGGGTAAGTTGGGATTCTAGTAAGGGCAAGTGGCGAGCTGGCTTTAACGGTAAGGGCGGCTACAAGAACCTCGGATATTTCGACTCTCCAAGTGAAGCCTCTACAGCACACAGTAATTTCTTGAGGAGCCTATGAGCGACCCCAGACCCATTCGTATCGAGAGATACCTGAAGCAACTGAAGGAGTCGGCCTCCAAGCTGACTGAGGTGGCTATGACGAGGCAACACTTCATCGCCATCGCTAACCTCATCAAGCAACTGCCTTCAGACATCCGAGCAGACATTGCATCTCAGTTTGCAGACTTCCTGGCTACTACGAATTCAGCGTTCAACAGGCAGAGATTCCTTGATGCCTGCAACGAGGACCGTCAGAGACACGATATCGTGTTTGTCTCTCATGGCAGTACTGGACCATTTCGACGCCACCGGACGCTCGATCACGGGTATTCCACTGAGTGTGGTTACACTAATGGGGTTCTAGGGATAGAGATTCACTACGATCATGATCGTGACGATGTCACCGATTGTCCTAATTGTTTCCCTCAAAGTGGTAAGGTAGTGGAGTCCAAGTCTAGACGAGGGTACAAGGGCCGTGTGTCCGAGGAGTTTAAGGAGTCGTACTTCCCCTCAGTAGCCGAAGTGGTTGCGGACCTACTCAACATTCAAGCAGAGGGTCCTATCGACGGCGATTACATGGATGTACGCCTACAGGTGTATCCAGACTGGCAGTGGGTCATCAGAACTGGTGACGCATCCTACGATCTAGACCATCATGGGTACTGGGGCGCTGGAGAAGTGAGTATCTCTGACACTAGGGAAGATCTTACTGCACTAGCTAACGATCTCATTGACCAAGCTATGGAGTCTTTGGCACAGATGGGGGACATGGACGAGTCCAGGATCCTCAAGGCCATCGAGTCCGTAGCTCGCGGAGCCTCTGCATCCAAAGTGGTAGCCGATCTCATCGGTGGTAGGAGGAAGTAGTCGATGGACGCATACATCTACCAAGCTGACATCTACTGTGAAGAGTGTGCCCTTAGGATGAGGGAGGGATGCAGGCTAGCGACACCTGGAGTAGAGGAGTCGGGTGATTCAGAAGATTACCCACAGGGTCCTTACTATGACGGTGGTGGAGAGGCAGATTCTCCACAGCACTGTGGATCATGCCGAGTGTTCTTAGAGAATCCTCTGACTGGTGACGGGTACGATTACGTAAAGGAAGCACTGCAAGAGCAGTTCAACAAGTTCGACGCCATCAAGAGCGATGTGCTAGCCGAGTGGTTCAACTACTACAATTTCAAGGTATCTGAGCTGAAGGCCAATCCTCGTATCGTGTGGAATGGCCTTGAGATGAACGACCCAGATCCGGACGAAGGGCTTGAAGAGTCGCATCGTCCCAAGAAGGAAGCTGCAGGTGCTCCTCGATATGCAGAAGTAGCCTACACCTACGTAGGTGTGGCTCCAGTAGATGCATTCGGTAGGGAGTGGGAAGTGCGCTGCTACGATGCTGAGATCGAAGACTTCTACGTCATGGACACTGCCTTCGACAAGGAAGAGGCGTTGTCCACGGCTGAGGAGTACGCTACAGAGAACGGCTACGAGTTCGTTGGTGTGGTGACTGAGGGTAAGAAGGCCAAGAAGGTAGAATCTGGGTGGTCTGATTGGGAAGTTCACACTAAGTGGGCAGACGGACGCACAGCCTCCTCTAGGCAGCGCTCTGTAGCTAGGTGGCAAACTAGGGGAAATGATTGGTTAGAGTTGTTTGAGTCTGAGAGCGAGGATGGGACCCTCTCCTACTCATATAATGGTAATGGCCAAATGGGGGTGCTAGCTGCTACTGACTTGGCCTCTGCTATTGCTTTCATGGAAGCTAATGCTGTAGCTGTTCTGAAATCAGATCGACCTACACTTAAGCGTGTAGAGGCCAAGAAGCGCCCACAATTCACTCCTCGTCACGAGCAGAAGAACAAGACTGTAGACGGCCGTAAGAGGCGCACTGAGAGTGAGCAGAAGTGTGGAGAATGTGGTGAACCTTGGCCTTGTACGGTGGTACAGAACAAGAAGAGATACCGTCCGGAGATTGTAGCGGCCCATTCCCCCACAACTGGTATGCAAGAGGGTAACCATCGTCGCTGTGAGGGCTGTGGTGGCTTCATCAACAGGGTGAACCACCTAGAAGGTATCCGCAATCGCTGTGCGAAATGTGTGGTGCCTACTTCAATGACTGTCGAGAAGATGATCGAGTCTGTTGCTCGGGGTAACTCTCCGGCAAAGGCTTTGAGAGGTGTTCTGTGAGTGATCCACTCTACGATTCTCCACTAGATCAAAAAACTATCAGTAAGTGGGGGCTGAAGGAGATCCGTGGGCCTATTTGGGACCAGGAGCATTGGTACTCAATTGATGGGTACTCAGAGACATTGGCACTCCTACACACAGGGGACATCACATGATGTTGACTGAGTACTACGGAGATCCAGACGCTGTGGACGAGAGCAAGAAGATCGAGAGACTACTGACTTCTGTAGCCCGTGGCGGCAATGCCAAGGCTCTGGTTGAGAAGTTCGTTGGTGAAGCTAGGTGCTACAGGTGTGGAGCGCAGATCTCGGACCAACCTGCTGGTGAGACCATGTGCGCTACTTGCTCTAAGGAGTACATGGCGTCTAAGAAGGAAGGCAAGAGGACTGTCAAGGAGACCGGTGAGTGGAATGATGACCCTGACCAGATTGCTTGGAAGCACGAGCTTCAGAGCATTCTAGATGACATTGCCGGGGACGTTCCACATTTCATGGTTGGTGACGTTCGTGGGTTCGATAACTACCAAGGTCCGTACGGCAGTGTGACCATTCACGGCAAGATCTACAAGGTGTGGTTCGCTGGGGATGGTGGAGATCGTCTCTACATCGAGGGGTACCCAGTAACCAACACCTCTGTAGACGAGATCCCTGGATTCTTAGGTTCTCCTAGTGAGATCATCGACATGCTCCTCTCCCCCACCCCTGCTGTAGAGGAGGAAGGTGCTGACGATGATGAAGAGGTCGTTGTAGAGAAGAAGGTCACAGAGATGGCAGACAACCCACTAACGGTCAGTCGAAGCACATTTAGGATGATCTCATCCGCTGATAATGACTCTAGGGCTGACGATCCACTATCCGGGTATGTTGGCAATGGGGATCAATTCCAAGCTAGGGATTCCGAAAGAATCGCTGCCTGGAAAAGAGATGAGTGGTACTACATCGGTATTCAAGCGGCTGTAGATGTAGAGATTAACGGAGTGTCTCAGACCTTCATTTCTGGTGGTGTGTGGGGTATTGAGGACGACTCTGCACCTGCTCACATCCAGGAAATGTTCTCTGATGAATGTACTGCTCTTGAGGAACTCCTTAAGACAATCGGATTTACCATCGTAGACTGAGATGGAGAGGTCGGAGTTACCTCAGGTTTCGATAGATGATATCGACCTGTTCCTAGAGTACCTCTCTGATGAGGGAATCAAGTACAGCCGAGTGCTAGTCAAGATGGCTGACTTGATTCCTACTCAGTCAGAGTTCAACATCGACAAGGTGTTGGCCCTTATCACTAAGAAGTCCCCGTACCCCTGCATCGTTTCGCAGGACCTTGAAATACTCGATGGTCATCACCGATGGATGGGATGCCTCCTGGCAGGTGTAAGCGAGAGGGAAGCTATCCAGGTGTACTTGCCTATCGATGAACTGATTGAAGTCGCTTGGGAGTTCCCTATGTCTTTCGCGAAGGAGCTGCATGAGGACACCACCTCTGTAGCAATCGGAGCATCTCTAGGCCCTGTAGAGAGGGGATCTGGTGGCTTCGACCAATCTTGGCTCACTGATCTGTCTGCAAACAAGAAGAACTTCCTTGAGTGGGCTGACAGTGTGGGTATGAGTCGAGAGGATGCTATGACTCTGTTCAACTCACTCGCCCAGCTACTGGGTGTGTAATCACAAGACTGACGTGTTCCTGTACTAGGAGGATCCCAAGTTATGCCAATGAATGCCGCACATCTCGCCCCCCAGGGTGGAGGCTTTGATCCACAGAGAGCGTTCGACTTCGAAATCGAACTCTACGGTGTTCCTGGTCAGGAACTCATCAAGCTCTCAGTGGACAGCACCACACTACCGGCTACTTCCAACGAAATCATCACTGTCCACTTCATGGGTGAGGAGCGTAAGGTCCCAGGTAAGGCGAAGGTCTCCAACGGTTCTATCGTTGTGAAGGACTTCGTCACCGAGGATGTGTTCTCCACACTCCAGCAGTGGAGAGATCTAGTGTACGACAACGAGAGTGGAAACATCAACCTAGCTCCTGTCTACAAGCGCAAGGGTGCCGTGTTCCTCATCGGCCCAGATGGTGCTCGGCGTAGAGAGTACACTCTTGACGGAGTGTGGCCGTCCCAGGTGCAGGGCGGTGCTCTGTCGTATGCCCAGAGCCAAGCCTTCACACTAACTCTTACCCTGGTAGTTGACAGGGCGAAGATGGGCTAAGGAGAGGTGATCTTGAAGAAGCTAGTTGGGATTCTACTGATCCTTGGTCTCTTCTCTGGCGTAGCTGTGGCTCAGACTAGGTGGTCTGATGCCACAAAGCAGGGGTGGTATCTGAATTCCCGCCCACTGGAGTTCAATCTGTTCAGTGGGCCTCTGAAGCTGGAGTCTCCTCTATACGCAACGGCTGGGTTCAACATTGTCACATCTGGCTCTGCTCCTGTGAACTCTGTTGGGGCTTTAAAGTCAATCGACTTTACCGATGTTGTGGCAGACACTCAAACAGTTACTATCGGTACCAGGGTGTACGAGTTCGACACAAACTCCTCAGTTACCTCTGGTCGTGTGGCAGTGGATGTGTCTGGTGGAGTTACACCATCTATGGCTGCTACCGCCTTAGCTCTAGCTATAACAGAAGACACCAGTGCAGTGGTAAGTGCAACAGTCCAGACAGAAGAGGCTACTGCTACCGATGTTGTTGCGCTTGTAGAGGGTGTAGTGGGGAACTCTATTGCACTCGCAGAGACATGTACTAACGGGGCATGGGCGGGTGGTGCAGTTCTACTTTCTGGTGGGGTGGACGGAACTGTGGGGGAAGCTGGGGAAGTCAGAATCACTGGCTCTTACCTGTACTACACCCCCACCGCCAACACCATTGCTGATGATAATTGGGTAAGGGCTACACTAGCCTCTTTCTAGAGCTGCGCCAATCCTTCCATGGGGTGGGTCCTCCACCCCTATAGATTTTCCGCACGGGGAGATTCACAATGCAACCAGTAACTGAGCGTCCGAAGTACAGTGTAACTTTGCCTTCCGAGGGTCTTCCATACCTTGGAGCGTTACCGGGTGGAGTAGTGTCTGTACACCCTATCCGAGTGAAGGAAGAGAAGATTCTAGCTGGACTTCAGGACAATCGTTGGCAAGAGGGACTACACCTTCTCCTAAAGTCGTGCTTGGCCACTGACTTCGATCCAAACGAGCTAACACTGTCTGATCGTCTGTTCCTCCTGTTCCAGTTGAGGACTCTGTCTTACGGTCCGATGTACGACTTTGAGATCACATGTCCTAAGGACGGTGTTCAGTTCACCCATTCTTGTGATCTGACGAAGCTCGCGGTTAAGCATTTGCCTGCAGACTTCAAGGAGCCCTTCGAGATCTTGCTCCCTAGCAGCAATCAGGTTGTTGGACTTAGACTGCTTCGTCCAAAGGACGAGGTGGACCTTCGAAAGTTCACAGATGCTCAAAGGGTGAGGAAGTCCAAGACCATCAATGAGGACTCCTACAGCTATCGACTTAGCTTACACATTACCTCTGTAGAGGGCGTTGCTCTTGAGCCTGGGGAAAGGATGGAGTGGGTAGAGAATCTCATTGGGATGGACTCGCAGGCAATTCAGGAGGCCGTCGAAGAGACGGATTCTGGGCTGGATGGTACTGTGTCGGTTACGTGTCCGACCTGTAGTCACCAGATCAACCAGTCAATCCCCTGGACCTCTACCTTTTTTCGTCCTCGAAAGCGGGTATGAGTTCTTCCTGGCTCAGGAAGAGGATCTAGCCACCTTATCAGAGATTCAGTTTGGTCTAGCTTATACAGGGGTACTGTCCAAGTGGGAGAGTGACGAACTCACCATCTCTGAGCTGAGATGGTGGGAGTCTCGTCTTAGAGCCCAGAAGGATGCTGAGAGTCAGCAGGGGATGGATCACCCTACTGAGGTACGAGGGCCACTCTCCAGACTCGAATCTCTAACCATTCGTGGTGGTAGAACAGACGGATCAAACTTACCTCGACTAGGAAGCTAACCAACCCTTGAGCGGATCACCTACAGACTTCGCACTCAACCTAGTCATGGACTGGGATACCTCGAATTTACCTCGGGGTATGAAGATGCTTGAGAGCGCTCAAGACGCAATCGTTGGGTTCGGTAAGGCCACAGAGGCAGCTTTCGGAGATGTGGACAAGCAGTCCATGGACCTGATGAAGAAGGCCCTTGGTGCGTTCAAGGACGTGCAAGAGCGCTACAACGAGCTTCTTGAAGTGGCTGCAGCAAAAATCCAGAGTAGTGACGCTGTGTTCCTCGACGCTCTCCGCAAGAAGGCCATGGAGAGGTTGGGGGTTACTGCGTCTGATCTAGAGAATCCTGAGACGAAAGCTGCTTTCATGTCCATCGTCAATGAGCAGGTAAAGAAGCTTGGACAAGAGCTTGGTGGCATCGTCGATAAGGGGAAGTCTTTTGAGGACCATATGCGTGGCGGCGCTGATGCCGCAAAACGCACCCGTGACAATCTTGAAGCCCCACCTACTGGTGGTCGTCGAAGAGACGCTGAGGAATCCAGCGGTGAGTGGTTCTTCGAGAAGGTACAAAATCTGTGGGGTATCGTAAACAGGTCCCCCCCGTACTTAGCTGCGCTTGGATCTGATACCGCCATCTCCGATATGAAGATGCTTCGGCCAGAGGCTAAGATGTCTCCGGCTGAAATCGAGGATCTAGTTACTAAACTGGTCCCTCGACTCGTCATGGAGTCTCGTGGTGGTACTTCGGATGAAGACTACCGGAAGATGGCTTTCGATGCCATGGTTGGTGGCTACCAGCAAGATCAGTTAGGTGGCTTACTGAAGGTTGGTACTCAGGTCAAGGGTGCTCTCGGTCTAACCGTAGAGGAAGTGATCCCTAAGGTCACTGTGATGATCCGAGAATTGGGTCTCACGATCACCGAAATCCCAACCCTCATTGCCCAGACCCAAAGCCTTGCCCAGGACACTAAGCTTTCCGTCTCCACTGTCCTTAAGGACATCATGGAGGCCGCTAGCTACGTCAAGACACTGCCCGATGAAGTCAACCGATCCTCTGCGGTCGGTGACTTCGGCACGTTCATGGCCCTCCTACGCAACCAGGGGCAGGCTGAGGGTGATATTCGGTCTGCGGCTAACTCTCTAGGTCAGATCAGGGACGCCTTCTCTGGGGACCAGCAGGGGCTCCAGAAGGCCATTCAGATCGAAGCCCTCACCAACGGCGGCGTTCGTGCGGAGGAGCTGATCCGCGCCATCCAATCTGGTAGCCCTACAGACTTGCTGAAGAGCATGCAGAGTGTGGCTGAGTCGATCAAGATGCAGGCTGGCGGTAACTATGATCTACAGCGTGTTCTAGAGCGCCGCTTCGAGTCTACTTTCGGGGTCTCTGCCGCGTTCCTCCCGGAGTTGAGGGAAATGGGAAGGACAACAGACGTAGATGGCATTCGGGCACGGACTCAGTCAGTAACTGGGGACAACGTGCTCTTCCCGTCAGATGATGGCATCCAAAAGAACATAAAGCGGATGTCGGAGATGTTGGAGAGTGGGTTCACTGATCGCCTTGGCGATTCTGTTCGAAATGTCCTGGTGGTTCCGTTTAGAGCTGCTAGCGACGCCTCCCAAGCCATCCTCGGGACATGGCTGCAGATCCCAGGTCCCGTGCGTGAAGTGTCCAATCTCCTACTTGCCATCGGTGTAACTAGGTTCGGGACAACAGGGCTTCTGAAGAAGCTCTTCAGTGTAACTGGTATCACCAAGGCAGCCTCTGCCCTCAAGGGACTATTCACTACAGCAGAGGTAGGTACAACTGCTGCCACAGCGGCTACTACTGCCTTGAACACTGGTGTAGGTGTTACTGGGGCTAGGGTGGCTACTTTGGGCACTCGCCTACTCGGTCTAGCCGAGGGGGCTGGTATCATTGGCATCATCGTTCTGGGCGTTCAGCAGTTGGTGTCTATCACTTCCAAGTTCTCTGAGTTGGGTGGGTTCAAAGACATCGCTAGCTTGAGCCTTATCGATTGGGACAAGTCGAAGAGTGGAATCTCCACTATCCTCGATAAGATGAAGGAGGCTGCTGGGTGGTTGGCCAATACCAACTTCTTTTTCACTAGCTTCTTCATTGGCTTCAAGAACCTAGAGAAGTTGTTCGATGACTCCCCCATGGCTGGCCGCCTGAATGAGCTACGCAATCTACTCACTGGCATCGTGGTGGATCAGTTGGAGAAACTCCAGGCTGGATTCAAGTTCGTGGCTACCACTGTCAAGGACTTTTGGGAGACGGCTAAGTCTGGGTTTACCTACATCTCCAGTGCTTTGGGTAACATAGGTTTGGCCATCAAGAAGACTCTGGAGCCAGCCCTTGCTGCACTGAAGCCACTGTTTGACCCCATCTTGGCCTTCTTTGACAAGGTGTGGGAGAAGGTGCGCCCGATTGTTGAATTCATGGGCAAGGCCTTCAACCCCCTCACCCACTTGGCCAGAATCCTATCGTCTGGTGGCTCGGACCACTTCGAAGAGAAGGGCGCTAGCTTCTGGGATAGGTTTGGGGGTAAGAGAGATGTTCCTGAGCAGAGCCCAACGTTCTCTATGCCAGAGGAGAGCCCGTGGGGTCCTAGAGAAAAGGAACTGGCCCCATACCGGGACGCCATCTTGGCTGCTTCTCAGAAGAACAACCTGGACCCAAACCTCCTAGCTAGTGTGATCTGGCAGGAGAGTCGTGGAAAGGCAGACGCAGTGTCCCCAATGGGTGCTAGGGGATTGATGCAGATCATGCCAGCCACTGGTAGAGATCTTGGCCTCAACACACTAGACGATTTCAACAACCCAGAGAAGAGCATCAACGCTGGTGCGTCCTATCTAGCCACCCAGATGAAGTCCTTCGGTGGAAACATCGAGATGGCTCTGGCAGCGTACAACGCTGGACCTGGGAACGCTAGGAGGATGGGCGAGAGGGTGTTCAACATCCCAGAGACTGGCGACTATGTTGCCAAGATCACGGCTGACTACGCTCGCCGGTCTCTTGAGATGCGCCCCATCTCTACCCAGTCACTATCTCAAGACCGTACCGCTACTGTGGTCAAGGTGGAGCAGAAGGAAGTAGTCACGGTGCTGGAGAGGATCAGTGCAGATCTTACCAAGTTCTTGACTCAGATCAGCTCCAAGGGTGATGGGTACAGCCCGTCTCCAGTCAGTTCGGCAGTGCAGGATGCTGCCGCCCTCATGATGTAAGGAGTACCTATGTCGAATGGCGCATCTGCAGTACGTAGGCACTTTTACCTCAAGGACCTAATCACTGGTAGCGAGATTAGGGCACACGGAATGCCCGAGTCTTACACCGATTCCAAATCTGCCAACTGGGTATCTACAGGTATCTTGCTCCGTTCGTCTCCACTGATGGGGTACAAGGATTCAGAGCCAAGAACCGTGTCGTTCTCCTTCAACTTCCATGCTGGGGTGGAGCAGAGTGATTCGACCACACCAGCGGATGTCAAGAGGTGTGTTGACTTTCTCCTCTCGTTGGCTTACCCGGACTACAGTGGTGGTATCAAACCACCCCACCTGTGCTTTCTGTCCCTAGGAGGACAGGTCCGAATGAAGTGTGTCTTGCGCTCCGTCACAGCAACCTATTCGGCCCCCTACGATGTGAACACAGGATTGGCCCACCACGCCAAGGTGTCTATCGTCGCAATTGAAGTGGACGACATTCCAAAGAGCTATGAGCAGGTTCGCGGTGGCGGATAGTATGGCAGTAGATGAGGACGAGTTAACTCGAATCTCTCCACCAATGTGGAAGGTCTAAGAGGTGATTGATGGCAACAACAGATGAGCTGGTACCAACGACTAGAGTGTTCGATTCCAGTTGGAGTAGGTACCACAGAGTTTCGATTCTTAGAGACGGCACGAACCACTTCTTTGCCACCCAAGGGAGAAGGGAGTATCCGTACAGTCCGGAGGATAGGTATCATGAAGTGTCAGCCGGAGAAGTCAGTCGCTTAGACCTGATTGCCTACGAGCACTACGCCACCCCACTTCTTTGGTGGGTGATTGCAGAGGCCAATGACATCTTCCACCCTTTGAAGGAAGTGGTGGCTGGGAAGGTCCTACGCATCCCAGCCCCCATCTACGTCTTCAGCTCCATCGTTAGGTAATGGCTCTTACCCCACCCTCGTACACACCGTCTCCGTACGCCGCCTATGCTTGGGTCTACATCAATGGCGTGGAGGTCACAACGATGGGAGGAACTCGCCCGAAGGCCCTGCGATCCTTCAACTACGAGAGGGTTGGTACCATTGGGGCTAACACTGCCAAGATCATCCTGTTCGACCCGGAGTGGGACAAGATAGAGGGCCTTCTGCAGAACGGTGGTTGGCGGAACATCGAGTTGCAGTATGGGTATACCACTGGGTTACGTAGTCCGAAGTACAAGCTGGTCCTGATGGGCTATCTGCCGACATTCAGTGTGGACGGATGCACCTTGGACCTAACTTGCATCAGCGCCGGGTTCCACCTGTCCCCCAAGGTTCCACGACTCAAGTCAAAGACTTGGGGAGATAAGAGAATCTCTGAGATTGTGGAGGACATCTGCGGGGAGAATGGGTGGGCCGCCGAGGTAGATCGTACTCAAGAGGTGTACGACAACCACGACCTTGAGGAGTCAGGCCTAGTCCGTGCCCACTTCACACAGAACAAGCTGAGTGACTTGCAATTCATTGCCGAGGTCCTACAGCCTAGGGCTATCCGGGAGAAGGACAAGGCCGGAGACTACCGCCTGTTCTTTGACGATGCAACCAACAAGCTGCACTTCCACCCCCCAACGTACGATAAGGGTCCAGAGAAGATTTACACGTACAGGATGGAGCGTACTTCCGAGGTCATTAGCTGGCAGCCTAGGGTGGATGGCTTTGCTCGCATTCTTAGGGGTGCTGGGGTTTCAGCCCTACCCTATGTAGATACCCAGACAGGTGACTACGGCAACTCTGAGTTCAACGATGCCGACACGCCAGAGAAGACTTTGCTTGGTGGACAGTTCACCATCACTTCACAGAAGGAAGAGGAGTTCTACCACGCTGTTGAGGGGAGGCCTGTTAGGGACAAGGATCAGGCCGATGCTATCGCACGCTCTCGCTACTACACGGAGTTGAATGACGTGTACGGTGGTGTGTTGGAGATCGTCGGAGATCCGTCTAGACTCCCAGGGACAAACATCAAGATCCTTGTGTTGAAGCCTAATGGTGCGCTACACTACACCACTGGCCTCTACCACATCATGAAGATCACCGACAGCATGAGTAGTGGTGTCTTCAAGAGCACCCTAGAACTGCAACGCAACGCATTCTCCGCACAGTCTGGAGTCACAGGTGACCCAGGGACTGGCAAGGTGAACAATTGACCCAACCTCGTGTACTCAATACCAGCACCCGTGAGAAGTACGGGACTAGGAACAGACTCTTCGGTCTCTATGAGGGGACTGTGGAGTACAACCTAGATCCTCTTCGGATCGGTAGGTGCAAGGTGCGTGTCCACAACCTGCACAGTACTGAGAAGAGTATTGAGACCAAGGACCTACCGTGGGCTAAGCCAATGCCATGGTATGGTGGCGTCCACGACTGTGGATCCATGATCGTTCCGGCCGTTGGCTCTACTACCTTCGTCTTGTTTGGGCAGGGGGACCCGGAGCACCCAGTCTACTTCGGGTCGTGGTACAAGAACCCTACTGAGTTGCGGGACATCAATTTCAAGACATCGAAGGAGACTGGTGAGGTACTTCCTACGGTGCCTGTCTCTGCTGGGCAGTGGCAACAACCTATCGGTCCAGAGGTACCATCTGAATTTTCTGCTTCCCCATACTTTGACCCAACGGTTAAGGTACTTTTGAAGTCACTCAAGGGTCACACTTTCCTGGCAGAGGACAGGGATGGATTCGAATCCTTGTCTATCATTGATCGAGCTGGGCAGGAGTTGGTGTTCAAGAGTCCTGTTACAGACAATGAGAATGACTTCAACTCAGCACAGCGCGGTTTGAAGGAAGCCAGGGTTGGTACAGATCTCGACTATGATAAGCTGGCTGGTTCTACCTCTACTGTAGAATTACTAGGTAAGAACGGTCAAGGGTTTAGAATCACCGCCTCCCCAGATTCAGAATCGGTGGAGGTGACTTCGAAGGATGCTACGTACCCCGCTGCAAGCGATCAGGGGGCCAACAAGGTCACCTTGAGGCTAGGGGCAGGCCTGGGTATCATCGAGCTTATCGGTGTCTCAGAGGGGCAGGAGACGTTCAGGCTGCTGGTCCATACCTCCACAGGTAATGTGGAACTCAAGTCTACAGGATCTTTCACTCTGTCCTCTGACCTCATCGCTCTTCTAGGTAAATACATCCAGGTTCAAGGTGATGTATCAGTACGTGGAAATCTGTCCGTGGTAGGTGATATCTCGTCTTCTGGGCGAGTGTCTGGGAGCTAACGATGAGTGTGCAGGATAGGATCGACTGGTTCCTCTCGAAGGAAGGGAAGTACCTCCGCACTATCACCATCAAGGGGGAATCCGGTGATGCTGTGGTACCCAACAACTGTGCTATCACCTTCACGGACTGCAACCTCGGGTCTGTCTCGGTAGCAGAGTCGTGCGTGGTTGTCATCTGCAAATCAAAGATGGCTGGTCCGTACAACCAAACCGGTGGGTCTCTTACTCTGGATAGAGTGGACTCTAGCGAGATGGTACAGCTAGATGGAGTGAAGGCCACCATCAAGTACAGCGATTTCCTGGCTACCTTCTCACTCAAGAACGGATCCTACAGTGAGTTCTATTTCGGCAGTCACCCCGGATCGAATGGAGAAGTAGCCATTCTTGCTGAGCAGAATAGCAAGATCGTCCTCATCAATACCTCTATCCCAGGGACGTTCCCGATTGCTATTCGCTTGCTTAGTGGGTCACACCTGTCTGCTCGAAAAGCCACCATCATTGGTGTACAGACTGGACTTGAGGCCTTCGACTTCTCTCAAGCAGAGGTGTACCAGGGAAGAATTCAGGGGTTGGGGAAGTACGCGGTAGACTGTAAAACGTCATCCTCAGTAGTCATCAGCAGCCCCGACACTCCTGTTCAGGGGATTCTTTCTGCCATTCTAGCTGAAGACTCCTCGTCAGTGCGTGTAGTGAACGCAGACCAGATATCTGGTGACCTGACTGCCCTACAGGCATCTAGAGGCAGTACAATCGACACAGCCAATGTTCGAGATATCGTTGGTAACGGGAACGTAGCTGTGCGATTGGATGAGGGGTCTACTGTACGTGTGACCAAGACAGTCACCCTGCACTCAGAGGGCAGTCACGCTGTGTTAGGACAGAACGCTTCCAATTTCATAGCTCGTGACATTGGTAGTATCCGTAGTCAGGCTGGTGATGGGCTGAATACTACCGAGGGGTGCGTGGTTGAGCTATCCAATGTGGACGAGATCCTCGGTCAAGCTGGGGACGGCATTCACGGTGGGGACAACGACCAGTACACTATCCGCACTGTTCGGCAGATTCGTGGACAGGCTGGGGAAGGTATCTCTGGTGGTGATGGGTTTGTTCTCACTGCTGTAGATGTCGGAGAAATCCTCGGACAAACCTCCCACGGAGTTAGCATCGCAAATGACTCCAAGATCACAATCAACCTATCGCAGAAGATCGAGGGTCTAGCTGGGCACGGCGTTTCGGCAGGCAATGACTGTACCATCGTCCTGTCTGGTGTAGATGAAGTACTTGGACACATGAAGGACGGCATCCATGTGGGTAATGGGTGTACGGTTCGGTACTCCCGTGGAAAACTGATCTACGGCAAGGAGGGTAGGGCAGTTACTGCTGGGTCTAGGTGTGATCTAAGCTTCGAAGACTTCGCAGATATCATCGGTGAGCTAGAGGAGTGCATCCTGTGCTCGAAGAGTTCCGTTCGCGTGGTGAAGGGTAGTAAGGTCCGATCACAGACTTCTGGGGCTGCTATCAAGGTAGAGGGCTCTGGGGGTAAAGTGTACGTTCGCGATGTCGTGGAGATGCACGGTACCGAGGGTGCTGGCATCAGAGTCAACTCCGGGACCATTGATGTGGCTGACATGGGCGAGCTGTCTGGTGGAGGATTCGCTCTTGTAGGAACTGAGGGAACTTCCATATTGGTTCGTCGGATAGACAACCTGAAGGGTGGTGACGGCGCAGCAAACCTCCAAGGAGAGTCCAGCCTAGACTTGCGTGGTGTGGACTTTCTTGGTGGGGGTGGTGACGCCATCAAATGTGATTCGTCTACTGCCGATGTCTCTAGTGTTGGCTCTATTGAGGCCACCAATGTTGTACTAGCCTCCAATGGATCCACTGTGTACTTGAGGAATGTGAAGACGACCTCAGGTGATTTTGAGGTTGACTCGAAATCTACACTGGACATGAGCAACGTTGAGGTAGTTGGTACCATGCTACTAGACGACTCAGCTATCTCTATCTCCTCTTGTACCATCGAGGGGGACATCACCTCCAATTCAGCATCACTGAGGTGCTCGAACGTAGAGATCACTGGTGCAGTCACCATTGTGGACGGGTCGGTGTCTCTCCAATCTACATCACTGAGTGGGGCATTGACAGCCACAGACGCCGCCATCCTCGGTTGCAAATTCAGCTCTGAGTCGTGTACACTCACAGATAGTGGATTCGTCGGTGCGTCATGTACTCTTGGGGCAGTGACGATGGTGGTTGCTGGTGTGATCTTAGCGCAAGGTGCAGCAGCCCTTACTGGAGAGGGTGGGGCATACTTGGCCGAGGCAGGTGCGTTCGTAGTCCCTGTTGTCGGAGCCTTCACTCTATCCCCAGCCCTCACCCTGATGGGTAATCCTGTTGACCAATTGACGAGCTGAGGAAGCTATGGCCCTATCTGAATTCGAACTGAACAGGCAGCTTCAGTCCCTCTCCCGCAGGGTGAAGTCCTTGGAGAAGACTGTTGGTGCAGACCTTCAGATGATTAGTACCTTCTTCATTCAACTGCTGGCTGCTCTAGAGGCCAATGGCCTATCCGGAGCTGCAGCTCTACTGGCTGCAAATCCGCAATTGGCTCTCCTCATCCTACAAGCTGCTGGCTTTGGAGACATGATCGAGGACATCCCTGCCCTGGACTACCAAGCCCTCATAGCACAGTTGGCAGTTGACACTGGGGACGCTGCGGGGTACGATTCCTCCATCACAGACGAAGTCTCTGGAGGAGATAGTGCCCAGTTCTTTGCCACCTGTAACAGGACAGCCGAGGGTAAGTTCGACAGCTCCAGAGCAGAGGCTTGACACGACGAGTAGTACCGTGTACACTCCTGCCATCATCTAAGAAGTACCGATCATCCCTAAGGGGAGGAGGTGGCATGAAAGAGACCAACGTCACAGAACTGCGGAAGCAGACCAAGGTGTTTCTCGACTCTACTGAGCCTACGCTGCTCACTAGGTACGGGGATCCAATCGCTATCCTCGTGAAGGTGACTCCAAACCAGCTCACTGAGCCTGGAGTTCACACCCTTCTAGATGGACTGCACCAGTCCATCCTCAACCGACCAGTCCCACCGCCTGTACCGTCACCAGAGCCAACTGAGCCTCCAGTTGGCGACCAGCCGTAAACAACCGACAAGGAACCCTGAGACATGACGACTGCAGCAAAGCAGAAGCGTTTCAAGCTCAATCAGCAGGTTGAGTGGAGTTCCCACAGCGGAACCAAGGTACTCTTCAAGCGCGGAAGAGTGGTGTACACCGCCCCCAAGAGCGGCCAGTTTGCTCCTGGTGGTAAGACAGGTTGGGCCTCGGCTAGGGATCGTGCTGCTTATCAGAGCCTGAGTCGTGGTAGCAAGTCGAAGGCCTTCCGAGAGGGTGAGGGGGCTACTAGAGCCCTGATCGTCATCGGAACGGACGGTAGGTACTACACCCCACGAACCAGCGGCCTCTACGCCGCCTCGAACTGAGATCTTGTCGAAGAAGAATCACTTCCTCAGCCTCTTTCAAGAGAGGCTGAGTCAGGATCTTCCTGACTACTTTGGGCAGAAGGTGTCTAGAGATGCGGCTACTCGTGTCCTAAAAGCCTTCTGGTTGACAGTCTTTGATGCGGTATCACTAGGGGATGAAGTACACCTTCCACCGTTCGGTAAGTTCTTTCCTGCGATTACCATGTCTGGTAAGGAGGTAGAGTCAGTGGATCTGGCTTTCTCCTCGTACCCAAAGATCCGGGAGAAGTTGCTGAGTAAGGTGAAAGAATTCTTGCAGAAGGTGCGGTAGTAGTGCTAGAATAGTTGCTGTGGGGCCAGGGATGGTCATAGGGCTCGCTGGTGTACCGGGTCCACAACGTACACTACCCAAGATTCACCGTGACGGCCCCTCCTGACGGGGAGCACAGGTAGCATGACCTACTGGTCAAGGTTAGAACTCGCTGGTATGCCGAGTCTACCACGCATACCACTGGCTACATCGCCAACTGCTGACCCAGGTCCCTCTGGTGCGGCGCAGATGACGAAGGAGGCTACAGTCTTGGAGGATGATCTGGGCCTGCCAAGATCTTGCTGGTGTACCAAGTCCTCCAAAGTACACCATTGGCTTGTTGGATCGCATCCAGTGTAATGAGAATCCAACGGGTAGACCACCCCTACTGGAAGGTCACTGAACAGGGGCAGCAGCACACCAGTTGCTGTTCGCATGCTAGCTAGCAGACCTAGTGTCCCGTGTCTGCCCCTAACTTGGGAGATACCCATTGAGCAAATGCCGTGTGTGCTCCCTACCAATCCCACAACGTGACATAGATTCTGGTTGGGCTACCGACCAGCTTTGCCGTGTCTGCGTGGATCTACCTGAACCAGAGATAGTGAACCCACTCATGTTAGATCTTCCGTGGTAGTTGACTCTACCCACCATCGTGTGAAAGACTCCCCAGAACACAACCTAGGAGGAAACATGGATCGATCAGATGTCAAAGAGTATCTAGCGTCCTGGATCACCCCACAGGGGTATGAGGCACTCGTTCTACCCCCAGACTGCCGGGAGTACGGATGTACGAACCCAACGTGCCTCCCCGATATCCGCCTCTTCAGTGGTTTGACGGAGGTGCAGGTGGATGAGTCCACCTTCTACGGCATCCTCTTCCAGCGTCTCATCTCTGGTGACAACAAGAGCTTGGTTCGTGGAGATGATGGTAACTGGACTCCGTCACTACCGTTGAGCCCCAAGTCAGTTTGTACTTTGTGTGCGGAAGAGTGGCCACACGGACACACCGCTGACCAACTAGCTGAGTGGGAATCTCGTGGTGGTGTATCTCTACCACCAGCGGTCTATGGGATCGATCTGGCTAGTGAGGATGATCGCATGGTGTTCTCCATCATCGTGTACGACGGCAATGGAGAACAGTACATCCACGAGCTTGGGGATGTGGAATCGGAGGAAGATATCCGTGACTTCTTTCGTCAGATCATCAATGAACCGTTCGGTGGCATTGAAGTCGAAACTCCAGTTGCGTACGTACACATCCCCACCTTACCTGCGGTAACCATCTTCATCGAGCAGGTGGAAGACACCTTCATTGGTAACATCGTCATCGTACCGAGCAATTCAGTGGACTCGGTTAAGGTCACTGCCTTCTCTTGCTGCTGCCCTGATGGTGTGGCCCTTCAACTCCTACAGTACTTGCAGGAGAACGAAGTCCTGTGATGGTGTGGGCTCTAGCAGTCCTGTACTGCATCTTGTGTTGGGGACTGCTAGTGTACAAGACTGGAAGGAGGAGATCTCGTGGATAAGAGCACACTCGTTGCAGATCAAGCTGGACTATCTGGTGCTGGCGACACACCACCAACGGCTACCTACTGGGAAGATCTCAGAAAGAGGGATGACTACTGGAGGGTCTACTTGGACTTCTGGGGTCCACTCATTTGGGACGACCAGCGTACTGGCAGAATCAATCTGGATGCCCTAGCTAGGGAGCTGTTCGACTACTACACCATGATGAATGACGTGTCCAGGGTGTACGATAGCGTGACCTTCGGCAAGATCTCCAAGCCCAACACAGATCCCAGGTACGTCATCCAGGAAGCAGAGCAACGCCTCATGGATGCCTACGCAGAGGGTAGGGTAGACGGTCTAGAGGAAGGGAAGTCATCTACTCGTCAGGATGCATTTAAGGATGGATTCACTGCAGGTAGGGTGATTGGTAAGGAAGAGGGCTATGCTGTTGGTTACGCAGAGGGTGGTAACGCTGTGGCTTGGGATGGGGGTCTTCGTGGTGCTACACCACCTCCCCATCAGTGGTACGTTGCCCACAAACTTGATGGCTCCCCGTCTCCTCTCTCGTGGTGCAAGTCCTGCCTCGCTAGGAGGGAGGAAGTGGGAGATCTCACTTGGTACTTCGACGAGGAGAATCCCATCGGCACTCTCAGGGAGACGGCATGTACAGGAGTAGTATGGTACCACACTGCCCCACCAAGAACTGAGAGCCCGTGGGAGAGAGGAGAGCACTTCAATTGAGCGAGGACGGGGTAGCAGTAACATTCTACGGTAGAGGCTACGCTGACGGTGAGGCAGATGGGTACCGTAAGGGTAAGCAGGCCAATCGTACTGCTGAGGAGCAAGACAAGGCCATCTCCGAAGCTTACCTACGTGGGTTTAGTGCTGGTCAAGACTCTACTTTCGATATCCTGTTGGACAAGCTCGATTCACTGAAGAGGGAGTTCAAGTGAGGCACAGGTGGGTAGCCAATCTCAGTTGGGGTATCGACCCGTATATGGAGCCTCCTTTCTCATGGACCTGCAGTAAGTGTGGATTGTTGAGAGAGTCTAGGGGAGCAGGTACATGGTACGTCTCTGAGAGGCACCCACTTGGGTCCCTTGTACCTACACCATGTACAGAAAAGTGCAACACAAATGAACCATCAATGTCCCACACCCAAATCAGAGGTAACTGATGCTCATTCCTGACCTACCCACCCCCACTTCAAGCGTCCCAACACCTGTACTGCAGTGGAGGAGTGTAGGTCAGTACCTGGAAAGATGGGAGGCCGATATCCCATTGATTCTCCATGACTTAAGTATCGGACTAACTGTACTAGAGATGGAGTTGCCAGAGCATCTCATCCCTGTGCTAGATACTCAAGCGTTCAGTTACACAGTGGTGCTGCACAACTTCATCGCAGTAGGGCACTCCCCCACCCAGATAGGGGCTAAACTGAGCGCAGAGGAGAGGTTGAGGCACATGACCAACTTCATCCTCCCAGAGCAACAGGAGAGGATCCTGGCTGCACTTGGTGACGAGTCTCCTATTGACGCAGCCTGCCCTATCAGCTACAGTAGAGTGGATGCTGAGAGCGGGTACCTAGTTGGCTCCTTCCAGACGTTCCAGCGGAAGAATCGAGAGGAAGAGTCCGAATGAGTGCTGTCGAGCCCATCTATTCCGTAGGTAGGGTAATCGTAGACCTGAGGAAGGTTGATGGCCTACTCCTCCACACAACAGTGGAGGAGGAGTACAGTTCAGTGTTTGTTGGTCAGCACCGCATTACCCTGTACCGTCACGAGTACGATGAGCTACTGGCTGCATGGAGGGCTTTCTCTGGTGGTGTACCTCCACCAAGGCCGGGTCTCTGTGAAGTTGGTATGGGGTGCATCCTCACGAGTGGGCACGTTGGGGACTTGAGAACTCTAAAGTGGCGTGTTTTCGAGAGCACAGCCAACGTGATGGATACCCAACCACTCTCTGAATTCGGTTTCGAAGTGAGTGTACTGGGTCCTCCTCATCTACTCACCTACCGTTACCATGTTAGGTTAGGTGGTGCTCTTGTATCTGGAGACAGGGTCGATCTGAACTCAGCTATTGTAGCCGCAGAAGCGGCATTTCGTGGCTTAGTGGAGTTCAACCTCGCACTGAACGGGACGGGGGAGGAGATGCCTGCAGGAGTTAAGAACGACCTACTGTGTATCCTGGTTGGACTATGAAGGTTTGTGGGTCCTGGGTCTCCACACCATTCCCTGGTAGGTGTACACTGCCGACGAATCATTTCGATGGGTGTCGTGTGGACATGTTTCCTCCCCCGTCAGCTTACCCTGTGGCGAAGTCGAAGTTGGACTGGGTGTGTAGGACCTCTAGCCTGTACGTAGCCGATCTCCGAGTCAACGGGAGATTCATTGGCTCTGTCTTTGCACACCGACAGTCTCCGTACAGTAGGTGGCTGATTGAGGCTGTTATCCCTACTGGTAGGTTCACGATGGAGGCCGACGACTTCGAGAGCATCGCGGTGGATTCTGAGTTCAATCTCATCGTTCCCCTACCGAAAGAGCCCACCAACAACGTGTACATGCCCAAACTTAGTGACTGGAAATCTCGTGTGAAAGAGATGATCCCAGGACCGGAGTACAGATGGAATCCATGATCTCACGCACCCCAGAAGCATTGCTGTTCTACACATGCGCAGATCCCTACACCCCTGATGTAGACAATAGGCCACTCCGTAAGCTCTACGAGAACGATCTCATCCTGCGTGAGATGTGCGTGGGGCTGTCGGAGATCTTCCCCACCTCCCCTGTCCCAGTGATGGAGGAGCCAACGTGGATACACGATGGTCCGTACTACGTCACCCATTTAGCCGGATGGGAAGGTCTGGTCTACGGCAGTGTAGACCCCACCATTCCACAGTACAAGATGCGCGGCATCGGTGGTACTCTCCAAGAGAACAGGGTGTTGGGTACGCTGGAGTGCAACCGTGCTGCCCTAGTCGGCTGGTTGTGGGACAACAAGCTCATCGAGCAATACAGCTCAGTCGTTGGGAAGTTCTTCGATGAGTACACCCCGTTCTACTACGAGGCTGAGAACAGAATCCTGTTCACTCACCTAGCTGCAGATCTAGAGCTTGAGAGGTTGATTCTCCTAGCCTTTGCCAATGGTCCACAGTCGTCGTGGTGGGACCACTCATCCTGCAGGGACATCGAAACTGCTGCATGTTCTGGATTTCGACCATTCGCTGATTGGGAGAAGGAAAGCATCAACGAGGGGTGGATGCTTTACACCGTCGAGGAGTTCTGTAGGAAGTGTGAGAACGGTCTCTTTTCAGACTGGGATGGTTCCGGATACTTTGGGTACCAGCACGGGGTGACTAGGATCGAGGCTAGGCCAAGTAAAGCAGTCCTGTTTGGCACCAAGTTTGACCCTACTCCTTGGGGTGGTGGGTTCCCCTATGTTGTGTGGTACAACAAGTGATCTGGCTGTATCTCTACCTCGGTGCCCTTGGTTACGCTATCGTCTGTCGTGCGATTGATGTAGCTACACACATCCACTCCGTGTACGGTAGTAGATTGGACTACTCTTGGGTATGGAGAGTTCCGCTGTGGCCGGTGTCTGCCCCCACAGACCTTCTAGTCCTTGGAGTTGCTGGCGTATTCAATCTCCTCCGCAAGATGAGTGCTTGACACTGCCATGCACTTCGTGGTAGCATGACATCACTATGGAACCGCACGACGGTAACGGCTGCTACCCCATTCTCTTCGGTCAGAAGCTAGCTCAGGCTCGATGGAGGAAGGGGAATCACGCAGCCCCCAACTCCCACTTCGTACTTCAGGGGAAGATGGTCAAGAGCTGTTCGAAGTGCTGCAGCCCCAAGCCTCTAGAGGAGTTCAGAAAGTCCGAGAAGGCTGGTGATGGGTACGCCTCCGCGTGCATGAAATGTGGTGGTAGGTGACGTACTGGCGAGGAGATCCAAAGAACCCACGTAGCACCAAGAACGCTAGTGGTAAATTCGACTACGGTAGGCCAGTACCTGCTACTACACCAGAGCCCAAACTGCAGCCTAAGCCGAATGCCCACTTCTTCCTCCACGGGGTGGAGGTAAAGAGCTGTTCCAAGTGCGGTAGTCCCAAACCTCTAGACAAATTCGAGTCTAGGCGCAACACTGAGTTCCCTCAGAGAGAACAGACCTCTTCCGCTTGCCTAGCGTGCATAGCCCTTCGACGAGCCAGTTGACATCCGGAAGAAAGTGTGGTAGGTTACCAACATGAAACACACTAGCGGAATTACCCAGACACCGGGTGCGACCAATCTTGAGGACCACCTCATCGAGAGGCTGCAGTTGGCCAACGGCCTACTACTCGATTGGCTGGGTGTTGTTGGGATGTACGACTTCGATCACTCCGTAGGTGGAGCTGCTTGGGCCTGCACCTACCTCAAGGCAGTGGCCGCTGTTCGGTTTGCCAAGGATCTCATGGTCTACCGGAGTGTCAAGAACCTCGATCCTGGTCCGGGTAATCGCCTGTGTGTTCTGTGCGGTGAGTCAACACACATCGTCGAAGGTACCCTTCTACACTGGGGTATCTACCCCACTAACCACAAGGCTAAGGTGGAGTGGTGAACGAACTCATCATCAAAGCGCTCGGAGATGGGCGCGAACTTCGCCTCAGCGCTATCGCGGAGCGAATCGGTTGTGGACGTGACGAAACCGGATCATACCTGCAAGACCTGAGGCGGTGGGGGATGGTGACCACAACGCGGCCACGCAGTCGGTACTGGCGGCTTACGACATGGGTTGAGCGGGACCAGATCGGCGCAGGCATCACCAAGGGCGAGGTGGGGAGATGAACCGACTATCCTCAGCTATCGTCAACCTGATCTCTGCGTGTAAGACTAGGGATCGTGCCTTCGCTGACTGCGATTCCAGCCCGGGCTACTTCTGTCGTACTGAGATCGATGAGGTTGACCGTTGGGAGCAGGAGGTGATGGTGTCTATCGAGGAATTGGTTGCCAAGAAGGTGGCAGAGGCACTAAGCAACCTACACATGAACCTTGAGGGTGGGGTAGACTGATGCGCTCTTCGAAGCTGGTTGGGGATCTGACACGGGCTCTGCTGGAGCTGGAAGCACACCACGTCGAGCAGAACCGTAAGAAGTTTCGTCCAGGGTCCGAGAGTCGCACCTTGGGTATCTTGCGCAAAGCGATGGCCCTGGTGAGTGACCTGGACACTGAGGTGATTCTGAGCGACATGACTATCTCGCAACTTGGTTCTCGCCTATCCTCTTGCGAGGCAGCTTTGGAGGATGTAGGTGACATGTCAAAGGAGATCCTCCGTCTCGCTGCTAGGGTGAAGAAGCTGGAGGCAGAGAAGGACTACATGTGCGATGTCTGCGCCGACACAGGCAAGCCTCTCAGTGGCTTACCCTGCATCTGCGGTGGCACGGGTAGTGGGGGAGATGAGAAGGCTGGACTTCGTCTCCACTGCTTCAATCTTGATGAGGAGTGTGCTACTCTACAGTCTGAGCGTGACGCATTCTTGGAGGTCATCGAACAGTTGCCACACGAGGAGTGGCTACCTGGGTGGATGGAGAAGACAAAAGCAGCCATCGCAAAGAGGGAGAGTGGTAAGTGATCGACGAGCGCGGTGTACCTGATTTCGAATCAGCAGCCAGTGAAGTGCGCGAGATGCTACGCAAGACAACTCTTCCCTTCATGCGGGTGTCTATGACTGCGGGTCAGGCCATAGCCCTACTTGAGGAGGTAGACCGCCTCTCTGCGGATGTGAGACACATGGCCACTGTGGTCTCCCAGTTGATGAGGTTCGGGGCAGCCGAGGAAACTAACTCGTGGGCTCTTAAGTCCGAGCGCGACGATGCTATGGCTATCCTTTGGGGGGCCGAGCGACATCTGCCGCCAATCGACAAAGAGCAACTCGACCTGCTTCGCGCTCACATCGCCACTAGGGAGGGGAGCTGATGGACGCTCGACAGATCGACCACGCTACGAACTGGCTCCCGTGGACGAGAAAGCCGTGGGCTCGAATCGCCGGCTTCGGTCTTCTACTGGTCTGTGTCGTGTGGGTCCCGCTGATCGTTCTGTGGAACGGTCGAAAGGAGATCACCGGCAGCATCGGGGACTGCTGGTACCTAGCGTTCGGACGCAGACGAAAGGAGGCTGACCGTGGCTGACGCACCGAGGGAAGTGTGGATCGTAGACGGCGAAGCACTGTTGTACGGGCATGCTGACCGGTTGTCGAGTCTGGCCCCGAACGGATCTGCGGCGCTCGTGGTCTCCGCCCTGAGCAATGAAGCCGTCGGAGGTGTTCGCTACGTCCGCGCCGATCTCTCCCCCAGCGCCCAGCCCCCGGCAGATTCGGCTTGGCAGCCGGCCGAGCCGAGCGCCCAGGTGAGGCGGCTGGCGGAGGCGTTGCGGTCGTGCCTCGAAGTGCTCACCCACCCGGAAACGATCGAAGCGCTGTTCGGATCTCCGGACCACAGCGTTCCGCTCGCCGCCACGCACGAACTGGCGGTCCGGGAAGCCGCGGCCATCCTCGCCTCTCCCGAGGCCCCGGCGAGCGATTCGCAAGCCCGCCACGCGCGGGTACGGGAGGCGCTGGCAGAGGCCGAGCCGCTGATCGGCGACCTCTTAACGATGGTGCGCAGTTTCGACGAGAGCAACCTGACGCGACGACTGAGCGTTGGACGCGCGCTGGACAGACTGCGCGCAGCCCTGGAGACGCCATGACGATCAAGCGGTACGAGATGCGCAATGGCCACCTAGGAGAGGATCTCTACGAGCATGAGCGCGGACCGATGGTTCTCTACGAAGACCACGCCGCCGAGGTCGCCCGGCTATCGGCCCTCGTGCCGATCGGTGGCGATCAGCCGTTGCGCTGCCGGGTGATCAACGAGGCGATCAGCATTGCCATCGGACAGCGCATCTTGGCAGTCGCGTTCGAGTTTCTGCCCAGCTTGTACGACGACGAGAACGATAGGCAGCGCTATCAGTTGACCGACGCGGCGACCTTCGCTGAATCCGTTGTTGCGGAAATGAACAGCGAAGGCGAGGACGGCAGCACGCCGCTGACTCGCTTGACTGGAGGGAGATCCGCCTTCGATCTGCTGAGGCCCGTTCCCGTCTCGCTAACCAGGATGCCAATCGAGATCCTCGAATCGACCCTCAGGCTGGGGATAGGGTGGAGATGTCTCAAGACACTTTCCGCTTGGTTACAGGTAGGAAGGTTGGGTTCGTCCAGTACCTGAGCAAATCCTACAGTGAACCGGGGAGTGGTTACTTCGAGGTAACTCTTGACTACTGGCGCAACTCTTGCCAGAATGCGACGTACTGGGAAAGGGGAGATCTCTAGTGGGCACTCGTCGTTGTAGGGAACGGTGTTCTGTAGACAATCGTAGGTGTTGTTGTACAGAGGGGCATTGGGGGTTGCATATCACTGCACCCCGTAGTAACCTATGGATCTTCCGTCTTCTCTTTGGGTGGAGGAATCCCTACTTGTGGTGGACCCCTAGCTGCAAGGAGGAGAAAGGTGGTACAATCCTACCATGATTACGAAATCTGAGGCAGAACGCATTCTGTTCGCACTCCAGACTGGTCTGTTCAACACCAGGGCAGCGGCTAGGAATGCTGATGGGTATCCTGAATCGTACGATGAGGACGCTAGTGAGATTGAGCAAGCCATTCTCCTGGTTGAGTCCCTCCCCACAGACGATGGTGAACTAGAAGAGGACGGTATCTGACCATGTGGACGCCACCAACTACTCCTTCTGAAACACTGGAGAAGGCTCTTCAAGTTCTCCTGGCTCGTGGCTTTTGCAAGGGAAAACTCTCTGACCACATGGGCAGGGTGTGCTCTATTGGGGCTGTGAACATGGCACTCACTGGTTCTGCATCCGCAGTCCCTGCTGGGAGCCTGTCATTGGGACCTAACCCACTGAACATTTTGGGTATGGACACTATCGGTATCCTCCAATCCACAATCTCCGAAATCACTGATGGGTTGTGGTCTGGGGTTGCAAGTTACAACGACCACGAAGACACCACCCTTGAGGATGTTTGTGGACTCATCACACGGGCTATCGAGATTGCGGAGACTCGTGATGCTTAAGTGGTTACCTATTGCATCTGCACCAAGGGATGGGACTCGTCTACTCCTAGTTACGTTCAGTAGTGATTACGAGACGATTGGTGTGGGGGCTTGGGAGTGGGTCGAAGATAAGCGGGAGGGGATTCCAATTCTAGGTTGGGCTGAGTATGCAGGCTACGTTCCTGAAGAACCAACGCACTGGTGCAATCTCCCCGAGGACCCTACAGAATGAGACCACTGATAGAGCTTCTAGACGTTCTTCACGTTGACCTACACTCCTCACCTGATTCTGCAGTTATGGACGCAGTTCAGTTGATTGTGTTGATTGTGTATGTACAGTCTCTGGATAGCGGAAGCAGAGATTGCTTGCGGGCAGCATTCAGCCACGGAATCTCGGCCGGATTTACTAGGGACATCTCCGTCCTCCAGTGGACCCTACTGAAGAGGGCCTCATCTCCAAAGTTGTAGTTGCTGGTGAGGAGGGGTACAATGCCTGCACCTACCTTGGTGCAAAAGCGTGGCGCTTGTTGAAAGCTGGGGCATAGATGTCAGAGATCACTAAGTTGCTTGTCCCTCACACTGTCCGCATCCTGAGCAAGATGGTGGACGGTGAGGAGTTCACGTTGGAGGTCCGTGTATGGTCGAGGAAAAGGAGCCCGTACTTGTCTCTGCGTAACCTGTTCAAAGTTGAGAAGAAGCGCTCCATCGGACCTTGGTACCCAGCGCGTGAGTGCGCCTACTGTGCCTACGCATTCGGTAGAGATGTAGATGAGCTTGGTCAAGTGAGAATGGGGCCTGATTTCCTAGGCACCACTTTCGTTTGTCCAGCCTGTGGTTGTACGGGTAAGCTGGATGGGTTGGTTAGGGTGGTGGCCAATCGCAAGGTGTGGAAGGACAAATACTTTGGCAAGTTCCTCCTCAGTCGGTCTACCCAAACTATCGAGAGAAAGGTTTACAATGTCTAAGATCGTCTGGACTTCGTTTGACCAGTACCCACCGGCCGTCCACCGGTTCCACTTTGGACCGTTCACCGTCCAGATCACTCCCAGCACCGGAGAGATCTGGCTAGTTGCACCTAGGGTGTACAAGCTGTATACTCTTGATCGTGACTTTGGGTTGGACGAGATGAAGAGTCTGGCAGAGAAGGCCTTCCAATCCTATCTCCGTAGTCTCGCCAATTCCTTTGACGAACTGCTCTTTGGGCCGACCGAATCGGTCAACTGAAAGGACTTGCACATGGACTACGGATACTTGCCGTTGACGCGGGAGATTACGGACCCTGCGGAGATCTTCCCACCGGCACCAGAGCCCACCTATCCGCCGCTTCAACTGACGGCTAAGGCACGGGAGATCCTTCAGAGGGTTTTGGAGATCGTTCTCAGCTCGCCGGAGCATGTGAACATGTCAAACTGGGTAACCAAGTCTACCTGCGGGACGGTTGCCTGTATCGCAGGGTGGGCTCTGGTGTTCCTCGGGAAGACTCCAAGAGATGGGTACGGATACTCGACCACTGCACCACAGGAGTTCTTCTCTCTCCTCTTCCCGGAGGTGAAAGAGAGGTACTTACACATCTCCAAGTTCAGTAGCCCCACAGCCCTGGTGAATCTCTTCGAGAGGGTGAATTCGGTCATGTACACTGGGTACTGGCCAATTCACTTGGCTAGGCAGATTTCCACCACTACACCTGGGACAGAGGAGTACTCTAGAGTCGTAGCTGCTCGTCTCTACTTGCTACTTGAGAAGGGGATCTAATATGCAATACTATCTGAGTGCTAAAGCTAGGAAGGTCCTACAGAAGGTCATCTGCCGAGTTCTAGAAGAACCAAAGAGGGTGGATATGAATGACTGGGTTCAGCCTAGTGGTACTGAGGTGACTCTTGAGTTCTGTAACCTACTGGATACAGCAAACGAGAGTTCTGTGACAATCTCTGGTCTGTGGCCAGTATCATTGCGACTCAGACTACTCGGCCTTACACCCGGTACACCAAAGTACGCTCAAGTAGTTGCTGATCGAATCCAACACTTGCTGGACACTGGAGAGTGACATGGGCAGAATCAACCTATCTGATGAAGCTCGTAGGGTTCTGAAGGAAGTCATCAAGCACATTCTTGCAGAACCCAAGAGGGTGGACATGACCAGTTGGGTTTCTCGGTCTGACTGTGGTACAGTAGGCTGTATTGCAGGTTGGGCTTGGCTGGTGCAGTACCCAGAGAAGAAGAGGATCCCCAAGGACTGTGTCGTCCTTGATCTGTTCAGGAACCTACTCGGTCTTGCGGAATCCGGTTCAGATGTGTACAGAAGGGTTGTCTACGAAGCGTACTGGCCTGCAGAGTTCTTCCACGCATTGACGAAAACCAACAGGGGTACTCGCGCGTACGCTCGTGTTGTCGCCTCCAGGATCCGTTACCTACTGAAGACAGGGATATGAGATGGGCACTGAAACTGCCGTGAAGAAGGTGAAGTTGTCCAAGAAGGCTGTTCGAATCTTGGAGAAGATCATCACCATCATCCAAGCCGACAGTCGAAAGATCAACATGGGCCTGTGGACAGCCAACCTACAGGAAGAGGGTAGCTGCGGAACTGTAGGTTGTATAGCCGGTTGGGTTCGCATGCTCACCACTAGGGAGGTCGTCGTCTATGAATCGCACTTCTACACCCTCTCCAAACTGCTGTTCCCCTACAAGAGTCCTGTTGGGGCAGACGAGTTCATCTCAAGAGTCGTGTATGATGATGAGTGGCCACTGGATCTCAGAACGGCCTTAAAGAAGCACAACGTCGGAACTCCGGGGTATGCGAAGGTAGTGATCCGCAGAATCCGACGACTGATCGACAAGGGAGTCTAAGATGCCAATCATCCTGACTGCAGAAGCTCGTGAGAGTTTGGAGAAGATCAAGGCCGCAGTCCTCTCTCACCCGTCCCAGGTAGACATGGGGGAATGGGTCTGCGGTACTACGGGCTGCATTGCCGGTTGGCACTGGCTACTATCCGTTGGCTATGCCGAACACATCGATCCAAGGGCAGACCACATAGACAGTGCTTTCTACCATCTCCTCTTCCCAGAGGAAGACCTCGATAATAGGAAAAACACTACACTTTACCACTCCGTCATCTTAGTTGGCCACTGGCCTGAGAAGTTTCAAGAGAGGATAGATGGCCTCAACCCCACTACCGAAAAGTATGCACAGGTAGTGGCTGACAGGATCCAGCACCTTCTGGATACAGGTGAGTGATGCCCTCTTTCAGTAAACCAATAGGTCCAGCCGCTAAGGAGGCGTCGGCTTGTGGTAGGAAGTATCTACTGCCACAAGACATCATTGCTGCCAAGACTAATGGCTACAGGGAAGAAGTCAAAGTTGAGGTTCTGCGTGCCTTGTCTCTCCCAACTCTTGGGGGGTTGGATGGGTTCTATATCAGGCCCAAAGACATAGCAGAAGTGGCCTTTGAGGCACAACACTCTTTGTGAGGGGGAGCGAGTGATGATCTCAGTCAAACGCCTATCGTCTGGATACTGGTGCCCGGACTGAGCTACGGCGACGCTCGGGACATTGCGGCCCGGGTGCGCGAGCTGGAGACCGACGTCGAGCATAAGCGCAAGGTGATCGTCGAGTTGACGAAGTTCGGCGAGGCGGAAGAGCTGAACGGACGGGCGCTGAGGGCCGAGCGCGACGAGGCGATGGCAAGAACTCGTCGTCGCACTGGCAGAACGCCAACAACTTTGAAGCCTTGAGAAAGCGCATCGCCACAAGGGAGGGCAAGTAGATGGACGCGCCGAGGGAGTATCGAAAGAAGCCGGTCGTCATCCAAGCCATCAGGTGGACCGGCAGCAATCTGCGCGAAGTCATCGCCTTCACTGGCAAGCATCCGCGTT